>Ga0209491_10009877_pt1 | contig 11588 bp, 5 predicted proteins | sample BON02_FD_187213 | JGI IMG/M metagenome (GOLD analysis project Ga0209491, IMG submission 187213) | Freshwater microbial communities from Lake Bonney liftoff mats and glacier meltwater in Antarctica - BON-02 (SPAdes) (version 2) | ecosystem: Environmental > Aquatic > Freshwater > Ice > Glacier...
TCAGTAGCCGGGAACCGAACCCGTGTCACGATACAAAAAGATATTTTACGACGACAGCTCTCGACCACTGGGCCATAGAAGTACTGATTAAAAAGTATTGTATTACCTCGTGTTGTGGTATAATAATATCGTCATAATATGGTTTCGGTAACGTAACGTGGGTTCGATTCCTGTCGACTGGTAAAAGAATTGCCATAGAAATTTAAAGTTGGAGCAGATCGAGCAAAACCTTGTTTGTGTTGGCTAGTTTCGTACAAATGCACCACAAAAACACCACACACAGTGTCCAAACCACACTGGAATCGCGGTAGATGTGGTATGTTATGCAATTTTAATGCACCCAGATCTACCAACATGCTGTCACAATCAAGGAAATATGCAGCAAATTATCTTCTCACGAAGGACGCTTTGATGTACCTACATCCAGGGGATGCCACGAGAAGCCAGCACAAACAGGACCGGTGGTATAGGCTGATATTGAAAGACGAGCACCTACAGGGCCATCGACCCCACCAAACTCCATTTCACTGCCACCAACTTTTCCCAAAACATTTTGGTACTCACCAGCACAGCCCAGCCCAGCCCCATCACACTCTTGAAACCAGAAAATGGGTGCATATATTTTGCCTGATAGTGCTTCCGCCGTGCGATATCAAGGCATTTTACGCAGTGAGAGTGCTGTACGCACAGTGCATTTTCTGGTTGTAATACTGCTTAAAACACATGTAAAATGTCCATAAAACGCACTGGAGATGCCCTGAAAATACACTGTATTTTCGACCGAGTCAAGAGCATGTACATCAACTCCACCAATTTTTATGTCACTGCCACCAACTTTTCCCAAAACATTTTGGTAATCACCAGCATAGCCCAGCCCAGCCGGATCACATTCTTGAAACCAAAAAATGGGTGCAGATATTTTGCCTGATAGTGCTTCCGCCGTGCGATATCAAGGCATTTTACGCAGTGAGAGTGCTGTACACACAGTGCATTTTCTGGTTATAATACTGCTTAAACACATGTAAAATGTCCATAAAACGCCCTTGAGATGCCCTGAAAATACACTGTATTTTCGACCGAGTCAAGAGCATGTACCTCGACCGCACCAAACTCCATTTCACTGCCACCAACTTTTCCCAAAACATTTTGGTAATCACCAGCCCAGCTTCAGCCCAGCCGGATCACATTCTTGAAACCAAAAAATGGGTGCAGATATTTTGCCTGATAGTGCTTCCGCCGTGCGATATCAAGGCATTTTACGCAGTGAGAGTGCTGTACACACAGTGCATTTTCTGGTTATAATACTGCTTAAACACATGTAAAATGTCCATAAAACGCCCTTGAGATGCCCTGAAAATACACTGTATTTTCGACCGAGTCAAGAGCATGTACCTCGACCGCACCAAACTCCATTTCACTGCCACCAACTTTTCCCAAAACATTTTGGTAATCACCAGCCCAGCTTCAGCCCAGCCGGATCACATTCTTGAAACCAAAAAATGGGTGCAGATATTTTGCCTGATAGTGCTTCCGCCGTGCGATATCAAGGCATTTTACGCAGTGAGAGTGCTGTACACACAGTGCATTTTCCAAATCACATGTAAATGTTCATAAAACGCATTTGAGATGCCCAAAAAAATACACTGTATTTTCGTCCGACTTTAAACTTGAGAGGCATATAGTCAGATCGCACTGTGCAGCTTGCATTCGACTATATAAGGACTTGAGTCATGTGGTGACTAACAAGGTTGTGTTCTTGGATATATTTTCACGTCGACAAAAGTTTGCTACATTATGGACTCGGCGGCACAACGTAGATTGAATCTGAATGCCAAACGCCGTCGGATGGCATCGCTTCGAAAAAGGCATGTAGCTGCTGGTGAAAGTGTCGACAGTAATATGACTGGTGCCAGTGGTGATGAAAGTGTCGACAGTGAAAGTGACGGTAGTGGCAGCCCTCCCCCACAAGGGGGCCCCTTGTGGGCGGGGCCCTTTAGGGGCGGTGGAAGTGGCGGCGGCGCCCTGCGTGTTCCACCCACAAAGAACATGCTGCAAATTCTATCTGCAGATATCATAGAACAGATTGGCACAGCTTTGGACAGCGTGACTGCGATTCAACAATTCAACCAAGTCATGGCGATGCGAATGTACCATGGCGTGGGCGCAACTGGGCGTGGCAGGGTGCCTGCTTCTGCGGTTTCTATGACTGGGCTGCCGTTGTTGAAAGGCAATCTGGACAACACGGCGAACATGAGCGACAATGTTAGTAATGATAGCGAAAGCGGCAACAGCGGCAATGCGATGGATCATCATTACGGGGATGCTCTGTTATTTGGCGCCATGAATAACATTTGCCAGCAACAAACAGAACGCTTGCTGGCACATCGCTTGATCCAAGAGCTTGTAAATCGATACCCAATGGCACTCGTGTCGCAAAATCGCAGGGGTAATACCCCGTTACACGAATTATTAAAGCAAGTCGAGTGGCAGAATGTCGTGCATGTGGATGACCTTCTTGTCGGAAAAGACAACATGATGCGGAGCGCTGCCGGCGTTGAACAGCGACTGATTCAGAATAGAAATGGCAACACTTTACTCCACTTGGCCGTGAAGTATTCGCTTCGGCCCGATTTTGGTTGCATTTCCAGCTTGATTGACACAGAAAAGGCAGTTCTGTCGATCTTGAATGGACACTCGGAAACCCCGTTGCAAGCTCTGTTCCTGCGCAACTCCAAGTACATGGAGACATCGCACGTGGAAAGGCTAGTGCTGGCGTCGCCAGAGCACACAGAGACCAACGACGCGCTGCTAGAGTACACGTTTGATGGCCACAGTACCGCCCTGTTCATGGCGATAATTGCATCGCTCAGACGCTTCCGTCTGCGTGAGAAGTTATCGAGTATGATCCCGTTGCTCGTGGACTCGCAAGAGCATGTGCTGAGGATCCGATACACTACAACAATTCATTGCATAAGAGACAACACCACAAGAGAAACATCGGACACGCCGCTACATATGGCCATCAAATTCGGTATGCCATGGGACGCCATTAGCCTGTTGGTTGGTCGGAATGGAGGGGGTCTGTTTCAACACACAGCCGCAGACGAATTTGGTGTTCTGCAGGGCGATTTGCCGGTGCATCTGGCCATAAAGGAAAAATGCGAGAAAGAGTGTGTGTCTGGGCTGATTGATGCAAACGCAGAAGTGCTCATTGAAACCAACCACTATGGCGACTGTCCGCTACACACGGCGCTACGTCTAGATCGGTACGACGTGCGAGAACGGAAATACCGTGCTGAAATGGTTGAATTGTTGATGACACGAGGACTCGCGGCGCACACTGATTTCCTGCTCACAAGGGGCCATGGCGGCGATATGGCTCTGCACATCGCGGTACAGAAGCCTGCCTCGCACTACATGATAGAGGCATTGGTAGTCGCTGATTCGCGTGCCCTGTTGGCGGTGAATGGTCACTCTGAGTTCAACACATCTCAGTTGCAACAGGACACGCCACTGCATTTGGCTTTCAAGATGGAACTTCCGACGGACATACTAGAGCTGCTGGTGGATGAAAACAGGGCGGTACTGTCCATGGCCAACCACGCCGGCAAAATTCCACTGCACATCGCTGCATACAAACGGTGCTTTAGTCAGCATTCAATAGAAGAAATTTGTCTCGCGCTTTCTGGTAGTTCGAGGTCGAGCAAGTGTGTAGTGCGGCCCGGACTGCCAGATGGGCTTGACATCCGACTGATATGTGACGGCGGCTCCGCAGGCGGATCGAGAAGTGCATCGAGGACTGCTCTACACTATGCGGTGCAGACCGACGCTCGTCTGGAGATTATTCGCCTGCTGCTGGACCCGGACGGAACGGTGGTACGCATCCGCGACGAGAATGGTGATACACCCATGCATATCGGTGCAAGGAGAGGCGCGTCGTTCGAAGTTATGAAACTGATGGCAGACGCACAGCAACACATTACACGCGGCAACGACGTGCGTACTGCATCTGACAACCACGGCTACACGCCGCTACATTTTGCAGTTCAGAAAAATGCGGATCCGCGTATAATAGAGCTCTTGATACAAGGTGATAGGAGTGTATTATCAATGCGTAATGAACATGGCGACACACCGCTCCACACGGCAACAAAACGCTCCGACAAGTTGACGCCGGCACGCTACCATCTTTTGTGGACAACGATGCCTGCACTTCGTCCAGGACAGCCGCCGACAGACGTGCGCTTATGTCAAAACGGAGATGGAAACACGCCATTGCACTTGGCCTGTCACACGAATACGCCGGTCGAGATGTTGAAACTTTTGATCGACCGATCTGGAGAGGTATTGCGCGTGCCAAACGCACAGCATCGCACACCAGCGCACATGCACGGCGAACTCACCGTAGAAATCGCGCAACTGATTGTCACCAAGGAGGTGTCACGGGTGAGAGATATTTTCGGGTGTACTCCGCTGAACAGGGTAGTGTCAGCCTCGTTCCGTTGCCCATGCATTCGTGTCCTCACATATCTCGTCGAACTAGACCCTGCAGTCTTGCGAATTCCAAACGAAAATTCATTTTTTCCAATCCACAAAGCGCTGTCCAGCGCATTGCCGGTGTCACGCGAAATCATACAACTTCTACTCGCAGACGGCAGTGCTGGTCCAGACGGCAACACACTGGGCGACCTTCGCTTGGAACGTGATGGAGACAAACACACCCCTTTGCTTGTGGCGATTTGCCACAATGTTGGTCCCGACATATTATCAATACTGGTTGACGCTCAGCAACGTGTTTTGGGTGAATGTATTCCGAAAACTGGCGAAACGCCCCTTCACTTATTCTTGCATCGCGAATCTACCCGACCATCGTGTTGTCGCACCATACAGTTACTGCGAGGCAGAGACCACGGCATACTGCTGGTGAAGGATTCTAGACACAAATTGCCGCTACATACCGCATTGACACACAGCACACATCGATACACACACAACGCAGAGACTATCAGGTTGCTCCTGCCCCCGCTCTTCCCAGAACGTGGAGCCTTCATCGGTGCAACGGAGGACGAGGTGGACCACCTGCACTCTGTGGCGCGCGCAAGTGCTCTCGCGCTCACGACACAGCCAGTAACACCACCACAGCCGCCAAAATTCACACAGCCGCCCGAGACCGACTCTGACCACAGTGATGACATTGACAGCGGGACGAAATCGCTTCCAAGTGCCGACTTGTTCATGGCCAACGGATTCTCGGCAATGCGATTTCCAGTTCGATACACCCAAGATCTCGCCACTATACGCCTTTTGCGCGCTCACTTTGGAGGTGTGGTACCATTCACGACACGCAGCACTGACTTGGATACAGATTTGTTATATGCGTTGAGGAAAAGATGCTGTATCTCGACGATAGTGTGTCTTTTAGACCCCGCGGGCGCTGTGCTGTTTATGCAGGAGCAGAAGACTCACACACTCGACACACCTCTACACATGTGTCTCCGGATCCAATGTGACGACTTGAGTGAAGACGACGATATCAAACGAAAGCTTGTCCTCATGGACTCACCTAGGATGATTCTGCAACAGCAAAATTCCGTAAAGCAGACCCCACTGCATGTGGCACTGCAATACAAGGCAACCAGCTTACAGATGCTCAACATGCTCGACTCGTTGGACGGTCCATCGCAATATGCAGCGAATGTGGACAAGGCCCTTCCCTTGCAAAACCAACAGGGCGCGACCGCACTGCATATGGCGCTCGAACTGCTTCAGAGTGAGAACCACTGGGAACACACTATTAACGAGTGGCTTGATGTGTGTCGACAATTGGTGGATGTGTCGCAGGGCGTCCTTTGCATACAAGACCAGGACGGTGCAACCCCTTTACACGTGGCCACACGATGCGGACTGTTCCACACCAATCAAAAAGGGGTCGCGGCGAAAGTGCAGGAGTGGTTCATTGACACGACGCAGAATGTGCTGCTCCTGCAAGATACCGCAGGGCGCACACCACTGCACCTCGCAATTGCATTTGGTGTCACCAGGGAGGATAATTTCGGTGCATTCGTGTCTGTAATTCGGGAGCGGTGTCTGATCGACCCACAAGAGCACGTCCTGCGAAAACAGGACACAACGGGCAACACCCCTGTGCACGCTGCTCTGAAGAATGGCCTCAACTCGCCGAGTGTACTCGAGATGCTGGTGGGAGGCAATGAGGATGTTCTTGTCCTGCCGGACAAAAACGGATCGCTGCCACTGCACGTTGCCCTCGAGAAAGGAATCACAAGCATTCCCATATTGGTTTTTCTGCTCGGCAATGCGAATGCCCAGGTCATCTGCAGACACTCCAATAATGAAGGACACACGCCGCTCTCGATCGCTCTGGGCAGTTCAGGTGATATCTCGATAATTCGCATCTTGCTCGCGCTATTTCCGTTCCCAGAGCATCGACAGAAGCTGCTGACAGATGTTGATTACGAGAAGCGATCATTGCTCCACATTGCATTACAGGACAGTGCATCGTTGGCCAAACTGAGACTGCTGGTGGACGAACAAAAGAAAGTGTTGAACAAGCAGGACGTGTATGGCAATACACCGTTGCACGTGGGTCTAAAGTTTGGCGTGCAGTGTCGCGACGTGGGATTTCTCATGGATCGCAGGCTCTCACATTCGCCGCTCCTGCTTCGCGACAGTGCCGGACACACTCCGCTACATGTAGCGCTCATTTTCACACCACACGACCAATTTGAGTCACTTCTTTCGACTATCGAGGTCCTCATCGACACAGCACGCGACGTTTTGTTGCTCACGCGGCCAGACGGTGGTACTCCACTGCACGCGGCGATCTCAAAACTACCGCATCTGCTGACTGGCGGAGACTTTGGCCTTTTGCGGCTCTTGATGGGTCTACGAGATCAGGGGAAAACCGTCCTGACTGTTCAGGATTGGGATGGGAATACGCCGCTGCACATGGCTCTGCAACGCATTCCACTCGACGCGAGTATGCTATGTCTTTCATTCCTCAGCTTCCTCGTCGACGACCTCAAAACAGTGTTGACATTGTGCAATTTAGGGCATCGGACCCCACTGGCGGGGTTTCGAGTCAGGGTCCCTACAGACAGCATGAATGACCCTGCTGTCGAAGCAGCAATCGTGGAAATCTTGACACCACCAGCCGCAGCTTCAACTGCATGAGCTGGTCCAACTTTCCGGAGGTGAGCATATATATATATTATATTATACAAAGGACCACACTGGTACTTTGATGGCGAGGAGAAAGAATTCTACCACAGCCTTGCTTGTTCCAGTGTGTGTTATCTGTATTTTGATATGGGTTCGTGTGCTGGCACAGTCATATTTACCAGAACCAACTCATAATAGCATACAGGGGATGCAGGTCGATAGCATAGTAGAAGGAACTGAAAAGAGGCTGGAATCTACAAGGAGTGTAGAACCAGACAACAGAGATGAAACAAAGAGCAGGACAGTGGGAGACGCATTTTATCGAAATGTCCAACCAGGCGTGGTGCCTGAGATCAATGGACATCATCATGACACACGGCTCCCTGTATCAATGTGTGGAGGCTGCCGCGGCTTGTGGGAACTCGACTATGCCACCGAGATATTTGGTAAGTACGAGTGCCATTTAGAGTGCACGGAGCACTCTGACGTGTACTGGTACAGGGGCGGAGACATGCAACGTGTTGTGCCAGACATTCTGTTTCACACATCAGATGAGTGGTGTAACCGCGCTGGCGTGGTGGGTCGCTATCAAGATTTTAAGTATGTTTTCAGGCAATACGCGTGCCACGGGCAATACCTGCACCAATACAAAGACGTCCACAACATGAGAGTTATCCCGCTGGGCTACATGTTTGGCATGATCCCTACAAGTTCCGCCGTGCATGCACGAGACATCCTCGCACATATCGGCAACACGCGGCAGTATCGGTGGTCTTTTGTTGGGCATATCAAGTCAGACCGGAGTAAGGCCATCGGAATTTTCAACGATGTCCAGCCGAATTTCCACGGCATCTCTGACAAGTTACAAACCGTAAATGTGTACAAAGATTCGGACTTTGTCGTCAGCCCGAGGGGGAACGCGAACCTGGATTGCTTTCGACATTACGAAGCCAGCATGAATGGAGCCATTCCAGTCATTGTCGGAGGCCAGCAAGAGATCAACAACACGTTCGGGCATTTCATTTCAATGCCGCCCTGGCTCTTTGCAGACTCCTGGGAGAACGCCAAGCTCAGCGTGCGCGGATTGATAGCCGACAGAGACAGCTTGGTCAGAAGACAGAGGCGTGTTCTCGAGTGGTGGCTACGCGAGATGCGCGGGTTCTCCTTGCAGACTGCCGGCCACAGCGCCCAAAATCACAGTGTTTAGGGCATTGTGAGTATTTTTGCGATGCATAATACAGCTTAAAGTGTGAGAAATCAACACAAAAACCCGTTATGATAATATAAATTGGGTGAGACCATATTGCTAGCGTTGCATGTGTAGTGTGCCATGATTCCCAGGGGACCTACAACAGCAGCTGCAAGTGCATGTGCTGATGCAATGTTTCTAATCAAGTTTGAATAAATTTCATTGCCACCACATAGTAGTTCATCTTTTTATAACCAAACTTTGTTGTGGTTCCAGTTCTTGCATGCGCGTGAGCATTCTGGCACGTTCTTCTTCCCTTACTCGACATAGATACGCGTTGTGATATATCTCGTTTTTTTGCCCACTTGCCAGTTGTTCCAGCTGACGAGCCCTACATTCGTCCTTGGGTTCCGTACCAGTTTCAGTTTCCCGTAGTCGTTGAAGCTCGTGGCGTCGCGCAATCGTTTCGTTTTGTCTTGCGTGTGCGGCGGCAGTGTTCTCCGGTAACAGGTCGCGTCGGCACTCAAGAAGGAGCAGATGTTCATAGTGTCGCATGTCTGCAAGCCTTGTAGCATTTTCCCGGGTGCCGCTTGCTCGCGCTCTGACATGCGTTGTTGCTCATTTTCGCGAAAGTGCTGGCGCTGCCAGTCGGCAGCAACATGCCCTATCATGGCAACAGTTTCCGCGGGTAAGTCTGGCAGCGATTCTGGACACAGACGCGAGTGTTGTATACACGCAAACGCCTCGATTTTGAGCTGCATTGTGCGCCAGTGCTGCACGATTTGTCCATCATCCCAATCCGCCGCTTCCGTGGGCAGTCCCAGTGCACGCCAGAACCTTTTGAAAGCGAAGGGCGCCGGATCAGCGGGTAGATCACAATAATCCTCACAACCAGGTTCGCCAAACGGGTCAACAAAATGTCCTTTGTACCTTGTTTGTGGACTCACTCGGAATCCGAGAATTGGGTACTTGTTGTCCATTATGTCCAGGAAAGGCAGTGGCCATGCTTTCAGTGAAAGCCCAATGAAAATCAAGTCCTCTGCACAGAACGAGTATGGCCCAGACAGGCAAAGTTTTCGTAAGCTATGCAGACCTTTCAGACTAAAAGCAACGTCACGCAAGAGAGAATTCGAATCTGTCGGCACCAATGATGAATGAATTGTGAGCTCGCGCAGCGCTGAGAGTTTCTGCATCGACATTGGCATGCTTTCCAGATGACATTCAGAGATGTGTAGTCGTGTAAGAGCAGTGAGCTCGCCCAACGATTCTGGCAAAGTCCGAATAGTTTCCAATTTGTGCAATTCCAAAACGGCCAATTGTGGCAAAGCCCTGACCGACAGCTCGGGGAACTCGTACAGATTTTCACAGGCGCTTATGCGCATAAATTTCAGCGATGGCATGAAAAATGCGGGCAGCGTCTTGAAATCGCAGTGGAGAATATTTAGTGTGCGCAATGTTGTTATTTGAAGAATCGATGGGTCCAATATCGACGTGGCCACGTGTGTTTCTCTTTCATATTCTCCCTGATTGTTGAAACCCACTTCCAAGAGACTGAGCTCTGTCAATGCTGTAAAGGACGCAATAGATGCCGGGAGGTATGCCATTTCATCTAAATGCCACACATGCAACTCTTGCAGATTTGGGAATATTTCACCGCCAAACCACTCAGGAAACATGTGCATGTATCGAACGGAACCGTCTTTGGGCGTTCCCTCAATCACAAGACTCAAAAGCGACATTCTAAAGTTGTGTGTGTTGGACTTGCGATGTTTATTTCAAAAGTCCAGAACAATGAAACTCCGATGCATCGCGCCATCCTACACGACTGCTACTTTGTATTTGCCAATGGCCATCTTGCCCGCTCTAGACAGTAAGGACTTTCCTGCATTTGTCGTCGAGCGCTGCGATGATCATGTTGGCTTCCTGCGGACGAACTTTAACAGCTTCCTTCAACCACGCACTCATCCGACCCTTGTCGCGGTCCAATACCTGCGACACAACTGTGCGTAAAAAAACGATGCCGGCAAGAAACACAACACACAGCTGCAACTGCAGTGCTCAAAAAATTCACCATGAATTGTCCGAGGAGGGCACAGGGGTTCTTGATATCGCATGCCAGTAGTTTTTTCTCAGTTTCTCGGCCCACGCCGGGCATGGTGACTTTTCCGGTGAAAGTCGGGATATCCTGCATGGGCGTGGACTGGAATGCAACATTGACCTGCGACACGGTGACGGGGGCGTTTGCTGTGTTGTTGGGCATTGGCAAAACTGTTGTGTTCCTCTGTGTGTGATGCGTGTTATATATGCAATTCCTTATATAGCATACGCTTCAATAAAAACGAAACGTGAGTGTCTATGGGACTGGATTTGCATGATCACGTGGTACTTGTTGAAAAAGTCCTGGATGATATGCTTCTGTTTGATAAACATTAGTTATGGCATCGTCAAATCAATGACGTCATACGGCACGAATGGAACCTCAATAGCTCTGGGAACCTCCAGATTCCAGGCCTGGACTAGATACTCGTGCTTTTTTCGAGAGACACCTCCTTGTATATCGCCATGCAAGCAGACTGTGAAAAGGGTTTCGTGTTCGAAATAAAAGCACTGTTTGATGACGCACGCCTGGCCGTCCAAGTATTTGTGTCGCTCGAGACAGGGCCTCGCTTTGAATGTCAGAAATGCGTTCTGGCCTGGTTGAAATAATGCATGTGCTGAGTCGCCTCGCCAATTTTCTTCGCGGACATCCAGTATTCCCTGAGAATCACGTGTTTCTGCCGATAGTACGGTACCACCCTGTGGGTTGCGAAAGCTCCATGTAATGGGCATGTCGTGGCCGCCCGTGTCTATATTCGTCCAACTATAACTAAGCGGCAATTCAGACATTTGAATAGAAGCAATGTACGAGTATTCGATGGTGTCCCAGAAGATGCAATCTTATATACATGTAGGATCTGACGTATGCCTTCCGCCGTGCGAAGGCATTTTACGCAGTGAGAGTGCTATGTGCACGGTGTGTTTTCGGTTATAATACTGCTTATATCACATGTAAATGTTCATAAAACGCCTCTGAGATGCCAAAAACAACACACTGTATTTTCGCCCGAGTCAAGAGCATGTACATCGATCCCACCAAACTCCATTTCACCGCCACCAACTTTTCCCAAAATATTTGGTAATCACCAGCCCAGCCCAGCCCAGCCCAGCCCAGCCCAGCCCA
>Ga0209491_10009879_pt1 | contig 11586 bp, 8 predicted proteins | sample BON02_FD_187213 | JGI IMG/M metagenome (GOLD analysis project Ga0209491, IMG submission 187213) | Freshwater microbial communities from Lake Bonney liftoff mats and glacier meltwater in Antarctica - BON-02 (SPAdes) (version 2) | ecosystem: Environmental > Aquatic > Freshwater > Ice > Glacier...
GACTTCTCATTACTTTGACTTTGATGCTGTGACGCTGTGACTCATAGCATAAAAGACGTTTCAGTTTCGACACGTCAATCGCTTGCTTCTTCCGAATTGTTCCGGATTCATGGGTAAATCGCGGATAAATCGCTGTCAAGAACTTGAAACCGAAATTCGCTCAGGTACCTGAGCAAAGCGAATTTACTTAGAGCGGTTACTTAGTAGCTGCAGAGCACCTTTAAATGTCTAGTTGCCCCACGATCACGCAGCGCCTGAGCCGCCTATGGGGGTTCTCACCCTACGTGAGGAATACGTATCCACGTATTCCTGTAGCGCAGCCACAGGAATACGAATCTCGTATTCCGCCTGGCTTACCCTGTATATGGCATGAATACGTACACATTCAAGGTCACTGAATTCACAAAACAGGCTGAATTGGAGTTAGGGTTAGGGTTAGGGGTTAGGGTTAAGGGTTAAGGGTTAGGGTTAGGGTTAAGGGTTAACCCCTAACCCTAACCCTAACCCTAACCCTAACCCTAACCCTAACCCTTAACCCGAGTCGAATACGCGTATTCTTGTCTTTGCCCCGCGTATTCCCCACCTAGGCTTCTAAACCCAATGCCGTGCACGATCTGTTTAGGTGTAGCTATCATACGTGGAGGGGAGGCTCTAACCAGGCACAAGTAGTTCGTCGATAGTCAATAGGTCACCTGCTTGAGTGCGGCGCTGGCCTGTAGAGCAGAAGAAAAACACTGACTTCTAAGATTATAATCTTCTTCAGCCGCTAATTTCACTAGCGATCTTCTTTGCGTTCATCGAGCTGGCAGCCAGAGGCTGCTCCATCTTCGACCCTCACCCTTCGCCGCTCCTGTGTTTGTCACTGGTGCACTGTGTGTCCCGTGACTGTTGTGAGGCAGGGCCTTGGGCCTGCCTAGGGTTGCACGGGGGCGGCCGCCGCTCTAGAGTTGCCTGCGGCTGACCGCGCCCAACCCTCGGGTTGGGCGGAGGCGCGGGCGGTGGGCCCGGCGCCGTGCATCGCGGACGCGAGAGTAGTTATACACACAATCAGAATCGGTTATCGGGTTATCCCTTGGCCTTTACAAGATATGGTTTTACTTCGAGCCTTTTGTGCACAAATCAATCATCCTCTCATTGCCCCCTCTCACCTGCATTGCCCGCACTATTGCAATACCATCACACGTCTATTGCGCGATCTACGACGCCCCCCACGACCTCCCGTTTGTATGCCATACACCATACACTATTGGCAATGACAATATCGTGTAAAGGCCAAGTTATCCCTCAACCCATCAGAGTCGGTTAACGCTGACCTGTTTTCAAATTGTTTCACTATGTGTGTAGGCTTAACCCGATGTATACATAGATAGATAGAAAGATGGTAGATGTATATATATATATATACATATATATATATATATATGTATATGTATATATATATATACATGTGTATATATATATATATATATATATATATATATATATATATATATATATATATATATATATATATATTTAAATGTATAGATAGATATGTATATATATATAGATATATATAATTGAATTATGCTTTTTCATTCGTCAGGCCCACGCGCGACCGACACAGTTTTGGACGGCGCGAACGACACGCAGGGCGGACTGCCCACTACGGGCCAGGACGGCGCCCCCCCTCCGGTATCGGCCGACCCCTACGCGGGCGTGGCCCCCCTCTGTATCTTTCCCGAGGGCATCACCCACGCCGGCAACTGCGTGCTGCCTTTTTTCTCGGGCGCCTTTGAAGGTGCGCTTTGCATACCCGTTTTGTATATTCCCTCCCTTCGGTATCATCTTCTGAGCCTCCTCTCAGGGGGTTCCCTCCCCAGCTATATCAGCCGCCCCTCCCTGCGGTATCCTCGCAGATGAGAGTCCCTCCCCAGCTGTATCATACTACGCCGTCCCCAAATAGACGTGCGGGCTGCGTGAACTAATAATTGCGCCCGCCCGTCTCTGGGGCATATAAGGTAAACATAAAGTGTAGTAGAGTAATAAGAAATTCACGGTTACGTCACTCGGGTCAAAGGTTCGGCTTAAAGGTACCCTGTGCGCCTAAATGATTCGACTTCGAGTTTCCTATATACAAAACGACGAAATACTAACTCGCTCATGTACGTGAGCAACGCGAATTTACCCATAGCGTTTCACTAGTAGCTGCAGGGCACCGTTATCCCTCATCCCTTCTTCTCAGGCGCCTTTGAAGGTGCGCTTTGCATACCTGTACTGAACCCACAAATAGCTACACTGTCCGAAAATAGACGTGCAGGTTGCGTTGAGGTGGTACGCACGTAACAACCCTAAGTGTGGAGTACATATTCACGGAAACAAAGAAACAGAGCCCTAACATTGGCGCGCGCGCAAACAATACTCTACACAAGTAACTAGACTACGCCATAGAGGAGCCTGCTAGGAGAGTGCGTGTGAAGCGCGTCCTTAGGCACGCCACGCACCGCTAGCCGGGCTAACCCAACCCACAAATAGCTACACTGTCCAGTTGTTACGTTCTATTGAACTATCTGACGGCGATCACCGGCGATTTATCCATGGAACCCGGAGGAACTCGGAACAGGCGAGTGACGAGTCGAAACGGAACCCGTCGTTGATTATGAGTCGCAGCACCAAAGTAATGAGTGCACGTTGAGAGAGAAACGCCCTGAGAATTACTCAGGCGTACAGGACACCTTAACCACACGCGGGCAACTGCGTGTTGCCTTTATTCTCGGGCGCCTTTGAATGTGCGCTTTGCATGAGCAGGCCGTAGTTTGCCTTTCTAATAGAAATTGTCGACGCGAGCAGAGGGCGGACATTTCATTGCAAACTGGCGAATATCCGTGTAATCACTTTTTTTTTATTGTGTTGGCCTAATTTATCAGCCATTTAGCCGCCTTCAATTATAACGGTCTTTGTCAGCCCTCCCTCTACGTTAGCCCTTGACTTTTTTGTTGCAGTGAAACTAGGGCCTGCTCATACCTATACGGAACCCACAAATAGCTACGCTGTCCAAAAAGTTGACGAGAGAAACCGGTCAGGTCACACACAGAAACACACAATAAGAACAACACCATACAACACACGATACGACACGAACAACACAGCAACGTTGAGGAATGTGTGGGAGCGGGCAATAGCGCCTGTTGGCTGATCCAAATTTGTTGTGTGCTATATTATCCTGGATACATATTGACCAACACACAGCCCGAGACATACACACACGCACACACATCGTCAAACAGCGGGTTAGCCCGAGCTGAACAGGTGCGCGATCTCGTGGACCCACGAGTCTCCCTGTATTCAGTGTGCCTTCCTGGTGGGGAAGGGTTGAACAGCCTCCCCCTGCGCCCGATGGAATGTCTCTTTGGGCTTGAGGTCGAGTTGGACTGGTGCACCTTCTCGTGCATCCGAAACCACACGCCTCTATGCTTGGCAGATGGGTCAACCCACACAGAGAGCAGAAAACTATACCGCAAGGTCAAACATCGAGCCCGCCCAAATACTTCTTCACGCTGGCGGCCAAAGCGCGCCCCGACCAGGCGGCGCTCGCGACGTCGGCAGAGGCGCGGGGAGTTTGTCTGTATGCCATGCCCCTTCCTTGGTGTTGTGTTGTATGTTGTGTGTGTGTATGTGTTGAGCTGAGATCTCCTTCCCAGGTTAACCAAACACACTCAGCTGCGACACGAGCGTCACTCGCATGCCGGCTACCATTGTCAAGTGAACCCGAACTCATCATATGCATATAGATATAGATATGGATATGGACATATATATATAGATAGATATGTATGACCTTTGTTTCGTGTGTTTTACAGGGGCAACGCGCGTACAGCCTGTGCTGCTCCAAATGCCGTTTCACTATGTAAACGCCTCGGCATTCCTTTCAACATACAGATATACATATAGATGTAGATATAGATATGGATAGATATATGGATAAATAACCTTTGTTTCGCATGTTTCTCAGAGGCGACGAGGGTGCAGTCTGTGCTGCTACAAATGCCATTTCACTACTTCAACGCCTCTGCGTTCCTCTCATCATATATCTATATAGATGTAGATATAGATATGGATAGATATATGGATAAGTAACCTTTGTTTCGCATGTTTCTCAGGGGCGACGCGGGTGCAGCCTGTGTTGCTGCAAATGCCATTCCACTACTTCAACGCGTCGGCTTTTCTCTCGTCGCTCGGCTCGCACCTTCAACAAATACAGAAATGGATAGATAGATATGGATGTATACCTATAACCTGTTTTTTTATGCTGCTTAGGGGCGACGAGGGTGCAGCCTGTTCTGCTGCAAATGCCGTTTCACTACTTCAACGCCTCGGCATTCCTCTCGTTATATACATATAGATATAGATATAGATAGATAGATATAGATAGACATGTATAACCTTTGTTTCGTATTTTTTAGGGGCAACGAGGGTGCAGCCTGTTCTGCTGCAAATGCCATTCCACTACTTCAACGCGTCGGCTTTTCTCTCGTCTCTCGGGTCGCACCTTCAACGCCTCTTCGCCATCCCATACCTGCGCATCGACGTTACTTTCCTCCCTCCGTATGTGCCGTCCGCCAAGGTACACTGCCAGACTACTAACCTAGTTACTCGGTTGGTTAAAGTTGCCCTGCAGCTACTAAGTAAGCACCATAAGTAAATTCGCTTTGCTCATATACATGAGCGAATTTTGTTTATTAAAACTACTTCCGCATCGACGTCACTTTCCTCCCTCCGTACGTGCCGTCCGCCAAGGTACACTGCCAGACTACTCGAGTTCATGTACTCGGGTTAAAGGTGCCCTGTGCGCCTAAGTGATTTGACTCCGAGTTTCCTGTAATCGAAACGACGAAACTCTTAGTCGAAACTCGCTGAGGTACCTGAGCAAAGCGAGTTTAACCATCGCGGCTAATTAGTAGCTGCAGGGCACCTTTAACCTCGGGTTCAACCGGCAGTGTATACTCGGTTCAGAAGGGCCTGCATGCGTTGCACTGCAAAACTACTAGCCTAGTTACTCGGCTGGTTGAGACATGTGGGCTAGTAATATATTGGTACTTCGATGGACCACACTTTAAAACTACTAGCCTAGTTATTCGGTTGGTTAAAGGTGCCCTGCAGCTACTAAGCACCATAAGTAAACTCGCTTTGCTCATATACATGAGCGAATTGTGTTAGCCTTACCTCCGCATTGACGTCACCTTTCTGCCTCCGTACGTGCCGTCCGCCAAGTTACACTGCCAGACTACTAGCCTAGTTACTCGGCTGGTTGAAGGTGCCCTGCAGCTACTAAGTAAGCACCATAAGTAAACTCGCTTTGCTCATATACATGAGCGAATTTTGTTAACACTACCTGCGCATCGACGTGACCTTTCTCCCTCCGTACGTGCCGTCTGCCAAGGTATGTTGATGGACCACGGGTTAAAGGTGCTCTGTGTGCCTAAGTAATTCGAAACAGCTTTCTCATAATCAAACTGTATTAATGACTTCTCATTACTTTGACTTTGATGCTGTGACGCTGTGACTCATAGCATAAAAGACGTTTCAGTTTCGACACGTCAATCGCTTGCTTCTTCCGAATTGTTCCGGATTCATGGGTAAATCGCGGATACATCGCTGTCAAGAACTTGTAACCGAATTTCGCTCAGGTACCTGAGCAGAGCGAATTTACTTAGGGCGGTTACTTAGTAGCTGCAGAGCACCTTTAAGCCTAACCTAGTCACCTCGTTACCAGCCTAGTGACGCGGCAAAACAAATGTGTTACTTGCCTAGGTACTAGGGTTAAACCGTCTGTACCTTGGGTTAACCCAACGGTTCATATACAAAGGGGACACGAGCACACAAGCACAGGGAACTGATCCGAGAGTGGCTTTGGGAGCCTAAGGGGAGCTCCCTTGATTACATCTCGGGTTAATAACCGACTCGCATTGCCGCACCGTCGCCGAGGGCCAGCCTCGGACGGCGTACGGTATGCGGGCGCACGGAGCAGCGTCGGCGGCCGGTTTCGAAGCGTTGCAAAACTAAGGTTAGAATGGTACGGGGAGTTTTCGTATTGCTGCAGCGGCGCTCAAAACACCCACGAGAAATGGTTATATCGCCCAAGGCGTCAAACCTCTCTTTTCCAGCGATCCCGGTCAACAAGTTTCGTTGGCTGCAAGATAGCTTGAAAAGAAAACTCGTTGATTTCGCGTGGAATCGGCAATTTTTCTATTTACCCGGCGCGTGCTCGCCTTTTTTCGGGTAAATCCGGCTCAAAGTTTTAATCAACCCGATTTTTTTTATCCGGAGCGCCTGTTTTTATCAATCGTCGGGTCAACCTCGGGTGAACCCGGGGAAACAGGAACGGGGGGGCGCGAAAAAGATCGAAACATCGGTTAGTTTTCTTTTCGAGGTATCTTGCAGCCAACGACGGTCGAAACTAGCAAACCCGGTCGAGCTTAGCAGGGCCAGGAGTGTCGACCGGGTTTGCTTCTTCCGACCGGGTTTGCTCATTGGGCGATTCGGATAAACCCGAGCCACCCAAATTGTATCTTTTACAAACAAACAAAACAAAGTGGGTATACTATTAAAAAATGCATTACACTGCAACTGCATGGTGACGTAGAACAATACTGCATCGGATGAATGCCGGGTTAACCACTACATCCGCGACTCACGCAGCAAGAAGCAGGCTATCGACGGCAAGTCTCCGATACTCATGGCCTCGCTGTACTGCACCACATGTAAGCGGGCGGTCGCTATATGTAACATGGGACCCTCGAACTACTCGTCCTCTACGGGTGAGACTCACCATCCGAGCGAGCGCATCGATCACTACGATCACCTCCTGGGAGACATCAGCATCGAAGTGATCGAAGTGAATTCGTCACAGGGAGTGGCCGACAAGGTGATGAAGATGATCATCAAGCATCGGGCTCGCAAAGTGGGCGGGTTCAACTAACCCGAACTAGCAAACACGGTCGAGCTTTGGCCTTCACAAGATACTTGTTGAGTTCGGGGCCTTTGTCCACGAATCAATACTTTTATTCGCATACACACCCTTTGATTGGGCACCCCACCCCCCCCCTGTATCGCCTACACTATTGCGCAACGCAGTGTTTCCTCCCGACCATCCTTTGTTGCAATACATGTTATACAATATTGGCAATAGCAATCTCGTGTAAAGGCCAAGTCGAGCGTCGAGCTTAGAAGGGACAGGGGTTTTGACCCGGTTTGCTAGTTTCGACCGGGTTTGCTCATCGGGCGATTTTGTTCTATTTGGGTTCCTTTAAATGGGCTACTTGTATTCAACAGTTCTTATTCAAGGGGACCGGGGTAAAAGGTGTTAACCCTGTGCGCCGAAGTAACCCTCAGGCAGTTTCGGGTTAAGGGTTAACACGACATTTGGAGCAGCACAGGCTGTACGCGCGTCGCCCCTAAGCAGCATACAAAAAAGGTTATTTATCCATATATCTATCCATATCTATCTAAATCTATATGTATATCGATTTGATGAAATGCATGCCGAGGCGTTGAAATAGTGAAACGGCATTTGGAGCAGCACAGGCTGTACGCGCATGGCTCCTGCGAAACACACGAAACAAAAGTTATATATCTATATCTATCTATCCATATCTATATCTAAATCTATATGTATATCTGTATGTTAAAAGGAATGACGAGGCGTTGAAGTAGTGAAACGGCATTTGGAGCAGCACAGGCTGTACGCACGGTGCCCCTGAAAAACATACGAAACATGTTATAGGTATATGTATATATATCGGGTTAACCCCCTATCCAACGTGCACTCATTACTCGGGTTAAGCTTAGAAGGGGCAGGTGTTTTGACCGGCTTTGCTACTTTCGACCGGGTTTGCTCATAGGCTGATTTTTTTAAGGGGTTCCTCTAGATGGGCTACTTGTAGTCAACAGTTATTATCCAAGGGGGCCGGGGTAAAAGGGTTAACCCAGCAGTAGCAGCAGTATCAGTAGTAGTAATGATCGAGCCAAAGCCCACGCCGGCCGGGGCACCCAGCGCATCGACAGGTGCATATCTTTATAATGGTAGTACTCGATGTTGTAGCAAGAGCAGCCGCGGCTTAACCCGAGGTAGTAGTAGTAGTAGTAGTAGTAGTAGTAGTAGTAGTAGTTTTAGGGTTAAGGGTTAACCCGCACAGGGTTAACACCTTCGACGGTTAACCCGCCGAAGTAACCCTCAGGCAGTTTCTCTTATCCAACGTGCACTAATTACTCGGGTTAAGCTTAGAAGGGGCAGGTGTTTTGACCGGCTTTGCTACTTTCGACCGGGTTTGCTCATAGGCTGATTTTTTTACGGGGTTCCTCTAAATAGGCTACTTGTAGTCAACAGTTATTATTCAACAAGGCCAGGGTTAAAGGTGCCATGTGCGCCTAAGTAATTCTCGGGCAGTTTCTCTCATTCAACGCGTTTTAATCACTTTGGTGCTGCGACTCATAACGAACGACGGTTTCAGTTCCGACTCGTCAATCGCTTGTTCCGAGTTCTTCCAGGTTTCATGCGTAAGTCGCTGGTGGTCGCCGTCAGAAGTTCAGCTCATGTGCATGAGAATTTACATAGGACGGTTACTTACTAGCTGCAGGGTACCTTTAACCCCTAACCCTAACCCTACGTGGGCAGTGGGCAATCCGTGCAGCGAAGACAAACTCCCGAATCTAGATTATGTTTGGCCCTCTGGTTAACCCAAGTTCAACAGAGCGTAACAACAACACTCGCCCATGTACATGAGCAAAGCGAATTTACATAGGACGGTTACTTACTAGCTGCAAGGTACCTTTAACCCCTAACCCTAACCCTACGTGGGCAGTGGGCAATCCGTGCAGCGAAGACAAACTCCCGAATCTAGATTATGTTTGGCCCTCTGGTTAACCCAAGTTCAACAGAGCGTAACAACAACACTCGCCCATGTACATGAGCAAAGCAAATTCACATTGGACGGTTACTTAGTAGCTGCAGGGCACCTTTCAACGTCACGTATTGATCTGAGATTTGGCCTTCACAAGATATTATTTTACTGCTAGTCGTGTGAGCACGAATCAATCGTCCTTTTATTCTTCCGACCCGCCTGCATTGCCCACAATATTGCAATACTAGTGCACGACCATCGGGCAATATACAACCCTCCCTTGACCTCCCTTTTGAATGACGTGCTACACCATACACTATTGGTGAAAACAATATCGTGTAAAGGCCAATCTGAGCTTGTTTGTACAGGAGTGCGAAAGCGCGGAGTTGACCCCGCGGCGGGAGTCCGGCGTGCGATGGCGGAACCTAACACCGAAACTCGCGTATGTCCATGAGCAAAGCGAATGTACATAGGAAGATTACTTCGTAGAGAGAGAGAGAGAGAGAGAGAGGGGTATGTGTGTTTGTATATATATATGTATGCCCACAACCACCGCTCTATGTGTGTTCTGTAACATCGAAGTACTTAGTAGCTGCAGGGCACCTTTAAAGGCCACGTGCTGACCTGAGATCTTTTGTACAGGAGTGCGAAAACGCGGTTTACCCAATGTGTATAGCATACCCCATACCATATTAGTAATCACAATATCATGAAGAGGCCTAACCTACCGTTGGACCAACGGTCTTCGGTTCCTGAATCATATAAACCAAAGACCCCTAGGCTAATCGTCGTCGGCGGGCTATCCTAGGATAAGAGGTCGGGTTAACTCGAGGTTAACCCTAACCTGAACCCTCTGCAACAGGAGTGCGAAAGCGCGGAATTGATGGCGGCGGGAGTCCGGCGGGCCATGGCGCCAGCGGTGGCTGGCTATACATGTTGCTTGTTGTTGAATGGGGTGTGCTCTATGTGCCTGTGTGTGTTCGTGTTGGTGTGTGTGTGTGTGTTCGTTGTGTCCGTGCAGGGGGCGCTTCGCACGCACTCTGCCTAGCAGGCTCCCCTATGGGGTAGCCTAGTTACTTGTGTAGTGTATTGTTTGCGCATGCGCCAGTGTTAGGGCTTTGTTTCTTTGTTTCTGTGCATGAGCAAAGCGAATTTAAATACGACTGTTACTTAGTAGCTGCAGGGCACCTTTAAAGGTTACGTGTTCAACTTTAAAGGTTACGTGTTGACCTGAGATCTTTTGTAAATGTTTGTGGGGGGTGCTCGTTTGGGGGTTTGGGGTGTTGTTCTTGCCGTGTGTGTGTGTTTCGGTGTCGGGGGTGTTGTTCTCTGTCGGTGTGTGTGTGTGTGTACCACCTGTTGATCTTTTTACAGGAGTGCGAGAACGCGGATTTGATGGCGGTGGGCGTCCGGCGGGCCATGGCGGACCGTAACAACAAAACTTGCTATGTACATGAGCAAAGCAAATTCACATAGGACGGTTACTTAGTAGCTGCAGGGCACCTGTAAAGGTTACGAGTCGACTCGAGAGTTGGCCTTTACAAGATATTCCTTTACTTCTAGTCGTGTGTGCACGAATCAATCGTCCTTTCATTCTTCCGACCCGCCTGCATTGCCCACAATATTGCAATACTAGTGCACGACCATCGGGCAATATACAACCCTCCCTCGACCTCCCTTTTGAATGACGTGCTACACCATACACTATTGGTGAAAACAATATCGTGTAAAGACCAATCGGGTTAAGGGTTAACCCGGATTTGATGACGGCGGGCGTCCGGCGGGCGATGGCGACGACATTTACATATGACGGTTGCTTAGTAGCTGCAGGGCATCTGTAAAGGTTACGAGTTGGCCTGAGCTTGTCCGTACAGGAGTGCGAAAGCGCGGTTAACCCGATGTGTATGAGCAGGCCCTAGTTTGCCTTTCTAATAGAGAAATTGTCGACGCGAGCAGAGGTCGTACATTTCATTGCAAAATGGCGAATAACCGTTTTTTGTTTAAATTGTTTCGGCCTAATTATTTTGCCATTTATCCGCCTTCAATGATAACGGCCAAGGTACGACCTCCCTCCGCGTCGACGGATTTCTTTAATTTTATTGAAACTAGGGCCTGCTCATGGCATACACCATACCATATTGGTAATAACAATAGCATGCAGAAGTTAACGCGTTAACACTGTATCGGTGTGGGTGTGTCTGTTGTGTCGGTGTGTTAACCTGACATATTTTGTACAGGAGTGCGAAAGCGCAGAATTGATGGCGGCGGGCGTCCGGCGGGCCATCGCGACGGCGGCGGCGCTGCCCCTGTCGGTCATCGGAGCGCGCGAGCTTCGAAATGAGATTAAACAAAAGTCCGAGGCGGTCCACAAACAAGCAGTATATTCGCACCTCAACTGAACTATATATATATAAGTATATACATATATAGATATAGATATAGATATAGATATATATGGCGAGCTTCGAAATGAAATCAAGCAGAAGTCCGAGGTGGTCCACAAGCAAGCAGTCTATTCACGGCTCAATTGAGCACCCTCTCGGGTCGAAACCTATCTATATGTTTATGTATATACATGATGTATAGATAGACGGATATATAGATATGTATGTACATGTATGTTTATAGACACATATATAGATATAGATATAGATATAGATACAGACATAGATATATAGATACAGATATATGTATATATATATATATA
>Ga0209491_10009885_pt1 | contig 11582 bp, 11 predicted proteins | sample BON02_FD_187213 | JGI IMG/M metagenome (GOLD analysis project Ga0209491, IMG submission 187213) | Freshwater microbial communities from Lake Bonney liftoff mats and glacier meltwater in Antarctica - BON-02 (SPAdes) (version 2) | ecosystem: Environmental > Aquatic > Freshwater > Ice > Glacier...
GACGGGATGAACGAAAAGGGTCTCTACGTCGCGTTGCAGTACCACCCAGGGACAGCCGTCTACTCCTCGCCCGACGGGATCGCAGACGACAAGTTGATGTCCGCGATCCACCTGGCAACGCTGACTCTGTCGACGTGCGCAAACGTGGCAGAGGTCAGGTCAAAGCTTGGCGAGGTCGTTGTCTGGCCCTTCGTGCTCGGGCCAATGGGGATGGCGCCACCGTGCCACTTCGTGTTTCACGATTCTTCCGGCGCGTGTATCGCAGTCGAATGGGACGCAGGCGAGATGAAGATCTACGACAACCCATATGGCGTCTTCACCAACTCCCCTGAGTTCACGTGGCACACCACGAATCTGCGCAACTACACCCACCTGTCCCCGGAGAACCCAGCAGTCCTCACGGTGGCAGGCCAGACGTTGGCGCCGTTCGGCGTCGGGCAGGGAATGCAAGGTTTACCGGGCGACAACAGCTCTCCCTCGCGCTTCGTGCGCGCGGCCACCTACGTAGCCACTGCGCCGGAGCAGGCGGACTCGGCGGCAGCACAACTCGAGGTCTTCCACATGATGAACAACTTCGACATTCCTGAGGGCTTCAGCGCGTCTGGTGAGGGCGCAGGAATCGACGACGTTACCTACTGGACGACGATCTCCAACCTCGCCGACCTCACCTACAACGTGAGGACCCTGCAAGACAGCACGTACCGCCAAGTGACACTGGCCAATCTTGACTTCACGGCAGCAGAAGCGAAGTCAGTCGACCTGCCGACGAACCCGGCGTTTGCTCCGTTTCCAGGCCTCTAGGCTGTTCAGAGCCACTGGGAAAGCCAAAGTGGCTCGCCTAGTTGATCGAGTGTCATGAGGTGGGCTTCGGCTTCGTCGACGTGCGCTTCCTCGTCGGCGAGGAGTTTCTCGAGAAGCACTCGGCTACCAGGGTCGTCTGCGTCGATACAAAGCGCTGATCCTGTCCGGTAGCGCTGCGCGGCAACTTTCTCCATCTCGGAGTTGAGGCGGAACTGCTCAACCACGGATTCGCCGACCTGCACGGGGAACAGTCGCTGCATATTTGGGGCGCCATCGAGGAACAAAATGCGCTCGATAATCGAATCTGCGTGCTTCATCTCGTCGATCGATTCCTCGTAGTACTCCTTGGCGAGTTTGGGGTAGCCCCAATTCGCGGCCATTTTGGAGGCGATGAAGTACTGGTTAACAGCGGTCAATTCCGCAGTCAATGCTTCGTTGAGGGCCTCGATTACCCGTGGGTCGCCTTTCATCCTGCCTCCAGTAGTTGCCGTTGAGTATCTTGACCGGTTCCCGGTGAGGTTACCTGGACTGCGCAATCGTCCCCGCCGCACCCGCCCGCTTGATGTGGTTGCAGCATCCGGCAGATGGCGAAGTGGCAGCCACCGCAAAGCCCGCCGGCATCTTCCATTTCGGCAACGTCTTCGACAGTCCGTGCGCCAGCGGCAACGGCGGCCCGGACACGACGGTCGTTAACGACGAAACAGTGGCACACAACCATGGCTATACCCCTCCGACATTTCTGCGACTGCGAACCTGGCGAGCGCTCAGGTGATGTCGTGGAAGTGTAGCTTACTAAAGTAAGGCTTACCTAACTATGGCCACCAAGCGGAGGTCAAGCCGCCGACGTGGAGATCGAAGAAGAGAAGGTGGCCAGGGACGGGGTCGAACCGTCGACCTCTCACTTTTCAGGCGAGCGCTCGTACCAACTGAGCTACCTGGCCGCGATCAACCTGGCGAGAGGTTAACCGCCGAGAATGAAGAACCCGCCGCGCAAACGGCGGGTCTTTTCATCTCGAGCGACCCCGACCGGACTCGAACCGGCGGCCTCCGCCGTGACAGGGCGGCGCTCTAACCAACTGAGCTACGGGGCCAAGCTGCAGGCGAACCTGCGTGCGCAGTCTACTCATCTGCTCGCGAATGGCGAACAGACGGCTAACTGCATCGTGACCCCAGCGGGATTCGAACCCGCGCTGCCGCCGTGAAAGGGCGGAGTCCTGGGCCGCTAGACGATGGGGCCAGTAGTTTGCCCGTGCGGGAAGGTATCCCCGCCAGGGCCGGTCAAGCATATGCGACGGGTGGTTCTAGCGCGACCCCCAGGTGCGGTATGAGTACCTGAAGATGCCTAACAGGCGCGATCGGCGCTAGCGTTCGCTCGTGGAGTTCAACAGCTCACCGGAGCAGACGATTGGCATCGAAGTCGAGTACGGGATTGTCAGTCGCGAGACGGGCCAGTTGGTCCCGGTCTCCCTCGATGTCCTGCGGGAGGCGGCGCACGGGTATCCCGGCGACGAGCATCCGAAAGCCAAGAACGAGCTGTTCCAACCCAGCCTGGAGGTCATCACGGGTATCTGCGCGAATCCCGACGCCGCCGTCCGTGATCTGGCCGAGACGCTCAGCGACATTGTCCCGCTGCTCAATGAGCGAGGCCTCGCGCTGACCTCAACCGGTACCCACCCGTTCGCCGAATGGGACCAGCTTCCGATCACGCCGAATGAACGCTACGAGCGTATGGTCAACCAGCTCCAATGGCCCGCCCAGCGCCTCCTCATCCACGGGGTGCACGTACACGTCGGGGCACTTTCACCGGATAAGGCAATCATCACGACCAATGTTGCCGCGATGTACCTACCGATCCTGCTCGCACTGAGCGCGTCGAGCCCGTACTGGCTCAGCCGCGACACCGGGCTCGCGAGTTCGCGCACCAAGATCTTCGAAGGAATGCCGCGCACCGGAATCCCGCCGCAGATTCCCGATTGGGCCGAGTACCAGCGTCTCCTTGAGGCCCTGATCCACTCCCAGACCATCGAGACCGTCCGCGAGATCTGGTGGGATGTGCGCCCGCATCCGAACTTCGGGACGGTCGAGTTCCGAATGTGCGATGGAATCCCAACCCTCAACGAGGTCGCCGCCATCGGAGCGCTCGCGCAATGTATTGCCGTCTACGTCGACGAGCAGACGGATGCCGGAATCGAGATCGACCTGCTACCGGATTGGGTGCTGCGCGAGAACAAATGGCGGGCCAGCCGCTGGGGTCTGGAGGCCGACCTCATCATCGACAATGCCTTCAACACTCAACCGCTACGCGAGAAACTTGACGAACTTGTGGATCGCTTCAGTCCGATCGCGCAGCGGCTAGGTTGCGCCAACGAGCTCAACTACGCGCTGCACATGGCGCAGACCGGAGCGAGTTACCAACGACAGCGCGCTGTTGTCGAGGCCGGCGGCACGTTGATCGACGTCGTTGCCGCCACGGTTGCCGAATCCGATCGCAGCTTCGCCGAGTACGGTGTCGTGGGTGCCGCCGAGAACGTTGTGCAGTGATCGCCCATGAGTGAGCCAGCCGTCGAGCTCACGATCGCTTCTTCGGTTCGGGCACGGATCGATGATTTCCTTACTGCACATCTCGATGAGTTGATTGCGTTTCGTCGCCAGCTCCATGCCCATCCAGAGCTGGCGGGTCGTGAAATCGAGACCACCGAAGCAATCGTAAACCGGCTCGTCGTGGCTGACCTCGCGCCACACATTTTGCCGAGTGGCACCGGTCTCGTGTGCGATCTTTCCTCACCCGACATCGCGACGGATGGAACTGCTGAGGGCGCAGACGACGTTCCCACGATCGCGTTGCGCGCAGACATCGATGCGCTGGCGATGATGGACGAATCCGACGCGGTCTACTCATCGACGATTCCGGGGATCGCCCACGCCTGCGGTCACGACGCGCACGCGACGATCACTCTCGGGGCTGGCCTGCTGCTACAGGAACTACTTGCAGCCGAGGGTGCCCCGGTCGGCCGCGTACGCCTCATCTTTGAACCGGCCGAGGAGTCATTGCCCGGCGGAGCAGTCGAGATCATCGCCGAGGGTTCACTCGATGGCGTCGGGGCAATCTACGGACTGCATTGCGACCCAAAGATCGACGTGGGTCGCATCGGGGTGACCGCTGGACCTATTACGTCGGCGGCCGACCTCGTAGAGATCATCTTGACCGGTCCTGGCGGGCACACGGCCCGACCTGAGCTCACCGTCGACCTCGTCTCGCTGACGGCTCGCGTCGCTCTTGAGGTGCCGCAGTTAGTCAACGACATGATCGGACACGTCCCCGCGAAGCTCACCTTCGGATCGGTCCGGGCTGGGGACGCCGCAAACGTCATTCCGACCCAGTCCCGGCTGTTTGGGACGCTACGGACGCAGGACCACCAGGTGTGGGAGGACGCACCAGAGCTCATCGAGAAGGCATTGGCGACCGTCGTTGATGACACTGAGGCGACGTGGACTCTCAATCACACTCGGGGAGTTCCGCCCGTCGTCAACGATGCCGAGGCAACCCAGTTCCTGCGTGATGTCATCGTCAGCGAGCTCGGTCCCGACGCGGTGCTGACCGCTGGGCAATCGTGGGGTGGCGATACCTTCGCCTGGTACCTGGAGAACGTCCCTGGGTCGTATATCCGCCTCGGAACCCATGACCCCGCGAACGGCGAAAGTCACCTTGACCTCCACGCCGCAGACTTCGATATCGATGAACGCGCCATCGCCGTCGGGGTGAGGGCGCTAGCGGCTACCGCATACACGTGGCTCGTGGACAACCAGCGCAGCTAGCTCAGAGGTACTTCTTGATCTCCCGGCGCGCGAGGGACGCCTCGTGGACCTCGTCGGGCCCGTCAGCAAGATGGAGCGTCCGCGCCCCAGCCCACAACGCGGCCAGCGGCGTGTCCTGGCTGACCCCGGCACCACCGAACGCCTGAACGGCGCGGTCCAGCACCCACGTCGTCATCTCCGGAGTCAGGATTTTGATGGCCTGGATTTCGGTATGTGCGCCCTTATTGCCGACCGTATCCATCAGCCAGGCCGTCTTCAGAATCAGCAGCCGAGCCGCCTCGATCCGAATCCGGGATTGCGCGATCCACTGCTGGATCACCCCTTGCTGCGCGAGTGGTTTGCCGAATGCCTCGCGCTCAACGACCCGGCGGCACATGAGCTCCACGGCACGCTCCGCCATGCCGATCGCCCGCATACAGTGATGGATGCGTCCGGGTCCCAGTCGGGCCTGCGCAATCGCGAATCCTGAGCCCTCATCGCCGATTAGATTCGAGACAGGAACCCGCACATCCTCGAAGCTGACCTCAGCGTGGCCGCCATGTTCCGCATCGTCATAGCCATAGACCATCAGCGGCCGGACAACCGTCACCCCAGGGGTGTCGCGGGGAATAAGCATCATCGACTGCTGGTGGTAGGTGCCGGCATCGGGATCGGTCTTCCCCATCACGATGAAGATTTTGCACGCCGGATCCATCGCGCCGGTCGTCCACCACTTGCGACCGTTGACGACGTACTCGTCACCGTCACGTTGGATCGACGTAGCAATATTGCGCGCATCCGAGGAGGCAACGTCGGGTTCGGTCATAGCGAACGCCGAACGAATCTCGGCGTTTAGTAGCGGGGTCAACCACTGTTCTTGCTGGGCAGCGTTGCCGAACTCCGCGAGCACCTCCATATTGCCGGTATCGGGTGCGCTGCAGTTCAGGGCCTCAGGCGCCAAGTGTGGTGAGCGCCCAGTGATCTCCGCGAGCGGGGCGTACTGCAGATTCGTCAGCCCACCGCCACGAGGATCGCGCGGGAGGAACAAGTTCCAGAGTCCAAGTTCGCGCGCCTTTGTCTGGAGATCCTTGATGATCGGTGGCCGGGTGAAGGGTTCGCAGGTGAGCGACTGTTCGGCGAGAACAGTCTCAGCCGGATACACGTACTCGTCCATAAAAGCGTTGAGTCGATCGATGAGTTCGTTCGTTTTGTCGTCAAATGCGAAATCCATCGCACTCACCCCTAACGCGGTAGTTGTGTCAGCCCTCGGTCAACCAAGGGCGAGACCAGATCGCCGATCGTCGCGAAGCCCTCGCCCACAGTCTTACCCATGGAGTGGCGAAAGTAGATACCTTCCAAAATTACTGCGAGTTTGAAGCAGCCGAAGGCGATGTACCACGGCAGATCAGTTAGATCCAGCCCGCTCGCCTCGGCATAGCTGGCGATCAAGTCGTCAGTGGGCGGGAACGGCGCCGTGGCGTCGGTGTTCGGGTTAATCGGAACCAACGTTGATGAACCTAATGCTGCCCAGTAGGTGCAGAACAGTCCCACATCGGTGAGTGGATCGCCGAGGGTCGACATCTCCCAGTCCACGACCGCCGCGATGTCGTACTCGCCGAACGGGTTGCGCGCGACCAGCGCATTGTCTAATCGGTAGTCCCCGTGGACGATCGTGTTGCGCTGGGTGGTGGGAATGTTCTTGGCCAAAGCCGTGGCGAGGGCATCAATCCCCGGAACGTCTCGCGAACGGGAGGCATCGAGTTGCTTCGTCCACCGTCGGATCTGTCGTTCCAGGAAGCCATTGGGGCGACCAAAATCCGCGAGGCCGACATCGTTCGGGTTGATCGCGTGCAGATGGCCGAGCGTGTTGATGAGGCGATAGGACAACGCCGGGATCGACGCCGCACCGAGTCCCATCGCATCGTCGAAGTCGCGCAGAACGAGGCCCTCGACCTTCTCCATCAAGTAGAACGGCGACCCAATCACGTCGAGGTCTTCACACAACAGAATCGGCCCGGCAACCGGGACATTCGTGTCGGTGAGCGCGGAGATCACCCGGAACTCCCGCGCCATATCGTGCGCGGTATCCAGGACATGGCCGAGCGGTGGCCGACGCAGGACGACGGTCCGGGAGCCGTCGTTGACGAAGTACGTCAGGTTCGAGCGTCCACCGGCGATGACCTCAGCTTTGAGTCGCCCGTTGAACAGGTCGGGCCGCTGCGCGGTGAGGTATTGAGCGAGTTTGTCGAGGTCGACCCCGGGGGTTCGCTCGTTGTTATCACTGACCGGCACATCGCCGAGGTTACACACCCGGGCGCAAGCGCGGCGTGCCGAGCGCACGCGTTAAGACCTGTCGGCGGATTGGGCGGCTAGCATTACTCGAATGGCTCGCAAACCTGGCACCATCCATGAAGACGTCACCCGTCAGTACTACACGCTGACGACCCAAGAGCGCTCCCAGCTCAAGGATCAGACCCCGGTCGCGGTGTGGCTTACTGGCTTACCCGGATCCGGGAAGAGCACGCTGGCCGATGCGGTGGAGCGTCGCCTTCACGCGCTGGGCAAGCACACGATGGTGCTCGACGGTGACAACGTCCGGACCGGCCTCAATCGTGACCTGGGATTCGCGCCGGAGGATCGGCAAGAGAACGTCCGCCGGGTCGCCGAGGTCGCCAAACTGATGTGCGATGCGGGGATCATTCCGATCGTTGCGCTGGTGTCCCCGTTCAATACTGACCGCGACACTGCCCGCGGGCTGTTCGCGCAGGGCCAGTTCCTTGAGGTCTGGGTCGAGACGCCGCCGGAGCTATGTGCCGAGCGCGACCCCAAGGGGCTATACCGGAAGGCGAAGGCCGGCAAGATCAAGAATATGACCGGCGTTGGCCAAGGGTACGAAGCTCCAGTACACGCTGAGATCCACGTTCATGGTGACAAAGACTTGGCTGAGAACACCGCAGAGGTTGTCAACGCGATCCTCGCCAAGCAGTAGAGCCAAGCAGTCGCAGTAGCCGCCGCGCTGGTTGCTACTTAACGCGAACGGTGAGCTTCTTGCTCACACCTTTGCCGGACGTAAAGGTCACGGTTGCGGTTCCGGCAGCCGTCGCCGTCAGCGTCGCAATGGTTGTTCCCGGAGCGTCAGGCTGCTCCGGGGGCGGTCCGTTGAACGTCACGCCACCCACTGAGACCCCACCGTTACTACTGGCAGTCCAACTGTCCTCGGGATCGGCTGCGAACTGCACGACGATCCGCTGACCAACGACTGCATTAACGGTGCTCGGTAGCGACGCAACGAACAGCGGCTCAACGGCCTGCACTTTGGTTTTGGTCGCGGTGGGTTTCGGTTTTGCGGTCGGGGAGGTGAATGTGCGGGTGGGCGACGCGCTCGTTGTTGGCGACGGCTTTACCTTCGCTGACTCCGTCACGCTCGGAGCCGGGGTCGGGATGGTGTCCGGATTCGATGACACCGACAGTGTTGAGCAGCCGCCAAGCGTGATTGCCAGTCCACCAACGAGTCCGATGGCGGCAAGAACACGTAGCGAAGGGCGAAGCACGGCTCAAGTGTGCCGGACGAAACCGACAATTCGGTGGATCCTCGAGCTACGCCGGCGTGAAAGTTCGCTAGCGAACGAGAGTGATCAGCTGCTCGCCGGTTGGTTTGGTCTGATCTTTCACCGAGGGAAGCAACTTCGCGACGAGCGCTGCCGTGATTGCCAGCGGGACGATTTGGGGGCCGCCCACGATGAGTCCCAGCACGCCTCCCATGACGATCGTGGCGATGAGCTTTGGATGAGATAGGTAGATGAACGCTGCCGTCAAGCCCGCTGCCAGCGCGCCTTGGGCGTAGTCGGGGGTTTGCAGGGTCGCGATTGCGCCGATTCCGGCCGCAATGTAAATCGCCGGGAAGAAGGGCCCACCGCGGAAGCCGGCTCCCATACTGATCGAGTAGACGACCCACTTTGCCGCGATCGTGATGGCGATGGCCCCGGCCGAGCCCAACGCGAGCAAGGTCTTCGTCTCGTTCTCGCCACTGGTCAGCACGAGGGCGATCCCGTTCCCAGTCCCGAGGTAGTAGCCGAGTGCGATTGCGCCGACGACGAATCCGCTGATGGACATGACGCTGATCTTTGGTCGGTCTCCGCCGTGTAGTCGCAGGATGCCGATCGACAGGAATCGTCCCGCAACTAGCACTAGAGCTGTCATCGCAGCGACGCCGACAGCGCCCACGAGATCACGGACGTCGAACTCGTAGGTGCCCGGAGACGAGAATGAGCCGTTGAGAATCGGGTTCACGAAGAGTGCCAGGATCGCGAATCCCGCGCCAACAGTGATGGCGACCTTTTGCTTCATTCCGGTCTTTGCGCCAATTACCGTTCCGACGAAGGCTCCGGTCGAGACCATTGCCACCTCGGGGCCAAGCACGAGACCACCGAGAAGGGTCAAGGCGATGGCTCCGATGACGCTCGGATAGTCACGAGCCGTCACGGGGTTGATCGCGATCCCCATCATCGGGTTGTGTCCGTCGTTGCCACGCTGGCGAATGATCGCAACGAGGGCACCGGCAACGGTTGGAATGATGAGCGTGATCGCCCAGATCACCGGGTCTGGTGCTGACTTGGGCAGCTCAACCCAGAGCAGTTCGATGAGGGTCTGAAGGGTTTGAAGAATGACGTAACCAAGCGGAAGGCTGATGACGGCGATGAGTATCGCAATCGCGATCGTTTTCCCGCGTGAAGGTGTTTCCATCCGCATACCTTGTCAGATACGACGCATTGATCGAAGGTGACTTGTCGGCTACTTGACTTATCAATCGAACGGTTGATTTCTGAAGATTCTCCTTGGCAGGCTAAATCGGCACCTCTGCGCTGCCGATACTCGTCTGTGACAGAAGTTGGGCGCGCAATCAGGGGAGTTTGTCAGTGTCGAGTCCGGTCAAGAATGCTGTGGGAATCCGTCGTCGATTGATCGCAGTAGTGTCAGCGACCGTCTTGGTTGTGCCTGCAGCTGTTGTCGGCACGTCATATTCCAGCGCGAGCGCAGCGACCGCCGCAGGTGTTAGCAGCAGTGCGGCAGGCGCCGACGTCGAGGTCAACTGGAAGGTCGTGAACTCCTGGGGCTCGGGATTTCAAGCTGCTGTTGAGGTCACAAATCGCTCGGACCGAGCGCTTGACCCGTGGAAAGTAGACGTGGCCTTCCCGCACAAGATCACCTCGGCCTGGGACGCAGTGACCACAACGACGCCGACGGGCTTCACTGCGGCCGCCCCAAGCTGGTCCCCAAAGCTGGCCCGCAACTCCTCCGCGACGTTCGGCATGGTTGGGAGCTCATCCTCACGGCTACTCATCGCACCGACCGCGTGCTCCGTTGCCGGACTCACCTGCGCGGTCACTGGCGACAACGTTCCTCCGCGGGACGGCACTCCGAGTCCGACCCCCACGCCAACCCCAACTCCGACACCAACCCCAACTCCGACACCGACACCGACACCAACCCCAACGAATCCGGTACCTCCCCCCACTGGACTACCGACTGATTTCAAGGTCGCACCGTACGTCGATATGGCGGGCTGGCCCGTCCCGAATCTGTCGGACATGCGGTCCGCAACCGGCATCAGCAACTACACGCTGGCGTTCCTAACATCGGCCGGCGGATGCACTCCGGCATGGGGTGGGATCGCGTCGCTGACTCCGACCTCGGATAACGATCAAATGCGGACGATGAACTCCTCGATCGCGAATCTGCAGGCCTCCGGCGGCAAGGTGATCGGCAGCTTCGGTGGCGCGAATGGTTCGGAGCTCGCCCAAACCTGCACGGATGTGACGGCACTGAAAACTGCCTACGCCAGCGTGATTGACGCCTACAGCCTGGATCGCATCGACTTCGACATCGAGGGCGGTGCGCAAGGCGACCACGCTGCGAATATCCGCCGTGGCCAAGCAATCGCCGCGCTACAGGCGGATCGGACCGCCGCAGGAAAACCACTCGCCGTGACATTCACATTGCCAGTACTACGCTCGGGACTAACGAACGACGGGCTGGGCGTCCTTAATGACACCGTTACCGGCGGGGGTCGCGTCGATCTCGTCAATGTAATGGCGATGAACTACGGCGGAGACAACTCCGAGATGGGTCAGACAGCGATCGACGCGACTACGAAAACGGCGGATCAGATCGGCTTCCTCTATCCAGGTCTGTCGCCTGCACAGAAGCTGGGACGAGTCGGCGTGACCCCGATGATCGGTGAGAACGACGTCCCGAATGAGCGCTTCACCTTGGCCGACGCAACGATGCTCTCGGCGTGGGTAGAGGCCAACAACGTCGGTGGGCTGTCGTGGTGGTCCATGGCCCGCGACGTGGCGTGCCCCGACAACGGCCAGTACGCGTCGGCCACATGTTCAGGAACCCCAAATCCCAAGTGGGCCTACGCCACCGCATTCACCGGCGTGCCCGCAACACCAACCCCAACACCAACGCCGACGCCGACGCCAACCCCAACACCAACCCCGACACCAACACCAACTCCAACCCCAACACCAACCCCGACACCAACACCAACTCCAACCCCAACACCAACACCAACACCAACCCCAACCCCGACGCCAGCAGGTAGCGGCCTCGAGGTGACGTACACGTCATCGGGTTGGTCCGGCGGAGCCACGGTCAACGTCACGGTCAAGAACACGGGACCTGCCACGCCATCATGGCGAGTCGATCTCCCGTGGGCCATCACGACAACGTCGGTCTGGTCTGGCGTGAACCACTCATCGCCGGGAACGATCTCGGTGTCAAACGAGTCTTGGAACGGAAACTTGGCGACCGGAGCGTCGACCACATTCGGCCTCACGGCGGTGTTCAGTGCGGGTCTTGGACAACCCACCGGCTGTACCGCTCAAACGAACGCTGGAACCGTCACCTGCGCCCTCCCCGGCATCGTCGTCCCCGATCCAACCCCAACGCCCACGCCAACCCCAACGCCCACGCCAACCCCA
>Ga0209491_10009888_pt1 | contig 11579 bp, 10 predicted proteins | sample BON02_FD_187213 | JGI IMG/M metagenome (GOLD analysis project Ga0209491, IMG submission 187213) | Freshwater microbial communities from Lake Bonney liftoff mats and glacier meltwater in Antarctica - BON-02 (SPAdes) (version 2) | ecosystem: Environmental > Aquatic > Freshwater > Ice > Glacier...
GCTAACTTTTAGGAGCAAGGGAAAGTTTATATAGGTCGATTTTACCTCTCGGATAGCATCTCTTTCATTATCAAAACCAGGAAACCCTAAATTTCTTTGATTGTAATGTAGGCCGGGCTCAAACCTTAGGTCCAAAAATTTGTTGAGTCGTAGTTCCCCGATAAGACCTACATTAAATCCAAAGGATTTGTCCACCAAAACATCGGGCAGATCGTCTTTATATTCGAATTTAAAGTCATACTGGTTGAAGCCTAAAAAATATCCCCAATTAAGCAAGGGCTCATCTTCATTTTCAAGGTTCATTACGGGTTTTTCATTAAACTGGGCATGGGAAGTGGTGCCTAAAAGTATAAAACCCAAAAAAAGAATAAGAATATTTTTCATATTTTACTTTGTAGCTACATAGATTGAGGCAACCCCAAAAGTTTGAGGTCTATTATCTATACCTATAAACCCAATTTTATTCAAAATATTGTTGAAGGCCATTCCATGGGGGAAAGTAGCCGCGGATTCCGATAAATAAGTATAAGCACTACGGTCTTTGGAAAATAATTTACCAATGCCGGGCAGGATGAATTTAGTATAAAATTTATAACCTTGTTTAAAGGGTGTTTTTGTGGGTATGGATGTTTCCAGAACAACAAATGAACCGCCAGGTTTTAAGACCCTATATATCTCCGATAAGCCTTTTTCTAGATTTTCAAAATTCCGAACGCCAAATGCAACCGTTATTGCATCAAAAGAATTGGCCTCAAATGGCAGGTTTTCGCTATCGCCTACTATCAGTTCAATAATGTTTTCCAGTTTTTTTTCAACGATTTTTCTTTTGCCAACTTCCAACATGCCAGGCGAGATGTCCAAACCAATAATTTCCTTTGCACCAGTTTCTGTCATATTAATGGCTAAGTCCCCCGTGCCTGTAGCAATGTCCAATATTTTTTCGGGATGTTTTTCTGAGACGATGGACACTACCCGTTTTCTCCACTTAATGTCTATTCCAAAAGATATTACCCTGTTCAGTCCATCATAATTTCCGGATATGGTATCAAACATTTTAGTTACCTGTTCCTTTTTACCAAGCGTTGAATCTTTATAAGGGGTCACCTTCTTATCCATAATCATCAAATTTTTGGTAAAGATACTATATAGACATAAAGTTATACTTCTAATTTTTTACAATAAGCACGGACCTCCATTTGTTTTAACTTCTCTATTTGGAATACAACCCGATTTAATTGTGTAATTTTGTGCCGCTTATATTCAGATTTTATTTGAAATTGGCCTTAATAAGCTTCTGTACTTTTTTAGTAAAATGGATTTATTATTATATCCCAATCTGGTATACAAATACAATAGATATGGTTTCCGTTTTAGTTGAATGTAGAGGACGGAAGGTGCATAACTTGAGCATACAGGACCAACCACATATTATTGTTCACTTAGGTTGATGAAAAACAATTTATATAACAGATGAAAATTATTATTGCAGGAGCGGGTGAAGTAGGTTTTCATTTGGCCAAGTTATTGTCCTACGAATCTCAAGATATTACTCTGATAGACTGTAATAAGGATAGTTTATCATATGCAGATAGTCATTTGGATATTAGGGTGCTTAGGGGTGATGCCACTTCAATCGCCATTTTAAAGGATGCACAGGTAGATAAATCCGACCTTGTCATTGGAGTAACCTCCTCCGAGACTACCAATATTACCTTGTGCATGTTGGCAAAACAATTGGGAAGCAAAAGAACAATTGCCAGGATATCCAATGCAGAATTTATTCATAATAAAGAGGAAATTAATTTTGCAGATTTAGGCATTGATGAACTTATTTCACCAGAGGCTTTGGCCGCTACCGAAATACAACTATTATTAAATCAATCTGCTTTTAACAACACCTATGAATTTGAGGAAGGACTCTTGATAATGGTGGGCGTTTCCTTGCCTAAGACTGCACCTTTTGTGGGCAAGATGGTAAAAGATGCGGCTAAAATATTTCCTGAACTACACTTTATGCCCATTGCTATTCAAAGAATGGGTACTCAATATACAATTGTACCTAGAGGAGATACCATTTTCAAGGAAAATGATCAGGTTTATTTTATAACTGCCAAAGAGGGTTTGGACGAACTTTATAAACTCACGGGAAAAGAGAAGAAGGAAATTAAAAACGTTATGATTCTCGGAGGGAGTAAGGTAGGCTTTAAGACGGCACGAGATCTTTGCAGAAATAAGTTTAATGTTAAGCTTATAGAGAAGAATAAGGAAAAGGCTTTTGATTTGGCAGATGAACTGCCCAATGCCCTTATCATTAATGGTGATGGACGAAATGTAGAATTACTGGAAGAGGAAAATCTGGAGGCCATGGATGCTTTTGTAGCTGTCACCGGGAATTCGGAAACAAATATTATGTCTTGCTTGGTGGCCAAGTCCAAGAATGTTAAGAAGACAATCGCTTTAGTTGAAAATATGGATTATTTTCAATTGTCACATTCCATAGGTATAGACACCTTACTCAATAAAAAACTACTTGCCGCGAATAATATCTTTAGACATATCCGAAAAGGAGAGATAGTTGCAATGACTAGGTTGAATAATTTGAATGCAGAGATTTTGGAATTTATTGTTAAGCCAACTTCCCAGGTGAACGGGCAAATTATAAGGGAGCTCGAATTTCCCAGAGAGGCTACTATTGGAGGTGTAATTCGTGATAATCAAGGCATTATAGCGCTTGGAGGATTTAGGATTACAGAGGGTGATCGGGTAGTGGTGTGTTGTTTGCCAAGTGCCATTCCTAAAATTGAAAAGTTATTCCTGTAATATGGGTTTAAATTCTAAAATTATCATTCACCTCATGGGATTGCTATTGCTTTGCAATGGTTTTTTTATGATTTTGGCTGCAGTAGTCAGTGGAATTTACGACGACGGGGCTACCTTGGACATTACGCTTGCTGCTATAGTAACAATGCTGGTAGGTGTTTTGGCTATGTTTTATACGCGCCATCATAAAAAGGAAGTAAAACGAAAGGAAGGTTATATCATTGTTACTTTTGGGTGGTTGGTAATGTCCGCCTCAGGAATGTTGCCCTATCTTTTTTCTGGAGCTATTCCGGGTGTTACCAATGCATTTTTTGAAACTATTTCCGGTTATACTACTACCGGAGCCTCAATTGTAGATGATATAGAGGCTTTGCCAGAGGGGATTTTATTATGGAGAAGTTTAACGCATTGGATCGGGGGGATGGGGATTATAGTACTTGCTATAGCCATTTTACCACTTTTGGGAATAGGAGGGATGCAGCTTTTTGCAGCGGAGGCTCCTGGACCAAGTGGGGATAAACTTCATCCTAGGATTACGGATACAGCCAAACGATTATGGTTAATTTATTTTAGTTATACGGTGGCTGAAACCCTATTATTGAAACTTGCTGGAATGTCTTTTTTCGATGCAATAAATCACTCTTTGGCAACGCTATCTACAGGGGGGTTTTCTACCAAGAATGCCAGCATGGCCTATTGGAACGACCAACCTTTGATACAATACATTGTAATTCTGTTTATGTTTTTGGCAGGTAGCAACTTTGTACTAAGTTATTATGCCTTTAAAGGCAGGGTGCAAAAAGTGATTATGGATGAGGAATTTAAGTTCTACTCCATTTTTATAATTTGTTTTACCATAGTTGCCAGTTTGGTAGTGTATTTTCAGGCCAATGTTCAAGAGTCCGATTTTCATCCCATGGTATTTGGGGAAGGCGAAAGTGCATTTAGGCATGCTTTGTTTCAAGTGGTTTCGGTGATTACGACCACAGGTTTTGTAACGGCCGATTTTACTTCTTGGACACCTTTTTTAACCGTATTCTTTTTTGGACTATTTTTCCTTGGTGGCTCGGCCGGTTCTACCGCTGGTGGTATCAAGGTAATGAGGCACTTACTTATTATTAAGAACGGTTTATTGGAATTTAAACGTACCCTACATGTCAATGCCATTATTCCCGTTAGGTATAACAATAAGACGGTACAGGAAAAAATTGTATATAACATCATCGCCTTTTTTGTACTTTATATGTTGCTGTTTATAATTGGATCTTTAGTGCTTGGTGCACTGGGGCTAGATTTTGAAAGTGCCGTTGGTGGTGCTGCATCTTCCCTGGGAAATGTGGGTCCGGCTTTAGGTACCTTAAATCCTTTGGCCAATTTTAATAGCCTCCCCGCGTTGGGGAAATGGTGGTGCGGATTCCTAATGCTCTTGGGTAGATTGGAACTGTTTACCGTATTGATTTTATTTTCTCCATATTTCTGGAAGCGCATATAAAAACAAAAAAAATGGACGTCGGTTAAGACGTCCATTTTTTTTTGGATTATTGTCGTTAATTATAAAACTGCTTTTATTCTGGAAACAGCCTCTCTCAATTCCTTCTCGGAGGCGGCATAGGATATACGTATACAATTGGCATTTCCAAAGGCTTCACCTGTAACGGTGGCCACATTTGCTTTTTCTAAAAGGTATAGTGCAAAATCGGAAGCATTATTGATTAAGATTCCGTTAAGCGTTTTTCCAAAAAAGCTAGAGATGTCCGGGAATACGTAAAATGCTCCCTCGGGTACATTAAGGTTAAATCCTTTTATTTCACCCAATAACGCTAAAACTAAATCACGTCTTTTGTGGAATTCATCGATCATGAATTTAATTGAGGAAATAGGGGCGTCAAGAGCTGCTATGGTAGCACGTTGGGCAATAGCATTGGCACCACTGGTAATCTGTCCTTGGAACTTGTTACAGGCCTTTGCAATCCATTCTGGACCACCAATGTAACCAATACGCCATCCAGTCATGGCAAATGCCTTAGAAACACCGTTTACCGTAATGGTGCGGTCGTACATTCCATCAATATTTGCAATACTTACATGGGCACCAATGAAATTAATATGCTCATAAATTTCATCGGAAACTATAAAAATATTTGGATGATTTCTCAATACTGCAGCCAAGCCTTCCAATTCTTCCTGATTGTATACGGATCCACTTGGATTACAGGGGGAGCTAAACCAGATCATTTTGGTTTTGGGTGTAATGGCTTTTTCCAATTGTTCCGGGGTCATCTTGAAATCGGTGTCGATACTCGTAGGAACTTCCACGGGTACACCTTCGGCCAATTTTACAATATCGCTGTAACTTACCCAATATGGAGCTGGTAGAATAACTTCATCACCATCATTGAGCATTACCATGGCAATATTTGCCAAGGATTGTTTTGCACCTGTAGATACTACGATCTGATTCAGACCATAAGTAAGTCCATTGTCGCGTTTAAATTTATTGGCAATAGCCTGCTTTAAATCTGCATAACCATCCACTGGGGAGTAACTGCTATAGTTTTGGTCTATTGCTTGTTTAGCGGCTTCTTTGATAAAATCCGGTATGTTAAAGTCTGGTTCCCCCAAACTTAAACCAATAATATCTTTGCCTTCACTTTTTAATTCTCTGGCTTTAGCGGCCATAGCCAATGTGGCCGAGGTGGACATGGAGTTGATCCTATCGGATAAATGGTTTTTCATTTTTCTGTTATAATTTACTGATAATGTAATGTGGGTTTTTTACCCAATTCCTTCAGATGTTTGAAGTGCGAAATTATAGCTTTTCTTGTAGTTTTATATTCGTTGTATGGTAAATTGAACTCATTTGCAGTCTCTTTAACAATTTTGGCAATTTTTGTGTAATGTATATGGCTTATGTTGGGAAAAATATGATGTTCCACTTGATGGTTTAAGCCGCCGGTAAACCAATTTACAATACGGTTTTTAGTACCAAAATTTACGGTAGTGAACAATTGATGTATGGCCCAAGTGTTTTTCATGCTGCCGTCTTTTTCAGGTAAGGGAGTATCCGCTTCGTCTACAACGTGCGCTAACTGGAATACAACGCTCAAAATAACGCCGGCAACATAGTGCATGATAAAAAATCCTATAAGAATTTTCCACCATGCTATATCTAAAAATAGCATAGGTAGTATTATCCAAATGGTTAGATAAATAAGCTTTGTTGCTACCAACATACTCCAATTCATGAATGGATTGGGGAATTTTCCATAGGCCAATTTTCTTTTGGTGTAGCGATACATTTGTTGGAAATCTGTGGTAATGGCCCAGTTAAAGGTAAGAAGTCCATAAAGGAAAAGGGAATAAAAATGCTGGAATTTATGGAATTTGTGCCACTTGGCATGTTTGGAAAACCGCAAAATTCTTCCTGCTTCCAAATCTTCATCATGCTCGTGTATATTGGTGTAGGTATGATGCAGTACATTATGCTGAACTTGCCAATTGTAAACGTTTCCGGCAAGGATATAGATGCTGCCCCCCATGAGTTTGTTCACCCATTTTTTATTGGAATAGGAACCGTGGTTTCCGTCGTGCATTACATTCATGCCCACTCCTGCCATTCCCACACCCATGGTAATGGTCAATAAAAAATTAGCCCAATTGGGAAGCCCTAAGGTCAATATTAGAAAATAGGGAGCCAAAAATAGCGCAAACATTACGGCAGTCTTTATATGCAATTTCCAATTCCCAGTTTTTTTAAGGTCATTTTCCTTAAAATAATCATTAACACGTTTATTTAGGGTCTTGAAAAATTGGGCAGAGTCTTTTCTTGAAAATCTTATGGGTTTGTTGTCCATGATTTATTTTTTTGTAAATATACGGCAATTCAAGGCCAAATTAAGTATAACTGCTTTGTTAAAACGTAGGCCATGCCCATTAAAGTACTATTTTTGGCAAAAATTTAATAAAACAAAATGGACCATTCAATTATTTATAAATATTTTCCAGATTTAACCGATATACAGAAACTGCAATTTGAGAAGTTGCAGGATCTGTACCAGGATTGGAATCTAAAGATAAATGTGGTTTCCAGAAAAGATATAGACGAGTTGTATCTCCGGCATGTGTTACATTCCCTAGCGATAGCTAAATTTCATAAATTTAATCCTGGTGCAAAAGTATTGGATGTTGGTACTGGCGGAGGCTTTCCCGGTATACCTCTTTCCATTTTGTTTCCCGAGACACATTTTACTTTAGTTGATGCCATTGGAAAAAAGATTAAAGTAGTGCAGGAAGTTGTGGAGGGATTGGAAATTACGAATGTAAAAGCCATTCACTCCAGAGTAGAGGAAATAGATGGTCAGTTCGATTATATTGTTAGTAGGGCGGTAGCCGCTATGCCTACTTTTACCCACTGGGTGAAAGGTAAAATCAAGAAGAAATCGGAACACGACCTTAAGAACGGAATCCTTTATTTAAAGGGAGGTGATTTGGAGGAAGAGCTAAAAGAATACCGTACCGTGCAGATACATAATCTTTCGGAAATGTTTGAGGAGGAATTTTTTGAAACCAAAAAGTTAGTTTACCTGCCGGTTAAATATAAAGGATAGGGCTATAGGCTTAACATATGGTAATAAGATTCTCTACACGTCCTGGCATAGGTCCTTATGTATTTAGGAAAATTTCTTAATGAAATGGCTTTTGCTGCCTCTTTAGGAGTATTTTTTTTAAGATTGTCTTTCATGATGCTTTGATTTAAGGTTAACCTTGTTTTGACTATTAATTTACAATAAATTAACGTTAAGTTTACATTATTATTGTCAAAATATTTTAAATAATTGCTTTTAACTGCAGATTTTATTATTGTGTAGTAATTAAGAGGGATGTTTGAGGGGTTATTTTCGGTTCCTGTATTTTTGAACGATTAAGCGCATTTTTCTGCCTTTAGTTTGATTGCGGAATGTTTCTAGCCCAGTTTTATTAAAAGGATTATTTCAAGAATAAAGCCCGTATTTGCAAATCGCAAATACGGGCTTTATAATTATAAAATGACTTCTGTTAGCCCAAAAACGGGTATCTGTAATCCACTGGGGTAACAAAGGTTTCTTTAATCAACCTTGGGGATACCCAACGCAATAGGTTTTGGGCCGAACCGGCCTTATCATTTGTGCCGGATGCCCTTGCTCCACCAAATGGTTGTTGCCCTACAACGGCACCAGTGGGTTTATCATTGATGTAAAAGTTTCCTGCACAGTTCTGTAAAGCTTTCGTTGCCTCCGCAATAGCATATCGATCACCTGAGAGGACAGCGCCGGTAAGGGCGTATTCAGAGGTGCTATCTACCAGTTTAAGTGTTTTAGCCCAATCCTTGTCCTCATAAATATAAATGGTAACCACGGGTCCAAAAAGCTCGGTTTCCATGGTAGTATATTTTGGGTCGGTCGTTACAATGACCGTTGGTTCAATAAAATAACCTTTGGATTTATCATAATTCCCACCAGCATAAATTTCAGCATTCTTGTCTTTTTTGGCCTGATCAATATATTTGGCCAGTTTGTCAAAAGAACCTTCATGTATAACGGCAGTAATATAATTACTCATGTCTTCGGGAGATCCTGGTTTATTGAACGATTCCACATCGGATTTAGCAAAATCCAATATTTCTTTGGAAATAGATTTCGGAAGGTAGACCCTAGAGGCAGCACTACATTTCTGTCCCTGGAATTCAAAGGCGCCCCTCACAATAGCAGTAGCTACTTGCTTAGGATTCGCGGTAGGATGGGCTATAATGAAATCCTTGCCACCTGTTTCCCCAACAATCCTAGGATAGGTTTTGTAGATATGAATGTTGTTCCCTATCTGTTTCCATAGCTCTTTAAAGACATGGGTGGATCCTGTATAATGGATTCCCGCAAAATCTGGACTGCTCAATGCTTCTTTTGTAATCATTACAGGGTCGCCATAAACCACATTGATAACGCCATCTGGTACTCCTGCCTCCTTAAAGATGTCTACTATTACTTTGGCAGAAAAGGCCTGACTATCGCTTGGTTTCCATAGTACTACATTTCCCATCATTGCTGCACTCGCGGGAAGGTTTCCTGCAATTGCGGTAAAATTAAACGGAGTTATGGCGTAGATAAAGCCTTCTAACGGACGGTATTCCACCCTGTTCCAAATACCTTCGGCAGAATCCGGTTGTTCCTCATAGATCTGGGACATGTACTCTACATTGAATCGAAGGAAATCTATAAGTTCACATGCCGCATCGATCTCTGCCTGATGTATATTTTTTGATTGCGCAATCATCGTTGCAGCATTAATTTTTGCCCTATAAGGTCCTGAAATTAACTCTGCGGCTTTTAGGAAAATGGCAGCACGTTGTTCCCATTCCAGATTAGCCCAATGTTCCCTTGCTTCCAATGCGTTGGCAATGGCATGGGATACATCTTCCTTCTTTGCAGTATGATATTGGCCCACTATATGCTTATGGTCGTGCGGTGGGGAAATAGGTTTGGTTTGTCCCGTTTTAACATCCTTCCCGTCAATATACATTGCAACGTCGGTGTGGCCATTGAAATAGGTGCTGTATTGTTTTAATACTTCTTCCCGCTCTGGAGAGCCAGGGGCATAACTCTTAATAGGTTCGTTATATGCCGTAGGGACTTGAAAGAATCCTTTACCCATGATAATTTATTTTTAAGTTCAAATTCACCACAAAGGTACTAAATTCATCTGCGATATTAAAAGGAAGTGGTGCGTGAATTATGCTTTTTAGTGTGGTATTCTAAATTAGAATAGCCAGATTCTGGGGAGTTGATAGTTAATACAATACCAATGTTTCGGATCAAGAACAAAACTTGGGTCTGAAGTGAATAATTTATTTCTTTGCACTTTAAATTTAAGGGATGGACAAAGGAACCGATTTATCGTTATTGAGCTTATTTTTACCAGAGGGATTACTCGACTTTTTTGATATCGTCGGCTTTGAACAAAAACCTATAAAGAATCCCTTATACGACAATCGGTTGACTGTATTTCTAGAGGAGAAAAAGCAGATACCGGGGCGTTACAAAGAGCACACCTTTAAGGCCAGTGGCTTTATGGAGCCCAGGGTCATCGATGATTATCCGATCCGCAGCAATCTGGTCAGCTTGAGTCTCAAGCGCAGGCGCTGGGATGTCCTGGTAGATGGAAAGTGGACCAAGACCAGCCGTGATTGGGACGAATTTATTGCACAGGGGACCCGTATGTCAAAGGAGTTCGCTGCTTTTTTAAAAGAGATCAACGGATAATACGGCCCTGAGCGGCCAACAACTGGGGTCTCTCTTCGGGGTAAATGGCAAGAAGCTCCAGCGGCAGTACAGGGATTATCTGAGCGAGTTCAAGCATTGGGAGCAAAAGGGACATGCCAAACAATGGCTCGTCTTTCCCGAAAATATGGGACCTTACCTGTCCATTGACGAAACGGCACTCTCCAAGGGGGAGCTCTACACCATAATCACCAACAAAAAAGCCAAGGGCAAAAAAGGGTCCATAGTGGCCATATTCTCAGGCACCAAGGTGGAGCCGATCATAGAGCAGCTGATGAAGATATCGGACAAGAAAAGGGCCATGGTCAAGGAACTCACCCTGGATATGGCGAACTCCATGAAGACCATCGCCAAAAAATGTTTCCCAAAAGCGGTACAGGTGACGGATAGGTTCCACGTACAGAAGCTGGCACTGGAGGCCCTTCAGGACATCCGGATCAAGCACAGATGGGATGCCATAGACCAGGAGAACGAACACATAAAACGGGCAAAAGAAAAGAACAGGGCCTTCGTCCCAAAAGAATTCAGCAATGGGGACACCAGAAAACAACTCTTGGCCAGAAGTAGGTACCTCCTTTATAAATCACCCAACAATTGGACCCCGAACCAATCTGAAAGAAGCAGAATATTGTTCTCGCAATATCCGGATATAAAGGTAGCCTTCGACCTGGTCCAAGGGCTCAGAAACATTTTCAATACGGCAACAACCATACAGGCAGCGTACACAAAACTGGCCCATTGGTACAAAGACGTAGAAAATACTGGATTCAGGGCCTTCAATACCATTGCAAATACAATATCCCTCAATTATAGGTCGATCCTGAACTATTTTATAAATAGAAGTACAAATGCATCCGCTGAATCCTTCAATGCTAAAATAAAGGCATTCAGGGCGCAATTCAGAGGCGTTAGAAATACAGAATTCTTCCTATTTAGGTTAACTCAACTATTTGCATAAATATCCAAATACCCAGAAATTAGGCATGATCCAATGTTTCCCTTGAAAGAAAACCAAGGGAAATTATGAAAAAGACCAGGCAATTTGGAAGACTAATTTAGGGCAAATGGAGCACTAAATTTAAAAGTGGGAATATAAACCCTAAACTTCTCTGAATTGTTTATGCTTACCATGTTATAGTGACCTTTCATGGCTCCTATAGTGGAAGCCAATAGGCACCCAGAACTGTAGGTGTGCGATTCGCCAGGTTTAATTACTGGTTTTTTGCCAATAACCCCTTCGCCATCCAACACTTCCAATTCGTTTAGCGAATCATAAATCTGCCAATGACGTGACGTTAATTGAACCGAATCTTTGCTTTGGTTTTCTATGGTAATGGTATAGCCGAAAGCAAAATGCATCTTATAATTCTTGAAGAAAGTTCCTTCAAAACTCGTGTTCACCGATATTTTTATTCCTTTAGTTACCTGTGTTATCATAAGATTGGATTC
>Ga0209491_10009892_pt1 | contig 11575 bp, 11 predicted proteins | sample BON02_FD_187213 | JGI IMG/M metagenome (GOLD analysis project Ga0209491, IMG submission 187213) | Freshwater microbial communities from Lake Bonney liftoff mats and glacier meltwater in Antarctica - BON-02 (SPAdes) (version 2) | ecosystem: Environmental > Aquatic > Freshwater > Ice > Glacier...
CACATGACGCAACAAGTCATGGGACAAGTCGTGCAACGACAACTGCAACACACTGCAACACACTGCAGCACACTACAACACACTGCAACATGATGCGACAAGTCATGGGACACGTGATGCATCAGCAAGTCCTCTTTCAAATGGCAGTTCACAAGCAGGAAGCTGCAGCGAAGGAATGAGACGAGAAAACGAATTTGGACAGGAGGAAGGGGGAGGGGGGGGGGGGGGGGGGGGTGGGGGGAGGTCGAGATGTGAGGTGGGGTGGGACAAGAGCGGTGGACCGCTGCTGCTGATGAGATTCGTCATAAGATACGTGTGTGTGCGTGTGTGTGCGTGTGTGGGACGCAGACAAATAAACAGATACACACACACGCACATACACGCACACACAAACATACATCATGCACACACCCACGCGTACGCACACACGCGTACGCACACGCACACGCACATGCACGAGCACGCACACAAAGGGAGTATAAAAGCACCTGTTCATGTGCATTGCACATATCTGAATGAGTCGTGTCACACGTATGCATGCGGCATGGCACACGTGTGGATAAGTCATATCACACATGCGAATACAGGTAGCAGAATCAACGAAGCTCTTGTGGCAGCACATATGAAGGAGTCTTATCACATATCTTATGACATGACACACTCACATGTGTCTCACACGTGTACCATGACACACGTGAATACAGGTAGCAGAATCCAACAAGCTGATATGGCAGCACATATGAACGAGTCATTATCACATATGAAGGAGTCATTTTACATATGAACGAGTCATTTCAGATATGAACGAGTCATATATCCTCTTCCTTCCTCCTCCCCGCTTGCCACGTCTGAGTCTGAAGCCGTGTTAAAAGCATGCGTTGCTGGGATTGCCCGTTGTCAGATTCCTCTGCAGCTTCTGTATACCCGAATGTGTAACACGTTAGAACATACCAACAGTCGAGAAGAAAAGAAAATTCACGAGCACTACATAGATTATGTGTACCTCGCTTAATCTTAGCAAGTTCTGTTTGATGAGATCTCTCCTTCTTCTGCAATAGATGCGCAAAATCCTTTTTCATTTGTTCCAATTCGGCTTTTGCCTTCTCGTTTGCGAGCGTTGCTAGTCTCTCAGATTGACGATGCTGCTCAATAACATCTGTCAGTGTCGAGTTTGTCGTTTGTCTTCCTCCCCTTGGGGAAGCCAAACTTTGTTCCATCTTCGTGCGCTCCTCCTCACATGTAGCGTGTAATCGTGCAATCTGCGCCTTGAGCTCTGCTGTTTCTTTCTTTCCAGCAGCAACCTCGTCCTGTAGCAGCGTCACCTCTGTGTATGTAACTTGTTCTGTCAAATTCTACAATTTTTTTTGGATCCCTTGTCAATATGGGGTTTTTTACAGGGGAAAAACTGAAGAGCATGGTGGGAAAGAAAAGGCAGAGGATGAAGGATTGACTGTGGGGCACAGGACCAAGTTGCTGGTCCATTTCAAGCCCTGCAGTTGATTCACCTTTTGCCTCCTCTTTCCACAGGTGAAATTCCATGATTTCCTATGTACATATTCATAGTAGAACAAAGACATGAAGATACACATACGTAATACGTTAGACATAGCATAGTATTTGAGACCCGTGCATCACATTCATGATAAATCAGCCGATTGATACGCAGCGCCTCCACACGCACACATGTACAAATACACCTCATGCCTTCCCATAAACCACGTAAAGAAGCAGTCCTTGCAGGGACTTTGTAACAGGGCACACGTCTTGCAGACATCCACTTGCTTTCTTTCAGTATTGGCAGTCTTGTTGACACGTTTGCGCTTTTGGTCCAACTGCTGAAAGAATACGTCATCCATCCCTTCGTCCTCAAAGCTGTAGACCAAATCGATGAATGCATTGCCATGAGCCCTGATTTGTGTATTTTGTGGATGAAGCTCGAGAGCTAACATGACTTGCGAAATCGCTCGTTTTAGCAACGCCGTGCCTACTGGAGCTTTTCCCTTCGCTGTGTCCTCATGCAATTCTGTGTTCAAGGTCGCTGACAGACGCTGCAACGCCAATGCTTCTTCCTGATGATGATGATTTACCTGCACAGAGCCTATGCTTCTTTGCTGCCTCAGTGATGAAAACAGCGATTCGAGAGGTAATCTTGGTGTCTTCGGCCGTGGAGCGTTTGAGATGTCAACATGTTTGAAGGGCTTGACAAACTGTTGATCCGTTAAATCAGTTTACTGTAAAACCGAAATATCGCTATTTTTGTAAGGACGGGGTGGAAACACACCTCGAGAATTAGTGAGCAGGCGTGCTGCGAAATCCCTTGATTGCCAGCATAGTTATGCAAGCTAATGAGTACTTTGTCCATCGCAAATTCGATTGAAATGCGCTGTTCCTCAGCTGCAGTCTTCCGTATCTTCGCGCCGAACAGACCCTGCTCCAATTCACGCAGCGACACCTGCGTGCACGCGTGCGCACTATTTAAGGCAGTGTGCGTGAGAGAGAGAGAGAGGGAGAAAGTGAAAGAAAGAAAGTGAGACAGTGTGTGTACCATGTTTTTTTTGTTGGCGTCCATTTCATCAAACAGCTGCCTCAACATGACCTTGTCTACGCCCTCACCTCCAAACGCCTGCTCCCACTCCTCATAGGATAGACATCTCGACTTGTCGGTATCAGCGGATGAAAAGATTTCGTGCAACTCTTGCGCAAGAAAATGCCGCAGGCGGTCTTTTTCGTGTATGCGCACCATGATGGCTTCGAGAGCAATACAGCCCCAGAGCTGCACGTTCGAGATTGGCAGGTTGTTGTACATTACTTTTGAAACTTCTTTCATGCTGAATACATTGTCATTTTTCCCTAGAATCCGCACTACTTTGAGTGCTGCATCATGCTGTTTTCCCGAGCTAAGTCCTTTCTGGTCGTGGGTGCCTCGATAGATCTGCATGTGTGTGTGGGCAGTACACAGGATGGAAATGCCGGTTAGGATTACAGGGTGATTAGATGAAATAAGAATCAAGTTTGAATTTGTGTCGTGGGGAAGAGAGAATAAGAAATCGTAGAAATAAGCTCACCTGAGCAAGTATGTCTGACACGGCCGAGATCTTGCTTTCGTCTGCTCCGTATTCGACCCTCATAATCTGAACAATTTCAACATTAGTACATTGTTATGATACATTTAATGCATTAAAGTATAATCATGGTATTGTATGCCAATAAACTACCAATACACTACCTTACCAGAATGTGACAACATTTGTCCCACATTTCCGCTGCCTCTCGTTTCTCAAGTTTCCACAGTTGAGAGTTTATATATTCGAGAGTGTCCATCTTGACATGTACAAACTTGTCAAATTTGATCCTGCACGGATCAAGGTCTGGCGACTCATCATCGCGGTCGATTGAAAAGGAAACCCTAGACGTATTGAGAGAATAGTCGTCTGACATGGTCTTGGTCTTTGCCACTGAAGCTCTGCGAGGACTTTTTTGGACAAACAATTCTCTCTTCCGAGGGCTGTGTGTCTGTTCTGTGTCCACAAAATGCACATGACCGAACTCATCACGACTCAGTTTTCCAGTATGGTTGACGTCAAGACTGTCAAACATCATATGCAATTTGGACTCACTCAATCCGTGGTTAGTATCCAAAGTAGAAAACTCTTCGAAGTCAATGTACCCAGAGTGGTCCATGTCAAATTGGGCGAACTTCTCTGCAAGTGCGTCTTTCACCTCATCTGTTAGCTTTAGACTACTTTGAAATATGCTCATGGCTTTAGAGAGTTTTCCTGCATCAAACGATCCATCGTACCGTTTCCCGCTTTGCTGCGTGAGATAGCCGATCTTGTTCTGCAATGCAGCAATCTGCGGAGTCCAAATCTCGTTTACCACCGGTATGACTGCTCGATTCGCTAAAATCTCGTCATTCCCCTGAGCCTGACGTTTTCGTATTTTGACGGCATCCTGATAGGCGTCAAGTGCCCGTTGCAATAAGACAAACTTGGAATCATACAACGATCGATTCAAGTGACATTCCCATAAAGCGTCACCCTTGGTAGTCATAAACTGCGCTTGCTCCTCGCTTTTAGATTGCACTTCAGCAATGAGACGCAGGAGTTTGCCTCTCTGGATGGGCTGAAGAAAGGTCACGTCGTTTGATTTTAGCTCAACCATGCTCAGATCTTCGACTGCCTTTACTTTCAGCTCATTGCATACGCTCTCGCACACATTGACGGGGTTTCCTTTGGCGTCAACACAGTCGTTGAGCTCGTGCTGGGCAAACAAAGCCTTGAGACCTCCAAGGTCTTTCTTGTTGGTATGCAGAAGGAGATTGGAAAGCATTGTGCCACTATTCTTATCTCCAGATCCGTTTGCCATGTTCTGAGAGAGAAGGCGGACACACATATTGATTTCTTGCGTGAGCTTTTCCTCTCGAAGCCCGACTATTTTTGAGAATTCTTCTCGGCAGAGTCCTCCGTCCTGATTTATATTCAAGCTGTTGAACATAACCTCCAATTGGGAACGACTTATGTCCTCGTTACTGTACATTGCTGAAAATTCCTTCAAATTTACGTGTCCTAACTTGTCCGCAAACGAAAAGTCCCGTGCTGTATCTACTTCGTGTGGGACTCCAAAACGAGACTTGCAGTAATCATAAATTGTTTCCTCTATCTCCTGCATGATCATACTCCTCCCTTTGAACATTTCCTCTATCGCATCGTGGAACCTGAGAGAAGATTCGGTGTCTCAGATCGTAATGAATAGTGCATCAAAATAATGGTCAAGGAAAGGAAGGTTTGGAATGAAAACGACACTGTTTTTTGAGGAGTGTGTATGTACAACCGATTCCAGCAGACTTAAGACTCCCAAATGCCAGATTTTTTTTGCAGCTGTTTTCACGTTTAATGCTAGGTCTCTTTTCAGTTCTGAAACAAGACTCAGCATTAAACGAGGAAACGGCATTCAGCAAAAGCATTCGGCATTCGGGAGTCTCAACTCTGCGGAAATTGGCTGTGAGTGTGTAACAATCAACAAAATACACTCACCTTGCCGGTTTGTTGAAATACTGCGAGGTTTCAAACCATCTACATGTATGTATTGATCAGGTGGCGCGCTGATTCAAAAATCTATACACCTTTTAATCTGTCAAAGAACATTATGGCAACTAAAGTGCATTTGGATAGAATAACACCAAAAGGAAAAAAATGAACGCACTTGAAACGCGCTTTTTCATGGTGTTACAAAAGTGTGTTAGCATACATACCTACACCATCATCATGTGAGTTACCCTGAATCCCCCCTCGCAATATTCCCTCCATACATATATACGTTTTCCCAGCAATTTGAAAACAATCATTTACAATTCCTGCGATTCAAGAAAATCCCACCTAGAATTATTTCCTCCCTTTGCTCTAGGTTGCATTTCTTGGCGGGAATTGTAAATGATTGTTTTCAAATGGCGGGAAAAACGTATATCACGGACAACTCCGATACCTTTTTAATTCCACCAGAAACATACCTCGTGGAATTATTTCTCACTACAAAAAATATGTAAATTTCCTGCCACTAAAAAACTTGGTTTAGTTTTGAGCAATCAAAATGTATAATACAGAATATATTCTCATAAACCCACTTTTGTCACTTTTTTGGCGGAATAAAAAAATTGAGTTAACTTCAGCTCCCTAAACCGTGTTGACTCCAAATATTCCTGCGAACACAGAACGGGCTCTCTGGGTTAGAAAAGGTGCGTTATCAGGGGTTTAAAAATATTCTGTTTCAAAATAAAAAGAGGTAACAGAACACGTTTTCCCGTGACAACCAATTCCTTCAGACTTGTGACTTACGAATGCTGAATGCTTCTGCCACATAATTTGTCTCGTTTAATGCTAGGTCTCTTTTCATTTTAGTTCCGGAACGAGATGTAGCATTAAACGAGAATACGGCATTCGGCAAAAGCGTTCGGCATCCGGGAGTCTTAGCTCTGCGGGAAATAGCTGTATATGGGTGACAATCAACAAAAATACGCACCTGGCAGGGTTGTTGAAATACTGTGAGGTTTGTGATTCCACTTTGCTGAGAATTTTGTGCCGAAATCGTTGGATGTCCTCAAGATGTTGTGGTTGCCCATACACTTGTGACTCGGCGATGCTTGATTCTATTTCCGAAAGAATTTCTTCTCCAAATTCTATGCACGAGTTCTTTCTGGAGCCCTCAAGATCCTCAAGTGTTTGAGCATTCAGATTGATGTTTAACTTCATTTCCAGCACATTGATGAACCCTCCTACGTGTGGGTGTAGACGGGCTTTAGTATCTGTGCATACACTTTCTGTAGTCGTAGAACAGAAAGAAAAGTACACTGAGGTTTCCGCTCGCAAACTACTGTGTGTGTGTGTGTGTGTGTTTGTGTGTTTGTGTACCAGTAGGCAACTGATCGCGTCTTGTTCCGGTAATCTCGAAGTTACTAAGGGGCAGCAGTATGCTGCGCATTGACAGGACAAAAATAATGAGAGTGTCAGCTGTGGGGTGGCTGCGATTTGTAGGCTCCTCAAATATATAGGTCTCTTTTGCAAAAGAGCCCTACGAAAGACACCTATTTCTTCAAAAGACCTCTACATTTTCAAGGAGCCTACTAATAATGGCACCCCATAAAAGGAAATGAGGTTCGAACACACAAACAGAACAAACGATGTCTTGAAATACTTACTGTTCATTTTCTGTTGGAAATTGGGAACACCACTTTAGGCTGGCCCCACGATCCACCGCGCCCTGCAAACAATGGAAATGAAAAAAATCACATCAATTGCGATTGAGTGTGGTAACGTTTGGTAAGTCAGCAGAGATTCGTAATAGTGATGAAAAGAATTCACGCAACGTTATTCAATGTAGTTCTTGGGGAAGAGTAAAAAAAGATGTCGAGGGCGCTAAAATAATACCGTTTTAATTTCCATGAGTGTCGACCGGTGCTCATTGCAAAAGCCTTCCTCGAAATTCCAGCCTGAGCATGCTTCGTGTATGTGCTTGTCGCAAGGACCACTGTTCAAGGTGTTGTAAGAGGTAGCAGGAGGGATATTTGCCACGCGCCATGAATTCGTCTTGAAGTCTACTACACTCAGCGTTTGCTCACGCTTACACTTTTGACACCTGACGATGCCCATCGTCCTGTCTTTCGATGAAAATTGCGTGGGATGGGAGTCATCACGGGACAAAGGATTCAAGGAATCTGTCCTCGGGTCGAGAATATTTTTTGATTCGTCGCTGAGGAGATCGAACTCTACAGAATCGTCAAAGTAGCCACAAGAAGGGCCTTGGCAGATGAAAGGCGCACGTGCCCAGTCAGAATCCAAAACGCCTGAGCTTGGAGCAACTGGCTCGGAATCTGGAGACGATGATTCTGACTTCATGATCTGACCCTCTGGATCAAAAAAACACACTTTCCATGCTTTCTCGGAGCGGCAGACGTATTCGCCACGCCGGCAGCTCGTTGCGTGCAGTTCTTCAACCTCCGGAAACTTTTTGACGTAAGCAATTTTCTCGTCGAAGACGGCATAGTCAGGTGTTTTCAGCAATAGTCCCTGGGCGCTGTCCCAGCCACTGACGTACCATACAATCACGTATGGTGATTGGAGGGATCGAGGAGCAGCTGGTATAAAGCAGGAACCATCCACCTTGATGAAGTCGTCACAGTGCAGGTCGTGGATGCCAAGATTGTCCAATTCTTGCAGCGTGAACTTAATCTGGTTGGTCAAAGCCTTTGACAAGTTCGGGTTGATCAACTCCCGGCCGTGGGTGGGCTTTGTGTCGCCAGTATTTTCCCACTTTAAACCAATTGGAGGAGGACGGGTGCCCGAAGCTTTTCTGTCCTCACACGACTCGGAGCAGTTACCAGGTCCTTTGCACTCACCGGCGCCGGCGTAAGACTACCACACGGATAAAGGTTAGAATTGAAATAACAGGATTGCATGTATGTGTGTGCAAAAGAACTAGCATTGTGTATACAGAGAGCAACGTATTAATCTCACCAAGGCAACGTGTTTTTCGGGAGTAGCAGAACAGAACGCGAATTCTACGATGGATGAGTTGCCTTCCAACCTTAACAGAACATCAGGCAATGACATTCCATTTATCCCTCTATGCACACATACATATGTGTATAATTTTGTATGCGTGTAGGTGTGTGGGTGAGTTTATGTATGAATTTATGTACGTATGTGCGTGTGTATGTTCGGACGTATGTATATGTATACATACGTATACCGATAGAGCAGTCTGATCACTGCCAGATTGGTCACGTACGCCAGCTTTATGACAGCAGAGTTAATCACTGCAATAGTGACGGTAAAGCACGCTCCCTTCTTATTTTTGAAACGTTTTTTCCTCAGGGCATTGTTGATCGCCATGAACTGCCACCAAAGCCAACCACCAAACCACCAGAAAAGAAAGAAACCAAAGACAAACTCCCCAAAAAAGCAAATCGAGTTGTCACAGTGCAGCTTGTACATGCAAACACATGAACATGAGTAACATTTAATTGTGGGAGAAACAGTTGGCTCACCACGGGCCCGGTATAGAATCGAAGTCCCATGACTTCGACGCGATTCAGTTTCGCTTTCTTGGCCATTGGATGATGAATAAACTTCTCGAGTTGTATAATTTCCCTTCCCTGGTAAGGCTTGTTAGTTTCTGGATCTGTACCCGTGTGGCCCTCTTGTCCAGGATACACTCTGTCTTCGATTGGGTTAACGACAAATTCCCACTCTGTTTTCAGATCTGTTTTGAAGCGGCCGTAGTTAGTAGTTTGGATTCGGCTAACGGATTCGTCGCAGCATTCCAAGAATTCGCGCTTCATTTCCGCTTCCAGCTTCTCCTCCCCTGCCACAAGTGGCTTCCCGGCAAACTTGTGTAACCCACCTGTGCCATACAGAAATATCATCCACACAAACATGACTTCATGCAAAAATAATTGAATCATACCATCAGGGCGTGCACCGGTGGAGGTCATTAGCAAGACGCCGGCGCGCGCCAATCACTTACAACCGTCATTTCTTAGGATTCAGTCCAATACAACACCCCTACACAAGAATAACCAAAAAACACAAAAAACATTGGGATCCAACACTGAACATCCAGGAACAGAAGATCCAGGAAAAGGAGGATCTCAGGATTCATTTTTTGGTATCTTGTGATTTACAGCAGATCTGCTGAAAACCCCCCCCTCGTTTCTGGATTTGTACGGGGTTTGCTGCTACTGAAGCTAGTTAACTAATTATGAAAAATTGTTAGTCAACTTATTGTGATTAAAATGATTTATGCCTTTTCCGATTTTTGTAACCACGATTTCCTCCGCCCGTGGTGGTGAACCAAAAATTTAAGTTCTGTGAACCTTGGAAATCGTCATGGTCGCCATAAATTCCTTCATATCCCCACTCGGCATCGACTCGATATCGTCGGATGTTGGAATTGGCCTTTCGTACCATTGCCATCATCTCATCTCTTTTCTTCTTTTCGTCTATTGCTGGCTGTGACACACACGAGCGAGCGAGCAAGCAGAGTAGAGAGTGAAAACCGGCAGAATGACAAGCAGAGAGACGTGAGTGAAGAGAGTTTCAACATCATTACAGTGCGTTGAGCGGGGCAAGTCGAAGTGAAGAGCAAGGTCTGTGGATTTAGGAGGTTTGCACCCACCAGGTGGTCATTCTTGGATTTTTCGAGTCCCACAAAAAATTCGTCAATCGTCACTCTGCCCGCAGCATTTGGAACCATCTGAGCAAGAGAGAATACATACGGGAAGGATTAAAATCGCGAGCCTGCACACCTTACCAAAAATATTGTTTCGTTGAACTTCTTTTTATTTTCTGGCTATGTTGAAACATAGCCAGAAAATAGAGCGCTGCAATTCGTAGAACTTCTTTGTATTTTCTGGCTAGAGAACATAGCCAGAAAATAGAGCGCTGACAAATTGTTTTACCTCATCAAAAATTTGCCGGGTAAATCGCTCGTCGTCTCCCCCCCCCAGCTCTTCAAGCGACCTTTTCCACTTATCCAAGGCCTCCTGAGACACGGCTTCTGCAGGATCTCTCAAAAGTCATTTGTACTGCACTATGTCTCCCTTTTATATTTCAGGATACTCTCAACCAACAACAATATACTACATGCTCTGCACACACACATGCGCACCTTCTTCAAAGGCGTTCGTTTCTTTATTCTTTAAGACGCGCAACTGTTCCTGCGCCTCTTTGTTTTGACGCTCGGCAATTTCTTGCAGCTTATTCTCCGCATGAGCTTTCTCCAAAGCTAGCTCCGTATTCCTTGCCTCTTCTGCTTTCCTTGCATCCGCAGCCGACTTGTCCTTGTCTGCATCGATGGCCTGTCGTTCGTCGGCAAATTTTTGCTCAGCTTCCTCCTTTGCCTTCTTTTCATATTCAGCTCGCTGCGTTGCATCGTTAGCTCGCTTTGTCGCATTATTTTTTGCGGCTACTTCATCTGCAAGTTTCTGCAAAGCTGCAGCAAGTTTCTGCTCAGCTGCAGCAAGTTTCTCCTTGCTTGCTCCACCACCCATCTTTCGTAAATATTGACAGAGTGGGGGTGGCTGCTGCTCACGGTCCAGTCTTCATCCCGCCCTTTTAAGGAGAGAAAGGGAGAAGGAGGAGGGGAGGGAAAGAGAGAGAGAGACGGTTTGTCAAAGGGTTGACCATAATCTGGTCGCGTTGTTCGTCGCAGCCACAAATTCCGCTTTGACGGATGCACTCTCTCACAAAAGAGACTTTCGCGCCACAAAGAGCGTTAGAGTAGGTGCACACACGCTCACGCATGCTCGCATGCCCACGTGCACAGATGTGCCCTTACACAAAAAAAAAGAACTGCATGCAGACAGCACGCGGGTTCTGCAGCTTGTGTCCGGCAAAATGATTTCTGTAGAAAGGGAGGAAGGGAGAGAGTGAGAAAGGGAGAGTGGGAGAAAGAGCGAGAGAGGGAGTGGAGGGAATGAAAGGGCGGGAGGCCCTGCAGCCGACAGAACGGTCATAGTATAAACTAACACGCCCAGTTCCATCGACGTCGTTCCGTTGTGGACCAGGAACACTTTCTGCCAGAACTAAATGTGTGGCATGTCTCTCTCTGCCTGCCTGTCTGTCTGTCGTCTCTCTCTCGCACACAAAAGCACGCGTGTACAGGGCACGCGCGCACATCGATCAAGGAAAGTGAAGCACGATGTCAGCACGATACCAGAAATCTTCAACGTTCTCGCCAGGCCGAAAACTCAATATGCGTATGAAGGATATGCAAGTGCGTAGGTGTAGTTTTAGGTGTAGGTGTAGGTATAGGTGTAAGTGTAGGCTGTGCGAGAAAGATTGTTAATTACAGGGTTGTCACCTGTCGCCCAACCGCCCAACACCGCTCCTCGAGCTCTCCTCTCAATTTCAAGAGAGAAGTTCTACGAACCAAATTCTACGAACAAAATGGAGCCCAATGCAGAGTTGTGAAGGTACCTTAAATTCTAAGGTACCTTAAGCCTTATGGTAGTGGAAATCACCAACCAAATGGTACCATAATGGTCTAAGGTAGTTTTCATGGTAGTTGTGGTTGACGGGAA
>Ga0209491_10009895_pt1 | contig 11572 bp, 12 predicted proteins | sample BON02_FD_187213 | JGI IMG/M metagenome (GOLD analysis project Ga0209491, IMG submission 187213) | Freshwater microbial communities from Lake Bonney liftoff mats and glacier meltwater in Antarctica - BON-02 (SPAdes) (version 2) | ecosystem: Environmental > Aquatic > Freshwater > Ice > Glacier...
TTGTTCGTCGCAGCCAGGAGCGCAGAGAGGCCCCGACACTTGTAGCAGCGGCGTGGTATAAAAGACCCGGGGGACTGTGAGAAAAGAAAGATGTTCCATGAGAAGCAAGCTATCTTCCACGTGAACGGAGAGCGCAGGAAGCTCCCGTTGCAGAAGCTCCACGACGTACACACGAAGTTTGCGAATGCTCAGCGCGCTCACCTCACGTTTATCGAGCCGAGGGACGAAGGTGCGGTGACGCGTAGTCGTCAGAAAAAAAACACAAGGAGGGATGGCAACCGCGCCAAGATTGCGCTGACATTGGTGCCGCACATCGACAAGCACCTCGGGGCCCTCGAGCAAATGCTCGCGGAGGCACAGACGCAGGTCGTCGCTGCCGACGCGCTGTGGACGATGGAGTGTGCATTGGGCTGTCCGAGTGACAAGGATAACATGCAGTGTTTTTTTACGCACAAGCACAGCTTTGTGTGCCACTCCTAGTCGCCGTGCGGCTCTCTGCGCAGTGACTGAGCGGGGCTCGTCCGCGCGATAAACGTGTCTTTACTGAATAAACACAAGCAATAACCATGGGTGTCGATGTGCCCACGCACAAAAAGACAGGGACTCTGGTGGTCTGGCAGGCCCGTGCGGCGCCCGAGCATGCCAGTGAGCTTTGCGTTGCCAGTGGCAACAGTTGCAGGGCGTGCCACCTTGTGCGCAGCCCGTGTGAAGAAAGGCAAGGGCAAGCGGTGTCGCGGGCATCGTGCGCCTGGCTCTCAGTTCTGCGTGGACCACGCGTCGTACCAGGCCGAGATAGACGCCGATGGCTATGTGCACGTCGAGCCCGCTTGAGGTGTGTGCGTACAAGGACTACCACGAGCTCAGTCAAATGCTCAGCAGCGCGAAAGCCAGCATCCGGTCGAGCCTGTGGCGCTACCTACAGCAGGTCATGGAGAGTCCTGGGGCCGAGTGGGGCAGGGAAACCGGGCGGCGGCACAGGCTCGTCCTGGAAAATAGCACACGGTCGGCGCTGCTGCTCCTCACCAAGCAAGGCAACGCCGAGTGGGTCCGCCGGGTGAACTCGAGGCTCATGGCCGCCATCGAAGGACTCTTCCTCGAATTCATCACCACGCGTGCCGTGCCGTTGGTATTCGCGCCGTGGGGCTCCACGCACATCAGCGGCTCGCTCTCACTGGACCTGTACCACAGGTACGTGCGCGCGTACGTGTCGGTGGCGGTCGCGGACGTGATTGGCTGCGCCCGGACCGCGGCTGGCCTCGAGCTGCGCACGGCGTGTTTCGTGAGGTACGCCGGAGACTTCGCCTCGCACTCGCAGGTAATGGGGATCCTGGTGGCCGTCGCGAGCATGCGGCACCGCCGAGTGGGCGCGCAGTCGCCCGGGCACTGCCTGGATGCGGACTGCCTGTGGTTGGTGTGCGGACTGCTCTTCGGGCCCGGCGGCGTCGAAAACGCAGAGACGCTGCTGCCGGCTCGCTCTTGCACGGAGGAGAAATGAAGGTGATGCCGCTGCAGGTGTCGCGGGGGCAGTTCGTGGGACAGGTCGAGGCCACGAACGCCATTCTGCGGTTCTCGCACAACAACGCCGGGCCAGTCTCCCGGGGACAGGTGCTGACCGTCGAGGAGTGTCGCTGGGACGTGGCCGAAAAAGTGGTGCGGTGTGTGCGCGTGCTCGAATGGCAGTCTGCGCCAGTCGCGGCGGCGAAGCGCAAGCGCACGTCGCTGGTGGCGTGAGCTGCGTCGAGATCGTGCTGAACCTCGCGAACAAGGTGCAGCTGTGCCGGCGAAAGCGCATCGCAGCGAGCGAAACGGTGCTCGGCACGGTGGCCGCTCTGAGCGCGACCGCGACCGCAGTCTTCTTCTCCGAGGTCGAGACGGTGTTCGTGAGCGAGTGCACGGCCGAGCGTTTCGACAAGGTGTGGCAGCGAGACGTGACGTTCACGAACATATGCGGCAAGGTGCTGCACTGCTGGGACCAGCACACGATCCAGCCGGCCGTGCTGCCGCTGGTGGTGCACATCGACAACGGGTTTGGTCGCTTCTTTGCGCTGTACGGTCCGAACTGCAACCTGCAGACCAGCAGCACGAAGACGGTGACGATATTCCGTGCCGCCAGGCGCAGCCGCGACGTGTGCCTGGCGATCGAGCACGCGCTCACGCCGGAGAGCATCATTGCGGTCACGGTGCACATGATCGTGGCGAGTGCCCGGGTCTCGCACCCCATCTGCCTGCAGTGCGACTACGTGGACGCCGTGTTCCGGAACGACCCGCGCTGGACAGCGAACACCGTCGTCAAGACCGAGGAGGGCGCGCACATGAAGAGCATCCGGGTCTGGGAGGTGAGCGAGGCGTGGGTGGCCTCGCTCGGGCACGGGCTGAGGGTGCCCTCGAATATTATGATCAACATCACGAAGAACGGGGGGGTCAACGTCTTCTTGTCCATCGACGACGCGTTCTGCGAGGACGTGGAGCTCAAGTACGTGCCCATCTACGAGGCCATTGTGGCTATCATCGAGCGATTCACGTGAGAGAATTTGGCTGTATTGAAAATAAATAACATATGCTTGAAGGTGCTTGTGCGCATGGACGCGCCGTGCTGGCATCCGGCAGGCGACGCCCGTTGGGACTAGGTGTCGTCGGTTTGTGCGTGTGCAAATCACCACTTGCAATAAAACGCCTTATAAAAGTCGGCGCGTGTTCTGATCATATGGACGATTCCGTGCAAATGTCCTGTGACGGCGACTGGCCGGCTCGCTACGAGCCCGTCACGATGGCGCGCATACACCGCCAGTGGTGCGAGTACAGCCCCGAGAACGGCTCGCTGAAGGAGTGCTTCCAGTTTGTGAAACACAAGATGAATGTGGTGCGAGACATGGACGTGATCGCCAGCGACAAGATGCGGCGGGAGTTCTGCGTGGCTCTTTACGAGTATACACACAAGATCCTGGCGCTCTCGAAAGACGACATTGCATTCATTGCGAGGTACGAGGACAGGCGATAATTTTATTAACACTGCATTACATAAGGATTACGCGCCGCAGTTTGAGGATAAACATTGTGGTACCGGGTTCTCATTACCACCCTGACGCTTGCTGTTTTGAGAGCCGCTTTGTTTTCTGCCATTATGGTCTCGTAGGCCATTCGGACTCTTCTCCGATCCATGTCATAAGTAGCCATCACGGATTCGATTCTTTTTGTTTCATATTTCTGAATGTCTCCTAATTCTTGTTTCTTTCTGAATAAAAGGTCATTTGCTCGTGCAAGGACATCTTTCAACTTACTCAATTTCACGACAGACTCACACGATTCGATATCCTTATTCAAATTATTCTCCTTTTGTTGGCAGATTGAGAACACTTCAGTTATGTCTCTCGTTTTTTTTCGCAAAAGGGAGGCGTTGTCGTCGCTGTATCGCTTTTGTATTGTTTCTTGTTGTTTTGTCAACAAGTCGACTATTATTTGCAAGGCCTCATCAGAGTTGCCAGTCATTATTTATATCGACAAGCTTCTTTTATACTGTAATGTTTCATATGTGAAGCAAAAAATAGACTAAATGTCTTGACACGTGCTGGGCATATATAAACGTGCTGCTGCATGGGCAATGGGCAGCCAAGTGTCGTATTGCGTGAACGCCGGTGTGGCGAAACTCGCTTTCCAGGCCCCTGTCTGTGGATACACGCTGGGGCAGTGCGAGAACGTGCACACGGCGTCTGGCGAGCGCATCGCCACTCGGCTGTACACGCCGCTCGGGGAGGTGCTGTGCCCCACGAAGCAACGGTGGATCGCTCGCAAGCACTACGAGGATGGCAGGATGCTCTTCATATTCAGCCACGGCAATGCTGACGACCTACAGACGTGCTGCGAGTACACGCAGTGGCTCGCAGACACCTTCGATGTCAACGTGCTGTGTTACGACTACAAAGGCTACGGAAACTCGGAGGCCGGGACCACGACAGAACGAAGCATGAACGAGGCGATCGAGGCCGTGTACTCTCTGGCGGTCACTCGCATGGATGTACCCACGCAAAGGATCATCCTGTTTGGAAAGTCTGTGGGCACCGGTCCCACGGTCTGCCTTGCTAGCCGGGGCTTCGAAAGCGCCGGAGTGGTGCTGGTGTCTCCACTTGCCTCCGGGGCCCGCACCTTGTGCGACACGAGCAAGGTTCCGCGCGTCGTGATGTCCGCCATGGACCGCCTCTTCATGCCTTCCGTGCAGCTCATCTCGAGGGTGACCGTGCCGGTGTGCATCATCCACGGAACCCAAGACACCCTCATTGACGCAGACAATGCGCGCGACCTTCACGCCAAATGTGGGTGGCAGGCGCAGTTTCCCGCGCTCTATGTCCGCGCCGGACACAACGACATCGAGTCGAAACGCAAGGAGGAGTTCGTGCAGCACATCCGCACGTTCTTGGTTTTCGCAGCACAGCGCATCGCAGACAACAGCATCCGAAGCGCAGACACGTGAGCGCCGCATATAAGAGTGGCGACGATACCGTGCAATGCGTGTGCTGCGCATGTGCGTGCTGCTCGTGCTGTGTGTCGGGGGGAGCGAGCAGACTCGCGTCCACATGCAGTGCTGCGACCTGTGGTTCACGCTGAATCGTTACATACAGACGCATGCTGGCGTCGACCGCAGCGCGTGCGTGCCGCAGGACTGCGCCGAGACGGGCCAGATCGAGAGCTTCATGTCGGAGACAAACGCTGTACTGCAGGACAGCCTGCGCCTCGAGGGCACGACGATTGTGATGGAGGTCTCGAACAGCACCACGTTGCAAAACATGCTGGTGTGGTCCTACCTCGGCCGCCACTTCACGAGCACACGGCAGCAGCGGGTGCAAGACGACCTGTTCTTCGAGTTCAACATCGCAACGCGCACCATGACCCTGCGCAAGGTGCAGTGCGAGTTCCAGAAGCACATATACGAGTCCGTGATTGTGCTTGTGATGCTCGTCCTCATTTTCGTCATCTCCTCGCGCATGCTGCACACCGTGCTCGAGGAGTACAAGAGCAAGCGTGCGGCCGTCGCGGCGGTGCCGGCGATCCCGCTCCACGTAGGGGCGCCGTCGCTCAGCTTCAGGTACCGACAGCTTCCGGGGTAGTGTTTGTGTTTTATTACAGTGTGCGCAAACGAGCACATGCTCTCTCGCAGCCAAGGCAGAACGCGGCGGCTTCACGTGCGGGAGGGCCGAGTCAGAGCCGAGACGCGGCTCTGGCCTACTGGCCGGGGGCGCGGCATGCCTCGGGCCTGGGCTGCCACGGGCTCGAGAGCGTCCGCAGTGCTCGCTGCGATGCGCTCGATGGCAGACGTGTCTGGGGTGCTCGCTGCGCCTGTCTCCTGTCTTTCGTCGCATGCGTCATTTTCGTTCTCGAACATATTGAGAGTCTGGGACATTCTCATAAGGGATTTGTTGTCCGTGGGGCCACGCTTGGTCTCCTTGCGACACACCGGGCAGGACATGAGTTTGTTGTTGCGGATCCGGCGCATGTAGATTTCTGCGTAGCACTCGTGGCACAGGGCGTGGCCGCATTTCTGTTCGCAGGGGTTCTTCTTTGTGTCGAAATTTTCCTTACACACAGGACATTGGCAGTCAATCCTCAGACTTTCCCATAACTTTTCGTATGCTAGCACCTTTTTCTGCATGGTCTCGATTTCTGACATTGTATTATGTGTTCTTGCTTGGTGTCGCGGTCCGTCTTTAATACGTGTGGACTTCAGTTTCAGAGGCAACCCGGACTCATTCCTTACACACACACACAAGCGTGTATGAGAGACATTTTCGTGCACATCCAGTACCACACACTCCAATGTTAGCAATGTTTTTTCGTGTTTGTATTAGAACGCAAGACACATCACACATCACTTTGTCTGGCACGTCCTCGCAGCACCGCCTTGCTCAGTAGGGACAGTACCTTGTGGTCTGTCGCCGGAGCCTTGCCATCCACGGAACCGGCAGCACGGCCGGCAGCGCGGGCGACACGTAGGGTAGAGTGCTGCCGCGTTCCTCGCGCTGCGCTGCAGCGGTTTGGTAGAGGACGGTGCCTTCGCGGTTGTCCTCTGCGGGCCCTGGTGACACGCGGAGCGCGGTGGCGGCACGGGCGGCGTCTTCGGGTGCGGGAGACACGTAGAGCACCGTGGGAGCACGGGCAGCGTCCCCGGGCCCGGGCGACACGTAGAGCGCGGTGGCAGCACGGGCGGCGTCTTCGGGTGCGGGAGACACGTAGAGCACCGTGGGAGCACGGGCAGCGTCCCCGGGCCCGGGCGAGCTCGCCGCCAGGTCCGCGGCATCGAGCTCTGGGGACATGTCGCGTGCGCGCACCCTCTTATCAGGGTTGACGGCGTCGGATAAGCTCGATGCGATATCATTCAAGGAGAAGTTGCGTGTCGCCTCGTAGCTGGTTCCTGGGAATGTCTGTCGGCATGCTGGGCAGGCCAGTGGCTGATTTCGTGCCATGTACATCGCAGGCAGGTTGACGGCGACACAAAGACCGCAGTAGGAGTGCCCACATCCAAGGACATAAGCCTGGTTTTTGTGTGCGTCGACGTAAGACGATGCACACACAGTACAGGCCAGCGCAGCCTCGATGTTCTTATTGAGGCGTTCCTTGCGAACTTTCTCGAGTTTCGTGTTTCTGGCCGTCCGTTCCGCCTGCTCCAAGGTTTGGAAGTTGCTGTTGACGGCAGGCATGTTGCTTGGGTTTGTGTGGGCGGGCGGGCGCGGCCTTTTATACATGCCGTGTGTGCCACGACGGGCGCGAACGTGCGCTCAAAAAAACCCGCGGAGAACCCAGCAGCGCGCCGGTCCGGTATATAAACACGCGCCGAGCCCGCCAATGGCCGGCAGTGCGGTCAACGGGGTGTGCGTGATGCGTTCGGAGCTGGTGCGCATGATGACCCGGGACCCCGACGTGTCGTCGTGTCTGAGCAGGATCTGCAACACGATCCTGCTCAACGACATCGAGCTGAGCGAGGGGGGCGCCAAGGTCACGCCGAAGCTCACGCGCATCATCAACCGCGAGTACAAGCGGTTCTTCAAGGACGCCATCGTGCTGACGTACCTGTGCGGCTTCGTGCCGTACTACCTGGTCTCCGTCAACAATGTCAAGATGCCGCGGTGCCTGGCGGTCGGGTCGTTCTCGTGGCGCGTGCGGGAGCGGCCGCGGGCGGCCGCCCGGCAGGGCGGCATGATGGAGTACGAGATCCGCATGCTCGCTGGCACGCTCAAGGAGAGCGACGTGCTGATACACGAGACCGTGGCGCCCGTCGTGGACCGCAGCGTGTACGAGCTGAGCTCGCCCATATCTGGCGTGCTCGACGAGTACCTGGCGTGGAAGCAGTGCGAGCGGCAGAGCTCGCAGTGCAACGAGTGGAACGAGGTCAAGCACATCGCCGTCGTCGAGCGCATCGACGTGAAGGACCAGACGACGTCGGGCATCCAGCTGCTCGACGAGCAGCGCCGGTACAACCTGACGGGCCAGCACAACAACGTCGTGCACAACAACCTGCTGCGCCTCACGGGCGCTGGGGTCACGCACAGCGTCGCCGAGGCGTTCAACCACGCGGTGCACTCGCAGTTCCAGGACCACAGCGAGGTGCGGGTGGGCTCGAAGCGTGCTGCCGTGCACATCCTGCCTCCCAACACCGAGGTGCAGGAGCTGGGCAGCCTGCCCACGAGCGCTCTGGCGCAGGAAGCGAAGACTAGCTTCCAGAAGGCCGTGTACGTCTTCTTTGGGCTGCCAAACATCAACCACATCCAGGACGAGCAGAGCAAGACGCGCAGCACGCCGTCGATGCACCGCGAGCAGTACTCGAACATCCTGCACGTGCAGAACACGCTGGAGCGCCTCGGCGAGTCCGTGTACGCCCGGAGCTTCGGTCTGGAGGCCGACGACGTGGTCTTCAGGCTGCGCGCGATGCCGCGGTTCGACATCACCAGCGTCGACGACATCAAGACCCTCTGCGACATCCAGATGCTGACGCCGGCCGACATGAACCACCTGCGCAAGACGATCATGAACCAGTAGGGTCGAGCGTGTTTGTTGCGAATAAAATTAACTTGGTGCGGTGTTTGTGCTTTCGAGATGGTGCCCAGTGGCGTCGAGATTCGCAGCAGCCGCCAGCTCGGCGAGGTCGAGCGACAGGCGTATGCGCACCCGGTCCGGCGCGAGCAGCAGGCGCACGCGCCCGGCCACGACGCACTCGGGGAAGCGCAGCAGCACGCAGGTCGTCTCAGTGTGCGCCCGCAGCGGCACGCGGCCGGCGCACACGGTGCCCCGTCCCAGCAGCCAGAACTTCACGGAGCCGCCGTGGGCCACGGCGTGCGTGTGCACGTGGCGCTGGAAGGAGCGGTGCACACGGAACGTCGCTGTCGAGGGGTGGAACGTGACGGGGGTGCGGAAGCCGCCGACAGGGCCGCAGTCCATCTCGGCGCGCAGGTACAGGCCCGTGCTCATCATCTCGCACGTGCGCCCGCTCTTAAGTGCGCGTCAGGGCGCAGGCGCTGCTTTGCCGCCGTCCTCTGCGGCGGTGGCGACCGGAAGCACGTCTTCGACGCGAGCCGAGGCTGCAGCCTTGAAATCCTGCAGGAGCCGCATGCACTGTGCGATGTTCGCCGCTAGCACGGGGTTGTCGCTGGTCGTGCTGTGCGAGTACTCGGCACACTGCAGCGCAGTCTCGCCCTGGCCGTACCAGTTCAGAGCGTCGGCGTCGGCCCCGAGGCCGAGCAGGAACCTGACCACGTTGGCGTGGCCGTTGTATGCCGCGATGTGTAGCGGGTAGTTCTCCGCGACCAACCCGAACGTCATGTCCTGCAGCTTGGTCTCGTCTGCGTTAGAGTCCATGCTTTTGACGTAGGCGGACCTCTTGGTTTTCATGCGCGGAGTGTTGATTCGTCGCTTCTGTTCCCACAGGCTGAGGCCTTTGAGGCAGAACTGCACCATGCCAAGGCACCCCTTCTCGCACGAATAGTACAGCACTGGCTTGCCCATCGGCCATTTGTGCAATTTCAGCGTCCCTGAGGCATCAGTACCGTCCATTCTGAGAAACACTCCGTCGATTGTCTGCAGCATGTACGCACTCACTGCTGCGGAAATGGCAGCCTCGCCGACTCTGTACTTCAGACCACTCCCGTCGACGTTCTCGAGCAGCGCCTGCAGCCAGTAGCAGTACCAGTCGCGTGCGAGCTGCACGCCGCTCGTGTACAGCGGCACCAGTCTTTGTATCCACATGCGCTGCTGCGGTGACGTTGAGGAGCCGGCGTAGTACAGCAGGGGGTAATTGTTGCCGACCGCTATTTTTCTGAGGCAGTCTGCGACCTGGTCGTAGCGCAGCTCCAGGCCCTGGGTCGCTGTGCGGTGGAGGGAGCCGGCGAAAGGGTTGATGAGATTGAAGCGCAGCTGCGAAACGACCCATTCCCACGGCATCCTGTCCGACCAGTGCTTGATGCCATGCCCATTACTCGCGCGGTGGCGCATGAGTTGCGCCTCGCCGCTTTTCCGGTCGCGGAACATGTTCAGGTTCAGGATCAGCAGCGTCTCGAGCGCCGACTGCGAAATGTCCCATATCACGGAGTTGTTGTGGCTTGCTCTGTCGTGGCTGTTCACTTGCAATTTATTGCGCTCTACGATTGACGTTCCACGCAGGTGATTTTCGTATCGGAAGAGTGCCGCGTTCGAGCTGAGATATCTTTTGACCTTTTTGAGGTTCAGATTGTGAAACACGAGCGAATTGATGCTGTTATCTACCATTTCTTCGTTGTCACAGCGAACCATTTCATCGAGAGGAATTTTGGACTCGTACGAACTGTGGTCGTGTTTTTCCAGCATTGTATTGGTTTTATTATCGAGCCATTCTACCAAGTCAAATAAAATTGCACTTGTTCCAATTTCTCCGATGTACGATGCTTTCCATTCATCGTACATTGCCTTGATATTATCGTCCACTGCTTTCTTCCAGTATAGCTGGTCGAAATCACTGTTGTACCAAGCGAACTTCCTGTCGTGTATCATTATACCCCGAGTCGGGTAATTCAACCACATGGCTTCCGGATTAGCTTCCTTCGGGTAGTTATACGCGTAGTCGATATATTCGGTGACGAAACTCGAGGCGTCTCCGAATGACTTGAAATGCGCTTTCAGACAGTCGACCGCAGTGTATTCTGATATTTTCAATTCTACACGCTCCAATTTTTCACTGTACCTGTTTTTCCTAAAATAAACTATATTCGCGGGTTTGATGATTTTGAATACAATGGGAGTGACTTGCGTGCGTGTTTCTGTACTAGACCTGGTAGCGGATTGAAGCAACTCGGCTCCAGGAAAGTGTGTATAAGCGTCGTATTTGTTTTCTGCGGTCTGGTATGGTTCCCTGGTTTTGGCACTGTAAATTGGACAGTTTACGCACTCTTTCTTCAGCGTTGAGAACCACAGCCATTGAACGTAGTTGTCGTTTTGTACGATTTGGTCAACATATTTTGCAATCACCCTGTTTTGGGCAAAAAGCTTTGTCACGTCTTCTCGGGCCTGCTTTGCTTTTTCCCGAAGATTCGCATCATCCGAGTTTCGAGCCATGAAAATCACCTTCATTTTTGCCAGTGCCACCTTTTTGCTGGCCTCCATCTCCATTCTGGCGTGGTCCCACTCCGATCGTATATCGCTGATGACAATGACAGACATGTTGGTGTATTTGTTGCAGAAAGCAACCCATCGCGCCAGGTCCACGTTTGTGAATATCTTGTGGAAAACGGTCATGCGTTCTTCATACTCTGCTGGCAAGGCCGTCTTTATTTTGCGTATGTCATAACAGGCAAAATGCACAGTTGGAATCGCCTTGAGCAGCTCGTTGAAATGGTGTGATTTTTCCTTGAGCCCAGCGGCGCCAATGTATAACACTATGGTATTTCTCAGCACACGATCCCATTGGACAAATGGATCTGTTTTTATCCATGCATCGCGTGTGCGTTGGAGTCCGTAAAGAATTGTGAACAGAGAGCTTTCGAGAAGTTTCTTCTCACCGTTGTGTAGGTTAGTGTGACTATGAAGCGCGCCTGCTATGTAATTTTGCGTACAATGATTATCCCAGTCAATTTCTTTGTGAACTTTGTTTTGATGTTGTTTTGGTGTAAATCTTTGCTTGGCTGTTTTCTTTTCTTGATTTTCTTTCTGCTTGTCGTCATCTGCGTCTTGCCAGAAATTTTGCAGGAATATTGGTTGTTCTTCATTGAAGTATTTTCTTGAGCCCACGAACCACCTCTTGACGTGTTCCTGTTGTTGTCGCCAAGTTTCGTACCCTTCTATTTTTCCGAAATTCCTGCGTGTGTCTTTCATGTTCTCGTATTCCTGTTTACATAGAAAACATATCCAATAATCATACTTTTTAGTACGGACTATGCGTGTACCGGCCAAACCGTCCATCCTAGTGATTTCGCCGAGCATTTTGGCCGACCACATTGTGGGCGTCTTGAGAACCAGTATCCTTGTCTTGCGTAGTAGAGGAGGAGGACCTCTTGTCTTGTTCTGCTCAAGCAAAATATGAAGGATGTTGTCAACCCCGTAGCCGTCAGGGTACCTCGTTCCC
>Ga0209491_10009896_pt1 | contig 11571 bp, 22 predicted proteins | sample BON02_FD_187213 | JGI IMG/M metagenome (GOLD analysis project Ga0209491, IMG submission 187213) | Freshwater microbial communities from Lake Bonney liftoff mats and glacier meltwater in Antarctica - BON-02 (SPAdes) (version 2) | ecosystem: Environmental > Aquatic > Freshwater > Ice > Glacier...
AAAAAGCAGAAGAAGCAATTGCTGCCGCAGAGGTTCTTTTGTCTCGAATCACTTCGGATCCTAAGATGAATGGCACTTATAATTTTATGGGATTTTACAAAAATAATAGAGCAGGAAATTCTATTCATGAAGAACTCACAAGATGGAAAGTGGCAATATATGTCTTTAGAGAGGATTAAATTATGGAAGATGACAAATGGGGTTGTTTGTTTTCAGTTTTTTTATTCATTATAGCTCCTATTTTTCTTCTTGTTGCACTTGGCTCTCATTCTCTTGGATATAAAAGCGGACAAATAGATGCTGCAAATGGAATTCAAAAATTTGAAAAAATTACTCATGAAAATCAAACAGTTACGTGGGAAGAGATAAAGGAAGTAGAAAAATGGAAAAAGACAGAATGATTTCTGAGGCTTTTGAAGCAAGAATAATGGCCGAGAGATTAAAACTTGGTTCTTCTGAGGTTTCGGTTCCTATTATCATAGGAGACATAGAAAAAATCAAAGCATTGACAGCACGTATCGAAGATATTACAAAACAATTAAAAAAAGCTAATTCGATAATAAAAGAGACTGTTGGAGATCCTGAAGAGTGGATTGAATGCGATGGAGACGAATGCTGTCGATTGACGAACGAACCGAAAGAAGAAGTCGAGCCTAACCTAAGACTATGCCCTTCTTGTTCTAGGGACTGGTGGAGAAATAAGGCAAAAGAAATGCAGAATAAAGTTGGATAAATTATGACATTATTAATATTAATTACAATTATATGCTTGTCCGTAGGAATGACTTTGTTAGCTACAACATCGTTTTTTTCAGAAGAAATGAATGATCTTGCCGTGCAAATGTGGATATGTAGTATTGTTATTATTTCTGTTGTGGTGATTTTTTGGATAGGAAGAACTTCTTTAGAGTGGGGATGGTTATGATAGTTCATTTTAAAACGTATCATAATTCAAATCGTCTTACAGATATGATTCCTAGTGAAATTACTGTTGATTATAGAAAAAACCTTATTGGCTAGATATATTTAAAGCAAATGAAATTTATCTTAAAGATGGATCTGTTTTATCTAGTTATCTATTTTATAAATCTCTAAAGCGTGTATTCTCAAATGGTGGAATAGCAGTTACCCTATCAGAAAATGTATACAATAAATGAAAGACAAAATAGAAAAATTAAATCAAGATGTAAAAGAATTAAAAAAACAAATTGATAAAATACTAATAAAAAAAGAAGAACTAGAAGAAAGAATAAATATTATTCTTGATGAGTTTAATAAAAATAAAAGGTATGAAGATAAATTTAATTATTGTAATAATTGCAATGTAATTGTTCCTGGACGATGTTGGTCTTGTTTCGAAAGTCGTAGCGGACCATAAGATTGAAGATAAACTATTCTATATTCATATTGTTGTTGGCAAAGATGGAACGAATTACAAACAAACGTACACAAGAAAGAACTAGGAAATTATGAACAAGATGTGTCTAACTTGGTTTTTAGTATTTTTATATTCATCGATGATGACTCATGCGTTCTTGACCACGATGCCAAACAGTAATTTTTGGTGTATTTTTGCATTTATCGTAGCAGTGTCTGGACAATGGTGTATTAATAACTTTAAGGAAAAACAATAAATGTTAACAGATCAACAAAAAGCATGTAATTTCGATTCAATGAGACATATCGAAAGAGTTAGAAATCTCCTTAATTCAATTATAAACAATTTGCTCGAAAGAGGAGAAAAACATGATCAAAGTAAGTTACAGTCTCCAGAAGTTGAACTATTTACAGAATTTACTCCAAGGCTTGCAGAAACTACATTTGGATCTCCTCAATATGAAGAGTGTAAGATGTCTATGAGAACAGCATTGGATCATCATTATGCAAATAATTCTCATCATCCAGAGCATTACAAAAACGGCGTTGATGATATGAACATATTAGACATAGTCGAAATGCTTATAGACTGGAAGGCAGCTTCTGAACGTCATAATAATGGAAATTTAAGAAAGAGTATTGAAATCAATGCTAAGAGATTCGATATGAATCCACAATTAGCAAGAATATTAGAAAACAGTATCTCATTATTGACATAACATGCTATTTAAAGGATTTCCATTATGGCTATTATAATCATTATTACAGTCTTGGTGTTCTTGTTATTGCGTCTTATCATTACTAATATTGATTTAAATAAACAAATTATTTGCAAAGACAAAAAATATAATAGTCTTGTAAAAATATTTAATCAATTCGACAAAGTAAAGCTTTATAAAGAAGATAGCGAATATTTAAGCTGGATCTATGCAGAGCTAAAGAATAAATTCGAAGCACAGCCCGAAAAACCATCACCTAAGTCATTATTATGAAAATTAGTTTTTCAACTCTTATGCTTATCTTATTTGAAGATGGAAAAACAGCGAAGATGACAATGAACAATGGATATGTTTTTATTGTCAGCGATATTAATTCACACAGTTATGTATTTTATTCTTTACAGAAACAAGAAGTTCTAAAAAAGAATGAAACTCTTATTTGTTCTGACGATATACTGGAAATTTTACAAAATGTTCAAAATATCATTTGATCAATTAATAATATTTACTTTGTCAATATGCGACAATGGGTTTTTTGAACTAGATAACAAAAATGAATTTATCCATATTCATCTAGAAAAATGTAAAGATGGAATAATTTATGACATAGAAAACAGACAGATTACTCGTATTAATAATAATGTATTAATAAAATTTAGAGAATTTCTTAAGACATAAAATGAAAATATCATTGTTAGCAACTGTGTGCTTGATGTCAAAAATCCATCCTGGAAAAACTCTTCTTATTACTAATGGAATAAAGAGCACAGAGATTTATATTTGTATTGAAAAAGAAAGTATGTATGTTGAATACGACTTATCTAAAAGAGTCGCCTTATATATAGAAAGTAATTTACAAAGGATTCTGTGTGCAAATTAATTTATCAGAAGAAGACATTTTTTTTATTTCAGAACATAACTTTAAGTGTATTGGTGGAAAAATAGAAAAGAAGGCAGAGTCAGTAGTTTGTAGTGTTGATTTTTGCAACACAGTTCATAAAGACAGAGCGTTTATGTTCTTATTTTTAGTATTATTGTCGCTTGCAAACGACAAAATAATTATAAAGATAAAAAAACAAGACACTCAATTATTCCAAGATTTGAATAAATATAATTTCATATATGTTTCTCCTGGACAATCTGAGCATCATTATTTTAGAATGAGCGTGTCTGAGAACAAAAACATTACTGAAAATATTATAAAAAACGGAAATCTTACAAAAAACATAGAGATAACCTTAAGCTGTTTGATATACACATTAATAGCCGAGCATGAATGGACAGATTTAAGAATAATAAACTTCAAAAATCATCTGTTTATATGTGGATCTAATGCATCATTAGGATTAATTTATAATGTTTTAGAAGAAAGCGTATCGTTTAGTTCTTTTGCGATTTTAGAAACTTTAAAAAAAATTAAGACAGGATGACTTATGGAAGAAAATTTATTTGAAGAAGAAGACTTTGTTGTTTCTCCCGAGGATTTGGTTCCAGAAAACGTGTTTGAATTAATAGAAATAAATGAAAAAAATAACAATATTATCATTAATACAAATATTGTGCCATGAACAATTTTCTTACGTAGTTAGAAACTCGGAATACTCAGGAGTAATTAAATTACAAATTTTACCAAATCTTTCTATAGAAGATAATCTAAATCTTGAGTTTGTAGAAGACGAAGAATCATTAGAAGAAAATCAATTATTAATTCTTTACGAAATAAACAAACAAGAAATAATTTTTTGCTCTGACGAACTAGAAGAGATAATTATACAATATGCTTAATGATTTTATCATATATCTTGATCTATCAAAAAAAGAACTTAATTCGTCCGCTAAGATAATTAATTATATCACATCGATATTAGTTAATTTAGACAGCATAAGTAAAAAAATAGCAATAGAGAACAATCATGTTATGAAATTTTATTCTGATTTTGGAGGAATAGAACAGTTGTTATTTTTCTTAAAAGAAAATCTATCAATAGATATCTCTGGAATAGAACATCTTTCTTCAATATCTATAGCAGATAAAGAAACTAATATTTCTGATGAAGAAATAAATAAATTTATTGAATTCTTAGATAAAAACAATCTAGAGTTCCCATTAAAAAATAATATCAATTTAAATATTGTTATTAAAAAAAGAAATTCATTATGGAAAGATTTAAAAAACTTCTTCAGGACAATAAAATTTTCTACTCAGAGACAAGCCATAAAGTAGCAACAGAGGTTTCAAAAATAAATAATATGGATGTTTTGTTTTCTGGATGGATAAATGTAACTAATATTCTTCAGCAACATGCGATTATGGACTTTGTTCGATCAATAACATCTTCATATTTTACTTTAGTTCCTTATCATTTTTACACACACGTTACTCTGTACACTTATGTAAAATCTGGAATGATTTATTATTCTGGCGATCATATTAATAACACAAATAAGCATTTTTTAAATGTTAAATGAAAAAGTTATAAATAAAATAATAAACCTTACTATGGAGACACGTAATTTTCCACAAGGAAAATCTTCGCATTTTACGTTTGTTCTTTATAAGTCTAAAATTATAGCAATAGGGAAAAATAAATGCAAAACAACACATCCTAAGGCCGTAAAATATGGATATAGATTTCATGGAATTCATTCTGAACTACACGCTATGCTTCAGTGCGAAAAGATGAATTATGATTTGTCAAAATGCACAATAATTAATACTAGATTAGGACTAGATAGAACTTTAAGAATGTCTAAGCCTTGTTCTAAGTGTCAAAAACTATTAAAGGACTTTGGAATTACAGCTATTTTTTATACTGATTATAATGGTCAGTTATGTCAATTTTTTACGAAAGAACAAATATGATTATCTCTCACGACAACTGCAATTACGCTATCAATTTCTTTTATCAAGACGACCAAAATAACGTAGGAAGGAAAAGTCTAGAAAGACCTAATAATAAAAAAATAACAACTACGTGTTCTATTTCTACTATTAGTCAAGAAAATAATAAAAAGACTTTTGTTGATTTATGCAAAGAACATTGTGTTAAACATCCCAATGATCCATTTGATAAGTCATATGGAAGAAGAATTGCCTTAGCAAGAGCTCTTGTCTCTTTTGGCAGAAGCTTCAGAAAAGAAGCTTGGAATAATTATTTTAAAAATCATAACGACCTTAAATAAACCTTAGAAAGAAAAAATGGAACAAGAAGAATATTTTCTATTTATTGTGTTTTCGTTAAAAGCAAACAGAATTAGGGATGGTTATGAACAAGAGATCATAGCAGCACAGTCTCAATTGGTTTATGAGCCAGGCATAAAGTACCACAGAATTCCTGTGGATTTTGACACCATAGATTGTAACGGAAAACAAATAAGCGTAGTTATTATTGATGGAATGACATATGAGAAGGAGTATGGTGCTGTTTTCGTTTCAAACAGAGCGATAGCTATCTTCGAAACAGAAGAAGAAGCAAAAGAACTAAAAGAAAAAATACAGAAAGGAGACAGTACCAATTATTTAAAATCGTCCGATGTAGCTAGTAGTGTTCGTGTAATTAATCTTGTAGTTTTTTAAGGAATTTTTTTATGAAGTATTCAAACAGTCGAATCAACGTTGACGTTAAGGTATCTGGCACAACTCTGAAGTTTAAGATTAATGAACAGACGGAAGATGTTCTTAGTCTTATCAAGGACAAAAATATTAGCGTCAGAGAATATTCTCTTACGTCTAATAACTATCCTTTCTATAAGCCTTCTACGAAGAAGTTTTATCTGAGAGGGAAGGTTGGAGAGAGAAATAATGAAGAGGTTACTGCTCAGTTTGCTACGGCAGATGAAGCAAAGGCGGCAAAAGAAGCGTTGATCGAAATGATCGAAATTCTTGGAGATGTAGAGACTAATAACGCAATCGTTGTTCAAGAAGGAGCTATTGGAGACGTAAGAACTTCTATTATTAAGAAGTCACAAGCCAAGATTCTTCAACTGACTAATAACAAGTCTTATCCAAACACCAGAAGAGATTGGACACAAAAGCAAGCCGCTATTTTGGATATCGAAGAAGAAGGCATAGTCGCTAATGTTCCGCACTATAACGAGCACCTTGGACAACTTGTCGATGTTATGAACAAGAGTACTGCAGAAGTTCTTCCTACTCTAGAGAATGGCGTAGTCAATCCTCACAAGATCGATAGCACTGCAGCAAGATGGGCCGTTAAAGCAGTTAGAGATCTGTACGATGCCGCAGAGGTAGTAGGACCGGCAACTCTTATTGCAACCTGGAGATTGATTTCGGGACTTCGCGGCCCGGATCTCAAAGACGCAACTGAAGAAACCGGCGAAGAATAAGTTATAATTTTTTAGCCTGTTGAGACAGGAATAATGGTATTTTCCATTAGTACCCTATTACAAGGAATCCTTTATGAAAAAGGTCAACTCTGTAAAGAAGGTCAAGTCTGTCAAGGCCGTTAAGACTGTTAGCAAAGCTAAGTCAGTCTCCAAGGCTAAGTCAGTAAAGACCGTTAGCGGATCAAAGTCCGTTAATGCTTCAAAGGCTGTAAAGCCCATGAAGTCAGTCAAGAATGTTAAGTAATTCTTGATCAAACACATGTTCAGCCAGAATAAACGCTGGCTGAATATTTTTATGTTATTCTATTCTTTTAAAAAGGTATTTTTTTTAATGATTGACTACAAAGAACTATTCACTGATATATCTCAGTGGCTAACAATGACAGAACAAGAAATTAAGGATACTTTTAAGAAACTTCCAGGAGCAGTCTCTTTAGGAATAAAAGATCATGAAGATTTTGAAAATATTTATATTCCAGGGTCAAGAAAAGACAGAGTTCTTCTAGTAGCACATGTTGACACAGTTTGGAAAGACGAAGGAGTTGTTCCTGTGTTGCATAACAATTTTATCATTTCTGGAAGTATTAATAGAAAAGGAAAAGACAGAGGCGTTGGAATTGGAGCAGATGACAGAGCTGGAGTTGCAATGTTATGGAAATTAGCAGGGTTAGGGCACAGCTTGTTATTAACAGGAGCAGAAGAAGTGGGATGCAAAGGAGCTAGAGCTATTCATTGGTTTGGAGAAAAAGAAGAGATAAAAGAAGTTAATAGGCATCAATTTGCTATTGAGCTTGATAGACATGGAAGTAATGACGCTGTGTTTTATGATGTAGGAAATAAAAAGTTTGAAAAATATATTACGTCGAAAACTAAGTTTATAAAAGAAGAAGGATCTTTTACTGATATCTGTATTCTGTGTCAAGAAATGACTGGTGTTAATTTAAGTGTTGGATATTATCAAGAGCATACTCCGTATGAACTTTTGAATATTAACTCTTGGCATAAAACTTTAAAAATCGTAGCTAACTTACTAAACGAAACAGAAATTCCACCCTTTAAAATCCATGAATAATAAAGATAATTTTCAAAACTGGTTATTAGAAAATAAACTTTTTAAGTTTAATGACATTTATAAAAAAGATGGATATGTTCATGCTTATGATTCTCCTCCGGTAATAGATTGGTCTGACGATGTCATTAATAATCATAAAGAAGTAAAGGATAAATTAAATTTAGATAAATTTCAAAATATAAAAATATCTTTAGACAAAAAAAGTCTCAACGTAGCACACTGTCCAATTTTTATTGAGTTTAGTCGAGAATTTTATAATATTACTCGTTATTCTATTCCTGTGGACTTTATAATAAACAATGAGCTTGTTCCTTCGACTTACGACGAGAAGCATTACGGAATGGCCTGGAGCAAATATTACGTAAAAAGAATTGATATTACTTATACACAATTGACTAAAGAAGAAAGAAATATTAAAAAATCTAGTTTTCTTATTTTGTGGTCAAAGATTAAAAAATACCTTAGTGACGACAAGATATCTTCAGATGTTTATGTTTCTATTAGACATGATCCTTATGCGTTTATGAGGATAGGAACATTCTCTTGTGATCCAGGAAGTTGTTTTAAGCAAGGGGGATGTAATTATAATCACAAATACAAACTTGGTCTTTTAGAAAAATCATTTATATTTATGATTTCAACTAGTCCATTAGATGAAACTATTACTAATCCCAAAAGCGTAGTTTTTAGATGCCTGGGATTATTCTTGCGTAAAGATAAAAGCGTTCTTTTGTTCAATCATTATACCAATAATTTAATTACGGAACAAAGTGTACTTTCTATAAAAAAAGATATAGTTGATCGTGTACTAGGAATAGAAACAAGGCATTGGCCATCTTATCTATCGTCTAGATCAACATTGTTAGACTGCATATATTTTAATCAGTCTAGCGGACATATTTATTGTGAACCTGGAGATTCAGATGGATTTACCAGTGAGTGTGCTGCGATTGCTCAAGAAATAGATAAAAGCATTTTGATGCACAACTATTCGTTTAATCCTACTTCTCATTCTTTAGCAAACGATAATTATTGTGGGTCTTGTGGAAGACAACTAAAGAAAACTGATCATATTTATTCTGATAAACATATTAAAATATGTGAATATTGCATTCATATATTGCCACTTTCCGAAAAAGAACAAACTCCATATATTCCTAGAATAAAATAATGAAACGAACAAAATTTAAAAAAATACAAACTCCCGTTGGAAGACTTATGAAGTGGCTAGCTATGACAGCCGATGAAATTCTTAATAAGTTCGAACAGATACCAGGAGCAATTAGAGTAGGACAAAATCAAGAACAGTTTTTGTTTATTCCAGGAGAAAGAAAAGACAAGGTTGTTTTAATTGCTCATTGTGACACTGTTTTTGATCATAAGTTTCAAGAATTAGAATTAGGAATAAATAATAATATAATTTCTTCTAAAAATTCTAAGATCGGGATAGGAGCGGATGACAGAGCTGGCATAGCTATATTGTGGGAAATGAGAAATTCTGGACACAGTATTTTAATTCCCCATGGAGAAGAGAGCGGATGTATTGGAAGTAGATTTTTGTCTGATGATAAAGGTTGGAGCGAGCTAATTAATTCTCATAGATTTGCATTAGAATTTGACAGAAGAGGAGACAAAGATATAGTCATGTATGACGTTGGTTCTAAAGCTTTGTTAAATTATCTAACAACAAATATTTTTACAGGATTTTCATATTCCAGTGGATCCTATACTGATATTTGTCAGTTGTGCAAAAAAATGGCTGGAGCTAATATTAGCGTTGGCTATTATAACCAACATAGTCATAGCGAGACTCTTAGAATAGATGAGTGGGAAAATACATTACTATTAACTAAGAATTTAATTTCTGCCTTAGATATTCCTAGGTTTGATATTAAAGATGATTATGAAACCAGATATAATCACAGAAGTTCTTATTTTAATAGTCATATATTTGAACCAGATGAAATAGAAACTCCGGTTGCTAATTCTTATTTGTTAGAAATAATTAAAAGTATTATAAAGTGTAAAGCCTGCGATGGAATATGTATGAAATCTGAAATTCTAGAGAACAAAGGCTTGTGTTTATATTGTGGAGTGAAATATAATGTCAATACCTGATGACTATGATTTTGAAATTTTTAAAAAATGGATGGATGATTCGTTTCTTAAAAGAAACGGTGGATATCAGCCACAGAACCTAAAAAAATGGTATGATAAAGTAGAAGAGAATCATAAACCTCTTAGGGCTTTGTTAAAAGGAAAAACAAAAGAAACTTTTGAAATTCCAATAAAATCAACGTTTATTAATGAAAAAAATCCAGAAATAGAAAGTATTATTTCTAATATATGTAGCATTCTTCCTAATATTTATGTAGACAATATACAAAAAGAGGATATGTTCTATTCTCCTACTATTTCTACAAGTAGTCATTCTGTAGTTAAGACTACAAAATTTATAAATAACTATGCGGAAAATTATTTTAAAAATCAAGCCTACAATAGTGACAAGTATCCATATGCTGATAATAAAATTAAATTATCAGCGTTATTATCATCGCTTGGAAAAGCATGGTCTAAATTAAAGACATCAGATATTACGTTTTATGCTACGGTTTCAACAACTCCTTTTTCTTTTGCTTTAATGGGACATTATGGCTGCGAGAAAGACTCTTGTTTTAGACAAGGATCTAATAAAACAAAACACAAATATGCGATTGGTCAATCAAGAGATACTTGTGTTATAACCATTGCTGTTCTTGATGATAAGAATAATAAGCTAAAAAACATAGCAAGAATAATAGGCTATTATGGATCAATCACTCATAGTTTTCATCTTTTAAACCTATATTTTTTGGATAAGTATAAAGAAGCTGATATTTATGAATCACTAAAAGTCCTGTATAAAATTTTGTTTGATGTTGACAAGGTAGAATTATCAGAAGGACATAACTTCTTTTCTTCTAAGGATATTCACAAAAATGAATATGGGAATGTTTCATTATATAATCCAACTATCTATAAGATAAAATCAGATTATATAATTAACATAGATCTAGAAGACATCTTTTATCTGTCTTGCCAAAGATGCCATAGAAAAGAAAAAGAACACAGGCTAATAGAGATAGATGAAGTATTGGTGTGCCAAGAATGTTATTATTCATCTAAGTTATGCGAAATAAGCAACATAAGAACATTTAAAACACTATCAAGATTTAAAAATAACAACCAAGTTATGGATAACGAATATAGTTATGGTCTTCCTGCTCTGGTTGAAAAGATTTGTTTAAGTTGCAAAGACTGTAACGAGATGTATTATCCTAATAATAAGCCTGTGTGCGAAGAATGTTATGAAGTAAATTACTGTGAGTGTGATGTTTGTGGGGCAGAAACTCACGAAGACAATATCTCAACCGACGTAATATTTGGTGACATTTGTATATCCTGTGTTTCAGAAAAAAATATTGAAATTTTTTATTAAATGATGAACAACAAACTAATAAAACTATTGGACAACTTCTTAAAACTAACAGAAGAAGATGTATTTGAATTATTTTCTCGGCAAAAAAATGCCTTTGTTGACGGATTTGAAAGAAAAAAATTCGTATATATTAAAGGGACTAGAGAAGACCGTGTCTTGTTGGTTGCTCATGCTGATACCGTATGGGATAAAGAAATTATCAAAACCAAGATAGAGAATGGTATTATCTCTTCTGACCAGACGACTAAGGATTTCAAGTTCACGAAAAATAATAGAAGTTCTTTAGGAGTAGGCATTGGTGCTGACGATAGAGCGGGAATAGCTATATTGTGGTGCTTAAAGGACTTAGGGCATTCTATTCTCATTACTTCTGGAGAAGAAAATGGATGCGTTGCTTCAAAAAGATTGAATAGTGATCCTTATTGGAATAAAGAACTGAACTCTCATAACTATATGTTGGAGTTTGATAGATCTGACAAAAATAATATTGTCTTCTATGACACTGGAACTAAAGAGTTTGCTAAGTATCTTCAGAACAGAACGGGATTTATTCCATGCACTGGAGGATATGGCAGTGA
>Ga0209491_10009900_pt1 | contig 11566 bp, 10 predicted proteins | sample BON02_FD_187213 | JGI IMG/M metagenome (GOLD analysis project Ga0209491, IMG submission 187213) | Freshwater microbial communities from Lake Bonney liftoff mats and glacier meltwater in Antarctica - BON-02 (SPAdes) (version 2) | ecosystem: Environmental > Aquatic > Freshwater > Ice > Glacier...
GGCCCTTGCTTGGTCGATCACACAGGCTAGTAACTAAAGAGACTAGGGCTACCTATGTATGGTGGTCTGTGTGGAATGCCTGCCTGCGGACAAGCCGTGGGATGTGGTGTCTGTGACACGCCGGAGCTCTGGTGTGGCGGCGGGCCTGTGTGCGCGTGTACGCGCGTGTGCTGGTGCCGCCGAATCTTTACACACATACATAGAGCTCTACGCAATTTACTAAGCTCTGATACCAGTTTCTACAGTTAAAACAAACTGCCGCCAACAATGCAGCTCGAAACGCCACTCCCTTCAGCGCTGGCTGGTGCCGCCCAGGGCGGCCGGCGAGCCGTGCTCCGGCTGCGCGGCGGCGGCGGCGACGGCGGCGTCTACCCGCTCACGCATGCCGAGATGCAGTGGATGACCTCGACCAACGTCGGGCGCGGGGACGGGTCTTGGACGCACCAGTGGTCCGACAAGGCGAGCGAGGACGCGCTCCGCCTGGACCGCGCCACGCTCTGCTCGGCGTCTTCCAAGCCGCTGGTCACACCCATCGTGATCACCGACCTCGGTCTGCTCTGCAACAAGGAGGAGCTGCTCGAGCGGCTGTTGACAAAGTCGATGCCGGCGCACCTCGACCACGTCACCTCGATCCGCGACTTCGCGGAAGTGACGCTGCACGCCAACCCGCACTACACGGGCGACGGGTTCAAGGGCGGGCAGGCCGCCGAGGACTGGGAGGTTCCATACGTCTGCCCCGTGGCGGGCATACCCATGAACGGCCGGTTCCCATTTGTCTTTGTCCGGCCGTCTGGGCACGTCGTCTCGGAGCGCGCCTTCAAGACGGTGGGCGCCAAGGCCTGCCCCGTGACAGAGGTGGCGTGCACGCCGGAAGACCTGGTTCAGCTCAACCCGAACGAGGAGCAGAAGGAGGAGCTCATCGCGCGGCAGGAGGCGCGCCGCGCCGCAGCAAAGGCCAAGAAAAAGTCGAACAAAAAGGGCGCCGCAGTGGCGGCGGCGGCGGCGCTCCCTGGCGGCGCCTCCTCCGCGGAGGGCGAGGTGGCGGCGTCCTCATCCTCTACGGGCGGGCCTGCCGCCAAGGCGACGAGTGGTGGGGTGATGGCCGTTGGCGGGAACAAGCCGAACGGGAAGGGGAAGGGGGTAGCGCCGGCCGCCGGGAGCGCCGGAGGGGCGGGCGGCGGCGCCAAGCGCGAGCGCGAGTGGGAGACGGCGATCAAGGGCAAGGCCTCGAGCTCCGAGGTGTACAAGTCGCTTTTCCTCTCGGCCGAGGACCGGAAACGGCAGCAGGAGGAGGAGAATAGCAATTTCGCCGCGCGCGGCATCCCAATGTCGCTCTCGCGGAGCACGAAGTTTACGATGTGAATTTCGACCGCGCCTGTACAGCTGTATTAGCACCACCTCTGCTGTGCTTTGGTCGCGTCGACTGGTGGATGGAAGATGTTTAGTTTGAGTTTTTGTGTATGTGTTTCGGATTCTGTTTATATGTGCTTCTTGTTCTTGTTCTTGTTCAACTTATTCTTGGTTCTGTTTCTGTTTCTGTCGTTGTCTGTTGTGAGGGTTGCTGTTGCTGGTTGTGGGTCGTGGTTGTGGTGTTGTGGATTGTGGACGTATATCTAGTGTAAGTGTAAGTGTGAGGAGTTGCGTGTAGTGTTGTTAGAGAGTCTGTTGACTATTGACTGATATTGATAAAATTAAAATGATGATTATTATTATATATGGTTATGGTCAAGGCCCATCAACAACCAAATTTTCAAAACTACCTATTAGTGTTAAAAAACTGGTTAGTTGTTAATGGGTTGAGTTTTTCGGCTGGTTGTTAGTTGGTTATTAATAGGTCTCGGCCCGGCTATTAACAAGTTGTTTTTTAACATTCGCAACATGCAACATGCAATTAACTTTCCTATGTAACTGTCACAGCACAAAGAATCCAGAATCCATGGATATCGCACGGATACTGGATACTTGGATACTCATTACTCAGTCGTACGAATCTTCCCACGCTTGGAGCAATTATTCGCGAGCATCATGCATCGATAAATGAAGATATTCGTCGTAGTCTTCCTATCAGGTCTACCAGGTTCGGCAGCTCGCCGACGAAGAACATCAGGTCCTTATTCAGTCTCGCTCAGCGCTTCTGTATGGCCCCAATATCGCGCACATCATCTGCAAACGTGCCATTGACCAAGTAGCTAGTGACCGTATCCTCTTCGCCTAGCATATTGCGGTGCTGGCGAATAGAGATATGGTCGTCACGTCGCAATTCGGGTTAACCCGAGCTGCAGCTGCAGTAAAAAGTTTGCCCTCGAACCACCATCTCCATCTCCATATAGGCCGCCAGCCACAGACGAACGAAAACGAGGCAAAAGGGCGCCGCAGGCACACAATTTGGGGTGTTTTGGCGGGCCTATTAATATTAATAGGATAAAACTAGTTATTAATAGCTAAAACTAGTTTTATGTTTTATAAGCAACAGTTGCTTGATAGTTATTAGTAGTTTTATCCCTGCCTAATATTAATACCTATTCCTATTAATACTATTAAGTACTTAATAGGCTGAAGTTCAACAGAAGTTCTTACTAGCCTTGGTTACGGTGCTTATGCTTATGGATTTTGGAGGCGCAGCGCACAATCTCGCCGCAATCGCAATCTCAGCAATCTCTCTCTCTCTCTCTCTCGCTCCCTCTTTCTGTGGTAGCCGTTGTAACGGTGATAGGTACGCTGAGAGCAAAACTTGCAAAACTGAGGCCAGGGGCTATATAGTCACCACCCAGGCCTGAAACCTGAAACAAGCTCAACAATCATAAACTATAATGATAATGCCTCTTGTGGCTCAGGTCTTCTGCGGAGAAGTCAAGGCTTGGTTCCCACGAGGGGTACGGGGTACCCGCATACCCGGCGGCCCAACACGGGTGGTCGGCTCCGCGTTGGCGGTTTGATTAAGGGAAACTAGCTTGGCAATGGCTGTTCACAGCCATTTCCTCAATCAACCGGCGGCCGGAGCAGGGTCAGGGTCCACACATGGCACACACCTTTTCCTTCTTACGACTGGCTCATAGCCAGACTCTGACTCTGAGCTTTGGAGGGTCCCTCCCTAGCAATGCTCACAAGCACAAGGAAGCCATAGCCGCTGGTATAAGTTGTAAGTTGTATATCTGGAGTCCTTGCGATGCAAAACTAGTGGATGGCATGGCGCATGGCCCCGGAGCCCGTCCGGATGAGGCCCCGGAAGAGCGACCCGACAACGACGCTCCAATTTTTTTATCATGGAAACCGTGGCCTCTCAGCTTATACCTTCGGATTCAATCTCAATTTCCTCTAGTCATCAGCTTTCATATGAGCCTAGGAAATCATAGGCCCCAGAGCAAGCTGGCGTTGGAAGGAAAAGATGTAAGCTGCGTAAGCTCGTACTGTCTTTATTGCAAAACAGGTAGCACATCACACATCACCGTTACTACACCGTTACAACACCCCCCGGTTCGTCTGGTTATCATTTTTATGTGTATTATTATATTATTATTATTATTACGTATAATTTACGTACGTACCAATATCAGTGTATCCATATATCGTACATTTACATCGTACTCTATATGCACAGAGATGTACTATGCGTATGGCATGTATTGACACTGTATATTGCAAGATTATTAACAAACAATAATTAAAAATAGGATAAAGGGTGTGGCTAAGGGCTAAGGCCAAGGGGGGACACTATACTGCGCAATATAGTTAATGTGGGCGACGAAGGGGCGGGTGGAGTCTGTGGGATACCCAAACGAAGGGGGGGGGGGGGCGAATAACCATGTCGTGTATTATTGTATATATTTCATTATTATATTGGGATTGAGATTAATCGATATATATATATATATATATATATATACATATACATATATTCTGTGGAATTTCTGGCGTTATGGTTACAAATAAAGGCCTCGAACTCGAACTATATAAACGGTTTATAATGAATCGCCGAATACCTTTGCAAATAATAATATGGCGGCCACAAGCCCCCGCCTACCCCCCCCCCTTTTTTAACATTCCTCATATCATACAACTCACACCACCGCACAAGCTGAGCGCAAACAAAGCGGAACGGGGCCGGCGCCCAAGCGCCGGCGAGTGGCCAGAAGACCAAAAAATGCTGCATCGAAGGAGAAGACCCGGCCGCGCCGCCCTTTTTAAGCTTGTGTAGTGTCGTCCCTCTCCCTCTCCATGCCGGTGTCTGGTGTCCGGTGTGTGTGTGAGCCGCTGCGGGCTGGCGGCTTGTGGCTGTGGCACGGCTGCTGCTGTGCTGTTGGGGCGGGGGGCGGGGGCGGGTACGGGTAGGGTAGGGTAGGTGTTCCGATTGCTATCCCTGAGGTAGCGCTGGGATCGGCTTCTTCTTGCCCGCGTGGGGTTAACCCGTATAGTGTGTAGTGTGCAGTGCAGTCGTGATGATGGGTTTAGTTTGTTTACCCCTCAATCAAAAAAAAAAATCAAAATCCTCACAAAGGCCCACACACGGGTTAACCCGAGGCCTCTGTGAGGATTTTGATTTTTAACCCGAGGATTTTGATTTTGATTTGATTGAGGGGTAAACAATCTAAACCCATCATCACGACTGCACTGCACACTACATACTATACACAGCACTCGCACTCGGCACGGCAGTGCCTGGCAGAAGTCGACCCACTCGAGGATCCCTGGGGAGGCGAGATTCGCCTCAAATGCGCCGCCGGTGCGGCCGAGCGCCACACGAACACGACAGGTGACAGTGTCAGTACACTATACACAGCAATCAGCACGGCAGATGATGATGATCACAAGTTGTGCTTAACAGAAGTAGTAGAAGTCGACCCCCTCGGTGAGCCCAAGGGAGGCGAGATTCGTCTCAAATGCAAATGCACCGCCGGTATACGGCCGAGCAGCGCCACACAGGACATAGGCGACCATTTCAGTACACTACACAGCACTCAGCATGGCAGTGCCTAGCAGAAGTAGTAGAAGTCGACCCCCTCGGTGAGCTTTAGAGAGGCGAGATTCGCTTCAAACGCGCCGCCGGTGCGGCCCAGCGCCACACAGGTGACCATTGGAGTCGTCGCCTCTCGCCAGTGGATGACAGGTACCTGAAAAGAAATTACACGGTTCAAATCTAGAGTATGCTAGACTTGGCGTTTACGCGGTTCAACTTTAGACTGTGCTAAACTAGTCTAGCATACTCTATATTTGAGCTGTGTACACAGAAATGAACGAAGAAGAAGAAGAAAACAAATGTGATCGGCTGAGTACGGGTTGCAATTGGAGGCGTAGCCTTGCCGGTATCATCATACATACATACAACCGGCTCAGTACAGGCAAACATATCAACAGGCCACACACAAACACACACACCGACAGAAAACAACACCCCCGATACTGACACGCAGACATACGACAAGAACGACACCCTAAACCCCCAAACGAACACCCCCCACAAACACTTCACAACGCTTGAAGGTGACGCGACGACGGTTCACTACAGGTTGGCCTTTACAAGATATTCGTTCACTTCGAGGCGTTTGTGCACGAAGCATTCATACTGTCAACCTCCCGCCTGCCTGCATTAGCCACACTGTTGCAACACCAACGCACGACTATTGGGCAGTATACGAGCCCCCCTCCAACCTCCCTTTTGTATGCCATACACCATACAATATTGGTAAAGGTAGTCTCGTGTAAAGGCTAACTCAGTACAGGTGATGGTGGGCGGCGCTGCCTCTCACCAGTCGGTGCCAGGTACCTTAAAAGTGGTCGAAGAAGAAGAAGAAGAAGAAGAAGAAATGTGATCGGCTAAGTACGGTTAGGTTCAGGGCTAGCCCGGGAAAATCGCCGACGCATGACCAGGTAAACTCGAATTTGAAAGCTAGACGTTTAGGTAATGAAACCAGGCGTTTGATTAAGAATAACAAGCCTCACTTGGACCCCAAAACGGCATCTGGCGTAAACGCGCTTCGTTCAATGGAGGAGCTGAAGGGTATAATCATACATACATATAACCGGCTCAATACAGGTGATGGTGGGCGGCGCTGCCTGTCACCAGTCGATGAGCAGGCCCTAATTTCACTGTAAAATAACTCAACGGCTAACGTGCAGGGACGTTGACCAATGGCCGTTTTATTTGAAGGCGGCTACATGGCTAAATAAATTAGGCAGACCACAATTAGAGAAAAAACGATTATTCGCCATTTGCAAACAAATAGTCAACGTCTGCTCGCGTCGATTTTTACTTATAAAAAAGCAAACTAGGGCCTGCTCATGGCAGATACCATAAAAGTGCCCTGCAGCTACTAAGTAAGCGCTATGCAAGGGGTTATATAAACTACTGCGTAGCAGGGGAGGGCCGTACAAGGGGTTATATAAACCAAGGGGTTATATGATAAACTACTGCGTAGCAGTAGGCTACGCAGTAGTTTATATAACCCCTTGCGCTATGGGTAAATTTACTTTGCTCAGGTACCTGAGCGAGTTTTGACTAAAAGTTTCCTCGGGTTAACCCTACGCAGTAGTTTATATAACCCCTTGCGCTATGGGTAAACTTACTTTGCTCAGGTACCTGAGCGAGTTTTGACTAAGAGTTTCGTCGGTTTGATTGCTGGATACTCGATAATCGAATCACTTAGGCGCACAGGACACCTCGAAGGGGGGTAAGGAGTCCTCGGGTTAGGATTCAAGGTGCCTTGGGGGGTTAGCCCTAACCCTTAACCCCTTACCCCCGGGGGGTAAGGAGTCCTCGGGTTAGGATTCAAGGTGCCTTGTACGCTTATACGCCTAAGTAAGTCGCAGCAGCTTTTTCATAATCAAACTGTACTAATGACTCCTCATTATATTCGTGCTGTGACTCATAATAAATGCGGTTTCAGTTTCGAATCGTTCAATCGCATGTTCCGAGTTGTTCCGGATTGCATGCGTAAATCATGGATATATCGCTGTCAGAACGCGTATAAACAAATATCTATCTATCTATCTATATCTATATCTATATCTATATATATAGATGTATAGATAGGTAAATACAGATAGGTAAATACAGAGTTATAGAGATAGAGATATAGATAGATATTTGTATAGAGGCTCTCACATGCTGATCGAAGTAATGGTAGGTAGTCCTTATTTTCGACGGGTCAATGTCGCAGAATGTCACCACGCGTGCGCGCGCCGATGGCGTGTGTGTGTTACATATCTATCTATCTCTCTATCTATCTCTCTCTCTATATATATCTTACTATCTATCTATGTAGATACAGAGCTATAAAGATAGAGAAAGAGATAGATCGATATATGTATAGAGGTGAACCCGAGGTCACATACATCTCTCTATATATACATATATATACATATATGCATACATTTCTACATCTGTAGATAGGTAGAGACAGAGCTTTGGAGATAGAGATAGAGATCGATAGATATATGTACAGAGGCTCTCACATGGTGTTCAAAGTACTGGTATGAGGTCCCTATTTTCGCAGGGTCAATATCGCAGAACGCAACCACGTTAGCACGCGCCGTCGGCGTGTCTGTGTTGCATCTCTCTCTCTCTCTCTCTCTCTCTCTCTCTCTCTATCTCTCTATCTCTCTATCTTTCTATCTATAGATAAATAGAGACAGAGCTATGGAGACAGAGATAGAGATAGGAAGATGTATGCATATAGGCTCTCACATGGTGTTCAAAGTACTGGTAGGTGGTCCCGATTTTCGCAGGGTCGATATCGCAAAACGCCACTACGTTAGCGCGCGCGGCTGGCGATAGCGTTTAAATTAGATATAGATCTATAGATCTATTTATCTATATGGATCTATAAAGATCTATATATATGTATAGAGAGAGATAGAGATATAAGAAGATATAGGTATAGATAGATAGAGAGATAGATAATTACATAGAGATAGAGATATAGAGATAAAGATATGGATACCGATATAGATATAATGGCTCTCACATGATGCTCGAAGTAGTGGTACGTGGTCCCGATTTTCGCAGGGTCAATATCGCAAAACGCAACCACATTAGCGCGTGCCGTGACCGTGTGTATAATATATACATATATCTATCTACCTATCTATATCTGTATCTATATCTACCTAGCTATCTTTCTATATAGAGATATAGAGAAAGAGATACATGATAGATCTATATATATATATATATATATATATATACATATATATATACTCACATGGTGTTCAAAGTACTGGTATGCGGTCCCTATTTTCGCAGGGTCAATGTCACAGAATGCCACTACGTTGGCGCGCGCCGCAGGCGTGTGTATTGTATATATACATATATCTATCTAAGTATCTACATCTATATCTACCTGCCTATCTTTCTATATAGATATATAGATCTAGAGAAAAAGAGATAGATGGACAGATATAGACCCATAGATCTATCTATCTATCTATCTATCTATATAATGTCTCTCACATTGTGTTCAAAGTAGTGGTACGTGGTCCCTATTTTCGCAGGGTCGACATCGCAAAACGCAACTACGTTAGCGCGCGCCGTCGGCGTGTCTGTGTTGCATATCTCTCTCTCTCTCTCTCTCTCTCTCTCTCTCTCTCTCTCTCTCTCTCTCTCTATCTCTCTATCTTTCTATCTACAGATAAATAGAGACAGAGCTATAGAGATAGAGATAGAGATAGAAAGATATATGCATATAGGCTCTCACATGGTGTTCAAAGTACTGGTAGGTGGTCCCTATTTTCGCAGGGTCGACATCGCAAAACGCAACTACATTAGCGCGCGCCGCCGGCGATAAAGCCTTGAAGAACTCGCGCCCGTCTCGCCCAGCGCTCCAAATTGTGAACTTCGCCCATTTTGGGTCCTGGTGAAAAGGGGCAGGAGACCCATCAAATGAGAGGGAGAGGCGTGGACTAACGGCGATTAAAACGAAAATAACAATGGACCTGATAAAAAAAGGGATCTCGCGCCCGTCTCGCCCAGCGCTCCGAATTGTAAACTTTGCCCACTTTGGGTCCTGAGAAAGGTAAAGCAAAAGACACAGGAAATGAGTTGCGAGAGCAGAGGGAGGGTGGGGGGGACATTGGCCTGACGGCGATAAAAAAAGGAAATAACAATTGACGTGACATAAAATAAATCTCGCGCCCGTCTCGCCCAGCGCTCCAAATAGTGAATTTCGCCCACTTTGGGTCCTGAGAAGGGTAACGCAAAAGACACAGGAAATGAGTTACAAGAGCAGAGGGAGGGTGGAGGGGACATTGCCCTAACGGCGATACAAAAAGGAAATAATAATTGACGTGGCATAAAATAAATCTCGCGCCCGTCTCGCCCAGCGCTCCAAATAGTGAATTTCGCCCACTTTGGGTCCTAATGAAAATAGAACAGGAGACACATCAAATGAAACACATCTAATGAGAGGGAGGACCGCGGGACTGGTGGCGATAAAAAAAGAGAACAATGGGGACGTGATGAAAAAGGGAATCTCCCGCCCGTCGCACCCAGCACTCCAAATTGTGAACTTGACCCGTTTCAGGTCCTTTAAAATATAAAGCGAAAGACATCAAAAATGAGTTGCAAGAGCAGATGGAGGGTGGGGGGGACATTGGCCTGACGGCGATAAACAAAGGAAATAACAATTGACGTGACAAAATCCAACTCACACTCCAGATTGTGAACTTGACCCATTTCGGGTCCTTATATATATATATATCTATATATATATATATGTATATATGTAGACTTTGCGGGTCCAGCCGCTGCGCGACCTCTTCCTCAAGGCTGCGTTGCTCAACGCTCGCGACCGCGAGAAGCTCGAGGTGAATAATATATGTATATAAAGATAGATATGTATATATACATGTATAGGTAAATGGATAGATAGATAGATAGATATATATAGGATAGAGAAACAAGATAAAGCGAGACACCGGAAATGAGCTGTGAGAGTTAAGAGAGGGAGAATGGGCTGGGCAACGGCGATAAAAAAAGGGTTCAGGGTTAGGGGTTCACCCGAAATAACAATGGATGTGATGAAAAAGGGAATCTTGCGCCAGTCGAGCCCAGCCCTCCAAATGGTAAACTTGGCCCATTTTGGGTCCTGATAGAGGTAAAGCAACAGACACCGGACATGAGCTCGGGTAAACCCCGATGGGGATACAGAAAGAAAATAACAATGGCGATGCAAAGGGAAATAAGAGTGGACGTGACAAGAAAAGGAAATACAGCAAAAGGCATCGGGAATGAGCTGCAAGAGTACATAGAGGGAGGGTGGGCTGTGCGTATGACGGATGACGATGACAAACGGAAATACCAATTGACGAAGCGCGTTTAAGCCATTTGCCGTTTTGGGGTCCCAGTGAGGCGGGTTTGTTCTTAATTAAATGTCCGTCGTGTTAACCCGAATGAAACGTTCGCCGAGGGTAACCCAGGGGTTTACCCGAACGCTTAACCCAAAACTCGAACGTTTCATTCGGGTTAAGCCGACGGCCGTTGAATTAATAAGAAAAAAGCCCTCACTGGGACCCCAAAACGGCAAGTGGCTTAAACGCGCTTCGTTCATTGACGTGGCATAAGATGCAACTCACGCCCCTCGCCCAGCACTCCAGATTGTGAATTTCGCCCATTTTGGGTCCTGATAAAGGTAAAGCAAAAGGCACCGGAAACGAGCTGCGAGAGTGGAAAGCTAGCGATGCGTGGCGTGCCTAATGGCGCGCTTCGAACGCACTCTGCCTAGCAGGCTCCCCTATGGGGTGGAACTAGTGACTTGTAGAGTATTGTTTGCGCGTGCGCAAGTGTCAGGGCTACGTTTCTATGTTTCAGTGAAGAGAGGGAGAGGGTGGGCTGTGCGTATGACTGTTGGCGATACAAAAGAAAATAACAATTGAAGTGCCATATGGAACTCGCGCCCTTCGCGCCCAGCGCCCCAGATGGTGAACTTGGCCCATTTTGTGTCCTCATGAAAGGTAAAGAAGAGGGGGAAAGTGGGCTGAGCATGAAACTGACAGCGATGAAAACGAAAATGACAATGGCGATTAACATGAAAATAAGAATGGACGTTACAAAATAAAACTCGCGGCCGTCTCGCCCAGCGCTCCAGATGGTAAACTTGGCCCATTTTGGTTCCTGATGAAAAGGGACAGGAGACACGTCGAATAAAAGGGACTGGGCGCGGGACTGGTGGCAAAAAAAAACAAAAAAACGTGATAAAAACAAGGAATCTCGCGTCCGTCTCGCCCAGCCCTCCAAATGGTGAACTTGGCCCATTTTGGGTCCTGATAAAGGTAAAGCAGAGGGGGAAGGTGGGCTGGCCATGAAACTGACGGCGATTAAAACAAAAAAAAAACGGCGATCAACATAAAATAAGAATGGACGTGACAAAAAAAAATTCGCGCCAGTCGCGCCCAGTGCCCCAGATTGTGAATGTTGCCCATTTTGGGTACTGATAAAGATAGAACAAAAGATAACGGAAATGAGAGGGAGGGGCGTGGGTCGCTCGTGATATACATATATAAATATATTTACACACACACACACACACACACACACACACACACACACATATATGTATATATATATATATATATA
>Ga0209491_10009901_pt1 | contig 11565 bp, 7 predicted proteins | sample BON02_FD_187213 | JGI IMG/M metagenome (GOLD analysis project Ga0209491, IMG submission 187213) | Freshwater microbial communities from Lake Bonney liftoff mats and glacier meltwater in Antarctica - BON-02 (SPAdes) (version 2) | ecosystem: Environmental > Aquatic > Freshwater > Ice > Glacier...
TTTCAGGTAGCTGTGATCAGCCTTGTTCAGGAGCACATTTCCTGTCCAGTATATTCTATTGATCCAAACCCAGGTGTAGAGAGATTTATACTTCAGGGTGAAAACATGAATTTGGATGAAACCGCACCAGAGACTTATGATCTAAAAGGAAACCTGATATTAAGCAATTCTGAAATTAGAAATAAAGGATAATAATTTGACTTTTCACCTATGCCAAAAGGCATATTCATACTGAAACTGTTTTGACTAATAGGCTTGGTGACGAAAAAAACTCATTATCCATTAATCCCCAATCACGGGATTCAATCGAGCCCAGATCTCGCGCATCAGTAATGCCGACACGGGAAGATTATCGGGCAAAGCACCAATTCTGACGATCACCAGACTTTTAGAGGGTACTAGCATTAAGAACTGTCCGTTTTTGCCCATTGCTTAATACATATCGTCAGGAGCCTGAAGAATCATCATTCCTAGAAAAACGGTTTGGCTCCCCGGAAGCATGTAGGGAGATTTAACATTGAGCCAAGACAAATATCCATAGGCTCGATTGATGTCTGTAGAAATCGCAGAAAGCGCATTAAAATATTTGCTGGACCAGATTTTTTCGCCGTTCCAGTTTCCTCTTGCTTGAAGAAGAAGACCGAATCGAGCAAAAGATCGAGCATTACTGAAAAACACGTTATTGAAACCTGTCTTTTGCCAAAAACCTGACATTCCGATCTTTTTTCCTATCTGAGCCTCAAAATAGCTTTGATAGCTTTTTTCAGAGGCATTTTCAACCACCTTTTCCAACAAAGTGTATGGTGCGTTGTGATAGCTCCATCGCTCTTCGGGATCAGCCAGGTAGGTCAAATTTGCAGACGTGGTATTGTCCAAGTCACCATTTTGATCATTGAGTCCGGTGGTCATACTTAATTGATGAACAATCCGAATCTCCCGCTCCTGATCATCAGACATGGCAGTCCAGCCTTTTCCTAAATAATCCTGAGTCCGATCACTGATTTTTAACAATTTTTGCTCTTCTGCAATTCCCACCAAAGTAGCAGTAAGCGTCTTTCCGGCAGATGCCCAATACCAAAATGAATCCTTATTCATCTCCCCTAGCCCGATCAGATTTTCTCCCCAATATTCCTCCACGACCAACTTGCCATCTTTCAAAATAATAAAAGCTCTGGTATCCTGTGTCTGTAGCCAGGCTAGTAACTCAGCAAGTTTCACCCCATCCCAACCCAATTCGTTGACAGTTTGAGTTTCCCATGTTGCTGACCCATTTGGGGGAAAGTATAAGGTTTGCTCTGTTGGTTTTTGAGCCTCTGCACATGAAAAAATTAGAAATGCCCATTTGGATAAACTCAAGATTTTAAATTTCTGGGTCATTGTCATGAAATCGGAAATCCAGTTGGGACATTTCATGTTATTTTCTCAGGGTATCTTGAATAAATCTCTTCAGATCTTCCCGATATAGTTTGGCAGAAGGTAAATGAGTGTACATCATATGACCTGCCTCATAGTAAGTCATGGTGATTCGATCACTAGCTGATTTTGGCAAATTCAAATGAGCAATTGAATGCTCTACACCGTAGAAAACCGTGGCCAAATCATAATATCCGTTCATGATTAAAATTTTAACATTTGGATCCTTCGAGAGGGCTTGTTCCATATCGGGTAATGTAGTCACCGAAGCATCCGCACCCCAAGAATCAGTCCCTTGATGCTTCCAATCCCATTTGAAACCTTCTTTGCTATAGGCTGAAGTAGAATAATTTAAGTCTTTACTCACTTTCAAGTCCTCATGAAAATAATCCAGGAAACCCATAGTATAAGCTGAGGAAATCGCATCAGACTGAGGATCCGTAAATGAATCCATCGACATAGGGTCTAAATTAATCCCTTTGTAACGCGAGTCTAATCGCCCAACAGTCATCCCTTCTTCGCGAAGTAGTTCTTGAAAATATTCTCCTGCTTTCAGCTTTAAATCAGCACGCAGCCAGATTATGGAGTCTATTCCAGTATAATTTTGAAGTTTCTTTGCAACCGCAGCCTTTTCAGAATCAGAGATTTTATTGCCTTTGAAAAGTGCCGGAGCATATTCCTGCTCGGTGAATTGGCGAATCTCTTCTACGAAGGTCGGTAGATCAGTTCCTTTATTAGCCACTCGATCATGATACCAAGAAGTAGCTGCCATGGTCGGAAGGTATACGATATAAGAGATGTCCTCATTTGGGGCAAAGAATAGCGTACGTAGATCGAATACCGCCGACACCATTATGACTCCGTTGAGTGCATAACCCTTATCCAAAAGATAGCTCATCACACCTGCATTTCGGAATGTTCCGTAGCTTTCTCCCAAGATATATTTCGGAGAATTCAATCGGCCGTGCTCCTTCAGGAACTGCATAATAAACAAACTTACACTTCTGATATCCTGATCAACGCCCCAGAAATCTTTCCCGGTTGCATCACCGATAGGCACGCTCAAACCTGTCCCAACAGGATCCATCATCACCACATCGGCTACGTCCAGGATCGAAAACTCATTATTTACCAATTCGTAGGGAGCGGCTTGATTGTAATTGGGATCATCGACCACGATTCGCTTTGGACCCATGATCCCCATGTGGAGCCAGTAAGAGGAAGATCCAGGGCCACCGTTAAAAGAAAAAATAATGGGCCTATTTTTCTCTGGATTTTCTTTGAAATAGGAGGTAAATCCAAACAAGGCAATCGGCTTGTTATTCTCGTCTTTCAACTCCATGGTCCCTGCTTTTGCATTCAGATTGATTGTTTTTCCATCAATCGTTACTGAATGTTTGGACTCGAAGACCTGGGCTTTTGGATCAGCCGCTTTGGTAGCAGTTTCTTTTTGCTGCGCAAAACTTAGATTGATCGTAAGGAAAGCGATAATTAAAAACTTCAATTTCATAATAAATTAGATTTAGAAATAAGAAAAGGGTTAAAAATAGGAAGTAGTCAAAGACTTACAATCTCTCTATTTTTTAAATATTTTACCCTCTTTCATGACAAAAACAACATTTTTCATCGCCGAAATATCTGCTAAAGGATCTCCGCTTACCGCCACGATATCGGCAATTTTCTCCGATTCAATCTGACCAAGTTTGTCTTCAATCCCCATAAATACAGCGTTATGATAAGTCGCAGATTGCAATACTTCGGTATTAGGCATTCCTGCCTCACTCATGTAGACAAATTCCCTATAATTATCACCATGTGGATAAACTCCGGCATCGGTTCCAAAAGCAATCTTCACCCCACTTTTGTATGCCTTTGCGAAGGTATCTTGAATTTGGGCCCCGATTCTTCTTGCCTTCTCCGCTACCACTTCAGGATAATAACCCGGTACTTCGGCCATCTGAGCCGCAGTCATTCCGGCGGTAATCGTCGGTACCAGATAAGTCCCTTTTTCTTTCATCAGTTTCATAGTAGCCTCACTCATCAAAGTGCCATGCTCAATGGAGTGAACTCCCGCCAAAACTGCACGCTGCATTCCTTCGTCACCATGGGCATGAGCTGCGACATGCATCCCAAAATCCTTAGCCGTCTGAACTACTGCATCCAATTCATCTTGCTGGAATTGTGGAGCAGATCCATCACGAGCCACCGACAGTACGCCGCCTGTGGCAGTCACTTTGATTACATCCGAACCGTATTTTACTGCTTGTCTTACCGCTTTCCGAGCATCAAAGGGACCATTTATAACTCCTTGATCTGGACCTGGATCACCCATCAAATCCCTTCGGACTCCGTTGGTTGGATCGGCATGTCCACCTGTTGGAGCGATTGCTTTTCCCGCAGTATAGATTCGGGGTCCAACTACCCTACCTGCTGCTATCGCATTTCTCAGTGCAATATTCACACCTGATCCACCTAGATCCCTAACCGTAGTGAATCCTGCCATCAGCGTTTTTTCAGCAAAAGCCAATGACTTGAAAGCTACATCTGCTTCATTGTCTCTGAATCCGTCTACATAACGAGTCGGACTTGTCTCACTCTCGATATGGACATGCATGTCCATCAAGCCAGGCATAACAGTGGCATTCTTAAGATCGATGGCTTCACCGTTTGTTCCTGGATTTTGATAACCAGAATTGACAGAAAGAATTTGATTTCCTTCAATAACGATCGTCTGCTCCGTGAGCATTTTTCCAGCCCTCGCATCAAATAATTTACCGGCATGGATATACGTTTTTTGCGCAAAAACACTAAAAGAAAGCAATAGAGCAGCACTTATAAGTAGAATTTTTCTCATCTGAATAAAAATTATTTGGTCAAGCAGGAAGTTAACCATTTTGTATAGAATCAAGGCAACCACTACATAGGCTTTGGTTGATCGCGATGCTATAAAATTTGATAATCAAATTTCAAATAAAAGATTTGGCCTTATTTTTCAAAAAAATCCATTGAAAATCAATTATCGATTTTCCAGCCCTTATCTAAACAATTATCGATCGTTTGGGCGAATCCTCATTGTTCCGATCGACATCAATCCAGCCAAAGCCTGGATTATAATTCCAATATATTCTACAGACAAGAAGCATCATTGATACTGGTTCCGAAGATCAGGATCGGGCAGTTCTACCTCGGTTATTATTATGTGGCATTCTAAATGATTTATGCCTTTATGTCTGCTCAGCGACATTTGCGGTGAAACCATTTTCCGATAAAACTAAATTCCAGTTAAAAAAATATCCAACCGTCCCTCCATTGCCTTTTAGACAAATAGATTTTCCACCAATAATAAGATGATCAATTAATTTGCCTCTTCTATTTTTAGCTTCAGTTTTTTCACACGCTCATTTTTCAATCTTAATAAAAGCTTCTGAACCAAATTACTTTTAACCGCCACATAAGAAGCGAAATCGAGAATCGTAATCAACCCAATCTCATCTGCTTTCAATTCTGATTTTTTGGTCAACAAACCCACCAAATCTCCCTTGCTCACTTTGTCTTTTTTACCTACGCTAAAATACAGGCAAGTCCATTCCTGCGGTCTTGGAGGTGTTAACTTTTCCCCTACTTTAAATTCTTCTACAAATCCACCGATATATTCAGGCAACGATTCATCATTTGCCAATATCAAATAGGCTTTTCCTTCTGCGTGCATCCTAGCCGTGCGGCCATTTCTGTGAGTGAATCCATCTTCTTTAGGAGGCAATTGGTAATGAATCACTTGCTTGATCTCTGGAATATCCAAGCCCCTTGAGGCCAAATCCGTCGCAATCAGAAGATTGGAAACTCGACTCCGAAACCGAATCAGATTTTTTTCCCGATCGATTTGCTCCAATCCTCCATGGAGCACCGTATGTGAATAATCGTAGTCCGTGAGCAGAATACTCAATCGATCTACCGCATCCCGATGATTGCAAAACACAATGCAAGATTCGTTTTGAAATCCAGCTATTAGTCGCATCAGTGTTTCTCCCTTTTCTTTACTGGAACTATGTATAAGTCTCAGTTCCAATTTGGATTCAACTACATCACGTAAAAAATTAACTGTCCGATATTCCTGAAATGGAAGGAAATCGGGCATTCGTTTCAATGTAGTCGCAGAAGTCAACAGGAATCGTTGCTGCCCATCCAATGATTGAAAAATCGCTTTAAGTTGCTCTTGATAGCCCATTTCCAGTGATTTATCAAACTCATCCAAGATCACTGTATGCACATTTGAGGGATCAAATGAACCTCGATCTACGTGGTCCGCAAGCCTCCCCGGTGTACCGATGATGACAGCCGGCGCTTCCCCAAGACTATTGGATTCGAGCTTGGAAGAATGGCCACCATAGACCGTACTTACTCTGAAGGAGGTTTTCATTCCTTTGAAAACTTGCTCAATCTGGATCGCCAGCTCACGAGTTGGCACAATAATCAGCGCTTGTACTTCACGTAGATTTTCCTTAAGCGAATTCACCAACGGAATTAGAAATGCCACAGTTTTTCCCGATCCTGTTGGGGCTAATAGTACGAGATTTGGATTTTTTGCGGCTCTGCTGATGAACTCAGCCTGCATTTCATTTAGACTTTCGATCGAAAGATTTGCAAGGTATGGAGCGATGGAAGTTTGACTTTTTTCTGACACCCTCAAAAGTACCAAATTTTGACCGAAGGGATTACAGTTTCTTTAGTACGCTAATTCTCCTTGCCTTTCACGACCAAATACCAATCACCTTCCAATTTCAGATATCCGTAATCGTAGCAAAAAAGGTATTGACTTCCCTTTTTCGTTTCGTAAGTATGCGTGAAGTACCTGAACTGAAAATCCTTCCGCATCAACTTATCTTTGGTAGTTTTGGTCATTTCTTCTCCCTCGGAAATCAAAGATTCGAGAATGTTTCTATTCTTTCTCAGCGCATGATTAATCCTCCGGATAAAATTGGTGGTGTTCGAATTTTGTTGATTATTATAGGTATTTCGACAAGAATCATCACAGAATTTCTTGTCAATTCTCCCCCGCATTGGAGCGTCGCAGTTAAGACAGTTTTTTTGGGCTGGTATCATTTTTAAAAAGTTTAAAACAATTTAGGGGATTAGTTTGAAATATTCTAATCAAATCAATCCCCTAAAAAAAAATTATGATTATCCTGAACCCTGCTAATCAATAAAGTAAGTTCTTTAGTCACCTCGAAAAGCTCGGTACTCAGAGATGTTTAATCTAGGAGGGAGGAGAAAAATTCGACTTCGCCGTACTTTTTCTTCTCTCCTCCCACCCAAACTTAAACCGGAGACATACCCTCGTCGCTGTAAAGCCTAACCGATATAATTTAACATAATGCTGGCAAAGAAGTGGATAGTCATTGTTTTTCCAGAAAATCTAAGCTATCGACCGGCTATCTATTGAACTTCAGGCTGTTTAATTGAAATGTATTCCAAATCGATATTTCCTGCTCAGCTTTGAACACCAAATAAATATCTCCCATCTCATCGGGTTGATTGATTGGCATTTCAACCTTAAACCAGCCATCATCGCTTACTTTTGTTCGGTTGGCATTGTTCAGACTTTCGGTAGCTCCCAGTAGTTTACCGTCAGGACTCCCGGCTCTCAGTTCAAGTTTACCGGCGGTATTGGTTGGGTTAACTTCCAAAGTGATTCCATTGATCTGATTCAGATCAATATTTGCAAGCATTATCCAAGAATCATCGGCAGTATATTTTACAAAGCTGACATTCTCTCCATTAGCCCGAGCCGCATCTTTCAACTTGTCCACATCGGATGCCATGATCTTCGGATTCCGAATGGTCAATTGATCCGAGGACTGCAATGAAGTGATGCCATTGGCACCTTTATCGGTGTAGCTAGCTTGAACTAAGTAATAACCAGCTTCCAAGTCTGTATTCTCCAAGGTATAGTTGCCAGAAGGAGGAAGTTTTCCCGATCGAGTGGGATCGGCTATGGCTAAAATAAAGTTAACCATTCCTGCAATTTGATTATCCTCCAGATGTGCGTAACCAGGCATGACCCGCTCACCCCAGACTCCTCCTCCTCCATTTTTAACCTTATCAGCAAGGTATGATTCGGCATTTGGATCGCTTTTATATTTTTCTGAAACAGTTGTATAATTCGGTCCAACCGATTCGTTTGCGATGGCGTGACAGGCCTTGCAACCCGCTTGATTAATATAAGTTTCCCCAATACTTAGAACTTCTTCTTCATGGCCAACTCTGATCAAATCATAGCCCCCGGGAATAAACGTGACTTTGAAATCAACCTTGGAAGGATCGATGCTTCCATCCTCTGCATCGCTGACCTTTACTGCGTAATCGATAGATTCTTTACCAAAATAAAAGCTTCGATTTCCACTCCAATCAATCGCAACCTTAGGCGGCTGATTCCCTACTTTTACTTCCAGATTGGCAAAGTTGCTTTCTCCACTCTTATCTGTTACGGTTAGTTTCACGGTATAGACTCCAGGCTTTTCAAATATCATGGATGGATTTGCTTCCGTAGATTTATCTTTAGCTATTCCAAAGTCCCACTCAAACGTCAACTCATCATTTGGATCTAAATCTTTGGTTCCTTCTGACGAAAATTCAACTTTCAAAGGCGCAGTTCCTACTTTTTCACTTGCAGAGATGTTGACCTGAGGAGCTCGATTGCCTTCGGCAAAAACAATTCGGTACAATCCCGCATCATCGTTTTGCGCTCGCCAGTATGTTCCATATGTAAGCAAGTACAGCGAGCCGTCTTTAGCAAACTGCATATCCATCGGCTTATCAAAGACGGTCGATGGCATAAAGCGCTCCATGGTGTCATATTCGTAATTCTCGGTCAGGCTGACAGTGAAGATCCAATTTCGCATCCAGTCGTAGATAAAGACCTTCCCATCGTAATAGCCGGGAAATCTGGATTCGGATTTTTCATAATCCTCCCGATAGTAAACCGGTCCTGCCATCGCATTTCTGCCGCCTTCTCCCAGCATAGGAAACTCCTCAGAAGAACCATAAGGATACCAGATTAGCGCAGAAGTAGCGGAAGGAAGTGTTTCAATGCCTGTATTATTAGGAGAAGTATTTTTTGGTGCCATCGGATCAAACTCAAAAACGCTTTCTTGCTTTGCGAAGTCATATTTCCAATAGGGCTTATTGTTTCCTACAAAATATGGCCAGCCAAAATATCCTGCTTTCGTAGCTAAGTTGATTTCATCATGACCTTTTGGACCGCGCTGCATCGAATCTACCGATGCATCAGGCCCGACTTCCCCCCAGAATAGATTGCCATTTCTTTGATCAATGGAGATTCGGTAGGGATTACGATTTCCTTTGACATAGATTTCCGGTCGGGTATTGGGCGTGCCTACAGGCCAAAGGTTGCCTTCAGGAATGGAATAGCTCCCATCCAACTCCGGCTTGATTCGAATGATTGATCCTCGGAGGTCGTTGGTGTTTCCTGAGCTCCGCTGCGCATCTACATTCTCCGGTCTTCCTACACGCTCATCGATGGGATTGTAATTATCTGACTCAAAAGGTGTAGAATCATCCCCCAAGGACAAATACAGATTACCTTCTCCGTCAAACTCAATCGACCCTCCCGAGTGACAGCAGCCTCTGAACACGGGAACTTCCAGCATTATCTTTTCCGAACTTATGTCAAGCAAGTTCTCTTTGAAATCAAATCTGGAAAGCCGGTTGATCGATTCACCTTCAGCAGGCGCATAATAAAGGTAAATCCAATTATTACTAGCAAAATTTGGGTCCTTGGCCAAGCCAAGTAAACCGTCTTCACCATCCGGGTAAACCTCCAAGTCTCCAACTTCGATAGTTTCGGAAGAAGCGGCTTGGTAAAGTTTCAATTTTCCATTTCTCTCGATAAAAAGCACATCCCCGTTTTCGAGGACTTCTAGCTCCATTGGTTCATTGAGACCTTCTGTAAGAGAAATTTTGGTAAATCTACTTTCTTCGGGTTTAACAGTAGCAAAAGGATCTGATCCTTCTTTTTTGGTACAACTACACAAAGTCAGGCAACACACTACCAAGACAAGAACTGATTTTCTCATAGGGTCAATAAGTTATTTTGGAATTACCAATATATGAAAAGACTATTTGATCTGAATCACATTGGTATGAATGGTCGGATTCTGTCAATCTACGTTTAAAACTAAAAATATTTCTTATTCTATAAATCTGTTTTTTGGAAATAAAACGTGGGTAAGACATTGGATCTAGCTATTTATTTAGATGGATCTGGTCTTGATGGGACTTTAGTTACTTGTAGGTATATCGATAATGAATTTATCGAAACAAGCTCGTCGGATAACTTATCTTTACCAATGTGTAGCGTCTAGAAATCAGTTGATTTTAAGAGAATTATACCTCTCAAACACCACACTTTGCTATTAATTAATTTTATGAAACCCATAAAAAAAAATTAGTTTATTTTAGTTTGTGGCGATCTATATTTAGTTCAAGTGAGATATATTAGTGATAGTTATTCATAAGTTCAACTTTAATCTTTCAACATCATGAAAACATTACGAAACATTACCGAAACATTACGAAACATTACGAAACATTACGAAAACAATTTAATTGACAAATTTGCAAGCGGTTTTAGGATTTATTTTGGCGCTTTGGCACTGGCAGGAATTCTCTTTCTTGGTTCTTGTCAGGAAATTGAAGAAAGTCCAGATCAGCTCAACCTTAGGGATGATCTAATTGCTAAGGTACTCCCTCCCGAGCTTGATCCTACAGGCAGAATATCCTTTGCAAACCTGACTAGTTTTTCTGATTTTTTAGAAAATAATATAGAGAAGCCAGTAGAAGAGTTGAAGCTGTTTGAGGATAAATTCGTCTCGCTGCGCCAAAAAAATGAAGAATTGGCACGAATAAACCCAGCATTATTACAAATTCTAGATGATGACATAGAAGAGGATTCCATTATTAACGATGAATTCACTGCTTCCATAGTCAATGAAAAACGGGAACTTATGATAGAGGGAAAGGTAGTACGGTATACGGCATTTGGGACGATGGTGTATCACGATTATTATACAGGTCGTCTGGAACAAATTCTGGAAATCATGACTCAGGAGGAAATAAAAAAGATCTACGCCTCGCATGATTTTGAGGACGATCCGTTTTATGAAGTCGAGCCTGGTATTTTTCTTTTCGGATCAGTGGACCAAGAAGAGGCTGATATGGAGTTGAAAGTGATGGATCAATCCAAAGCAGCTTGGATGCCCACTGCTCCCCAACCTCAGGATTTTGATTTTTACTATTGCAATAGAACTACCAATAGACGAACATTCACGGATAACTACGGGCACTGGACTGGGGGAATACGGCAAACAGAATATATCTATTTTGCCAGCAATCGTCGTATGAAAGCTAAAGTATGGACCACTAACTATGGAACCCACTCTACGGGAGGATATTTCTCGAAACTACAAAGAAGACGTTTAGGAGTATGGTGGGCCTCTGATGCAGATATTGTCTCGATATCTGTCAAAGCCAAGACATACCATCCACAACCTGTGACCAGCTTGTATTATCCATTGTATTACATACCGGGACCATTGCCCTCAGACAATGGGACAATAGAAAGACGAAACTTTAACAAAGTTAATATTTTATGGCCGGCCTATACCGCGACTTTGACCTTCTCCCCGGGCTCACCAGTGATCGCACAATGTAAGCCAGATTATCCAAAATCTCCAGGTTGGGGACCAAAGGATCAGACGAAACCAATACCCTGCAAGCCAAGTTGGAAATTTTCAAAGCGGGTCAAGATCAAAGAAAGTGAGTCATGCCACTACGTAAAAAGAGGAAATGAAGATGGTGAAATCAGATTAAAGATCAAAAAAAATGACAGTTAAGCGAATTCAAATTCTAAAGCCGAAATACTATTTTCTCTGTATTCTGATTTCATTTATTTCACTGTCAGTATCAGCCCAAGGAAAATTTTCCTTGGGCATTGATGCAGGGGTTCGCAATGAAAAGGCCAGATTTGATGACCCTCAAGGATATATCTTTCGTGACCTTTGGCCTTCTGCCACCATTGGGCTGGCAGCTACTTACGAATATTCAGATCGATGGGAATTTGAGCTTGGTGTTTAC
>Ga0209491_10009903_pt1 | contig 11565 bp, 12 predicted proteins | sample BON02_FD_187213 | JGI IMG/M metagenome (GOLD analysis project Ga0209491, IMG submission 187213) | Freshwater microbial communities from Lake Bonney liftoff mats and glacier meltwater in Antarctica - BON-02 (SPAdes) (version 2) | ecosystem: Environmental > Aquatic > Freshwater > Ice > Glacier...
GGACCGAACCCAACGGAAACATGGGCAGAAGAGTCATTTCTCAAGAAAACCACGCGGGGGGCAAAACAACAAGCTCAAACTGACGATTCAAGGCGTGGGCTCAGGAACTGAAGCGAAACTCGACCACATCGCCACATAGAAAAGCATTAAGGCTAGACTGATCGCGTGCGAGACCAAGAAGCGCGAAAGTGTGCCGTATACCTGCGACAGTCCCTCGACCGAGACGGCGAGCGCCTCGCGGTCACCCGGCAGCGAGAGGACTGTTTCGCCCTCGCGCAGGACCGCGGCTGGGAGATTGTCGACGAGTACGAGGACAACAGCGTCAGCGCATACGACCGATCCAAAAGTCGCCCCGCGTATGACCGGATGGTCGCGGACTTCGCTGCAGGTCGATTCGATGCGCTGATCTGCTGGGACCTCGACCGACTCACCCGGCAGCCTCGCCAGTTGGAGGACTGGATCGAGGCAGCCGAGACTCGCGGGCTGCTTTTTGTGACCGCCAACGGCGAAGCCGACCTCTCGACCGACGGCGGCCGGATGTACGCCCGGATTAAGGCGTCGGTGGCGAGAGCCGAGGGCGAACGGAAGGGTGCCCGGCAGCGTCGGGCAATGGCCCAACGAATCGAGCGTGGAATCGTACCGGCCGGAACTCGCCTCACCGGGTACACGACGAAAGGTGAAGTCCTCCCAGAGGAAGCAGACCTTGTCAGGTCTATCTTCGATCGATTCGCAGCCGGAGAGAGCCTCTTCAGCATCGCGGGGTCACTCAGCGAGGCTGGAGTCCCGCCCCGCCGAAGCTCCGTCTGGCACCCGTCGTCGGTGCGGGACCTCCTGACCAATGCCCGCTACGCGGGCCTCCAAGTCTTCCAGGGGAAGCCGACGGGGCATCGCGGGAACTGGGAGCCACTCGTGGGCGAACCAACGTTCGCCACGGTTCAGGCGATTCTCACCGACCCTCGCAGGATCACGAACCGGGAGGGCACTGCTCGCAAGCATCTCGGTTCCGGGCTGTTCGTGTGTGACGAGTGCGGCGAGCCGGTGCGCGCGCACAGCGGTCGCTATCGCTGCCGATTCTGCGAGATTAACCGAACTCGAGAGCCGATCGACGCGCTCGTCCGCGCAACGGTTGCTGCGTGGCTCGACTCCCCTGAAATCGGCACTCTCACCCTTACTCCACCCCAAAGAGACGACGCCGCTCTCGATAGGTTGAGTGAGTTGCGATCGCGGCTGGCAAGTATCGAAGGCGACTACGACAGTGGCCTCATCGACGGACACCGCTACCAAGTCGCCAGCGCGAAGGTGGCGGCGGAGCTTCGACAAGCAGAGCGGGGTCTCGCGCAGTCAAGGACGGGACTTGCTCTGGCAACGATCGCCAATGTCGAATCCCCCGGAGATACGTTCCTGTCAGCCCCGCTCGATATTCAGCGGCAGATCCTCTCCGAATTCATGGCCGTACGCCTCCGAAGGCAGCCGCGCGGGAGGAAGGGATTCAATCCCGAGAGTGTCCTGCTCAAGTGGAAGGGGACATCATGAACCCAGAGGACATCACCGGCGTCCCCATCGATGAGCAGGAGACGGTCCGCGTGGAGCGCGAATTAGCACGAGAACGGGAGCGTCGTGCTCAAGCGGAACGGGACATCATGAACCCAGACAACGTCCTCGGCGTCCCCATCGATGAGCACGACACGGTCCGCGTGGAGTGCGACTGCGGGCGAGACGGAGGGCGTCACACGGTCGCCGTCTATCGTCGCCCTCCCGGCTGGAGGCGGTGGTCCGACCATCGACGGTCGACGTCCAGAACTCTTGTGGGCGATTCGACTGCGGTAACTGCCGGCACGCTCCGCGTGAGTCGCGACCGTGACCAGATCCAGTGCGGCACGTGCGGGCTCACCATCCCCGCACGCACGGAGCACCTCGACCCGATTTTCGCGCGGCTTTTCGACAGCGGCATCTACACGATCACACTCGCAGGCCTCTCTGCTAGGCTCGGACGTAGCAACCATAGGTTGTAGACGTCGCCGTTAGCGAGATAACGGCACTCAGCCTCCCAGCGGAGGGCGAATAGCCCTGCCTGAAGGAGGTTTCCTGTGGCCGATATCGCCACCCTTCGAGCCCGTGGACGCGTCGCCGCGCTCACTCGCTCTCGACTCCCCAATGATCCGACCCTCGTAGACGCTCGCCGCGCGCTCGCCACTGAGCGGCTCGCCGAGCTAATCGAGAAGACGCTCGCGAATGCTCCGCCGCTCACCGATTCTCAGCGGCTCCGGCTATCAGAGTTGCTGCGAGCCGGGCGGTCCACCCCGTGACCGATACGACGGACACTGACTACCGAGAGGGTGCCGCAGCTGCCACTACTGCCCCACCCGTAACGTCGCGTCCCTTGAGCGATCCAGGAGTCTGCGAGCACGGCGTGACGACCGGCGCAAGGTGTCGCCACTGTTCCGCCGGAATCGCCAAGGAACTCCACCGCGCTAACGACGGTGCGACTTCCCGAGCCGCCGCTCAATCCGTCGCCCATCAAGTCGCTCGAATGCAGCAGCGTGTGTTCTCTGCGCTCCGGGTGCGCGGCCAGATGACGCATTCGACCCTCTGCCAAGTCGTTATCGACGAGGACTCCGCGGCAGGTCTCTTGCCTCCCACCGAACAGGCGATCCGGACCGCGTGCGCTCGCCTCGTCGAATCGGGGGCAGTCCGCGACTCTGCCCGCCGCGAGCGCACCCAACGCGGTCGCCTCGCGGTCGTGTGGGAGGCCGTCCTGTGAGGGGTCGCGGACTGAGCATTGACGCGCCGGTTTCGTGGCTCACTGCTGGGTGGTGGGACGCGCTCGGGCTGGCCGGGCGCGGTGCCTACGTCTCCGGACTCATGTGGTCGATGTCGCAGCGTCTAGACGGCTTTCTCCCGCGCTCCGCGCTTCGCTTCATCGACGCGGACACGGAGATGGTCGCCGAGGCTCTCGGCTGCGCAGTAAGCCTGGGCCGGATGAGAGAAAATCCTGACGGCTGGGAGTACATCGACTGGGAATGGATGCAGATGCAGAGCACCGCCGAGCAGATCGACGCTTACCGCGAACGCAAGCGACGAAATCAAGCGACCAGCCGGAGCAGCCGAAAGGTGACTGTCACCGGTGACACGACCGGAGACACGACCGGAGACAGGGCAGGTGACGTAGGGAAGGAAAGGGAAGGTCAGGGAATGATGCAGAAGGAAGCAGAAGTGCAGACCTTCTGGGCCACGCGCAACCCGGGCACGAAAGAGTGGTTCCCGGCTGGAGCGGCGGGATGAGCGGCAACTCTGGGCAGGCAACTTCCGGGAAAACTGGACGAACGACTACAGCCGTTCGGGATCTCGACGCGTTGGCATTGCGAATCGCCGGCCAAACGTACGACGAGATTGCTGGATCTCTCGGCTATGCCGACAAGTCCGGAGCGTGGAAAGCGGTAGAACGAGCGCTGAAGGATGCGCGCCTGGAGCGCGGGCGAGCCGTTCTCGATCTACAGGTTCTGCGAATCGAGAGAGCAAGCCGAGCCCTCATGCCCGGCGTGGAGGCCGGCGATCCGGCTGCTATCTCTGCGATGCTCAGGGTTCAAGAACGGGAAGCCAAGATCTTGAAACTCGATGCGGTAAAGGAGCACGAACACCTGCGGGAGCGCGGTCGGACTATGGCCGACGCGATGAGGGAGGCGGACGAATGGGCGACAGGGTGAAGCAGGAACACGTCAGCCGTCAACTTGCCGAGGTGCTCAGGCAGATTGACTCTGGACACCTCTTCGCGAAAGCTGCTCAGCGGGCCTTCATCGCGGGAGCACTAGGAGCGATCACGCCCCAACCGGGATCGCCAAGGGACCGCTGATATACACAAAGGGAACCCTTTGTGTACGGTGGGTCCATGTCCTCGCCTGTCCGTGTCCGCCCGTTAGCCCTCGCCTACGTCCGCGTTTCAACTTCGGCGCAGGCAGTGGACGGTGCTTCCCTTGAGGCGCAACGGGCCGCACTCGCGGCCGAGGCTGACCGCAGAGGCTGGGACGTGGAGGTCGTTGCGGACGAGGGCTACTCCGCGAAGTCGCTCAATCGCCCGGCCCTGTCCGCTGCGCTCGAAAAACTCGATGCCGGGGATGCCGACGCCCTGATCTCAGTCCGTCTCGACCGTGTGAGTCGGTCGGTCGCAGATTTCGCTGGACTGCTCGCGAGAGCCAAACGACGACGCTGGCGGATCGTGCTGCTCTCACCGAACCTCGACACCGAAGACGCGGCGGGCAAGTTCACCGCCCATGTATTGGCTGCTGCCGCCGAGTACGAGCGGGACCTAATCGGTACGCGTACCCGCGAGGGGATGATGCAACGCCAAGCCGAGGGTGTCCATATCGGCCGCCCCCGTGCGCTTCCTGCGGAAATTTTTGAACGGATCATCACTGAGCGAGACGCAGGACGATCTTTCGCGAGCATCGCCGACACGCTCAACGCCTCGTCGATTCCGACTGCGCACGGTGGGGCGAAGTGGCACCCGTCCACAGTTCGCTCAGTCGTTGTATCGCGACGTGCGCGGTAGGCGACTCTCAAGGCACGATCCGCGCCGCCAGCGAATTGGTCGTGGCGCAGACGATATCTTGGTCTAGACGAAGGAGTTCCCGTGGCCCGCACCGCTGACATCCGCGACGTTGTCACCAGCCTTGTCGAAACCACCCCGGTCCCGAAAGCACTGACTGAACTCGCCACGAGGTTCTTGCTGGATCCAAATTCTCGGAACTATGACGAAACTACTCTCCGAGTCCAGTTCCTCAATCCCCTTTTGGAACAACTCGGATGGGACCCTCTAAACAAGGCCGGTCGCGCGTACTCCGACCGCGAAGTTATTCACGAAGACAAGGTCCGGATCGAAGGCCAGCAGAAGGCCCCCGACTATGCCTTCATCACGGACGGACTCCGACGGTTCTTCGTCGAGGCCAAGCGGCCGACCGTCAACCTCAAGGACGCACGGGACCCGGCCTATCAGTTGCGACGGTACTGCTGGACTGCCGACATTCCGTTCGGCCTGCTGACGGACTTTGAAGAGTTCGCCATTTATGACTGTCGAGTTCCCCCGTCCGCGAGCGACAGCACCTACGTCGGCCGAGTTGCCTACTTCACCATTGAAGACCTTGATGAGAACTGGCCCCTTCTTCAGGGCATGTTTGGCCGAGCAAACGTGGTGGACGGAGTTCTTGAAGCGCTCGCCGCGGGGATTCCCACGCCTGCTGGCACCAGGAGGATCGACACAGCATTCCTGGACGAGATTCGCCGCTGGAGGCACGCTCTCGCGAGCGACCTCGCCCTCCAGAACGAGTCGTTGGGTGGGCTGGAGGTTGGGACTGCGGTACAGCGCCTGATCGACCGGATCCTCTTTTTGCGGATCGCGGAGGCGCGCGGACTGGAGTTTGAGGGGACCCTTCAATTCGCGGCGGGCGAAGCGGACGGGGTCTACGAACGGCTGCTCGCGCTGTTCCGAAAGGCTGATGATCGCTATAACTCGGGACTGTTCCACCTGAACGGGCCTGCGAGTGACCCTGCCGTAGACACGACGAGCCCATCGCTCATCTGCGACGACGTGATCCTCCGATCGATCATCGCCAGGCTCTATTTCCCCGAGCCATACGAGTTCTCAGTCATGCCAGCCGACATATTGGGCCGAACTTACGAGCAGTTCCTAGGCGAGCAGATCGTTATCGGCGAAAACCGCTTGGTCTCTGTCGAATTGAAGCCTGAGTACCGGAAAGCCGGTGGCGTCTACTACACCCCCAAGCCCATCGTCGACTACATAGTCGAGGAGACCATTGGCCCGTTGCTCAAGGGCAAGGACCCCGCAAGGTTGCGGCGAGAGAAGTTTGCGGTCGTCGATCCCGCGTCAGGCAGCGGTTCTTTCCTGATCACTGCCTACCAGTACCTCCTCGATTGGCATCGCGACCACTGGGCGACCCAACCCAGTAACAAAGCCAAGTTCCTGGAAGAAGGGCTTGACGGTCAACTTCGTGTCAAGACAGCCGAGCGCAAGCGCATCCTCCTGGACTATGTCTTCGGGGTCGACATCGATCCTCAGGCCGTCGAGGTCACTAAATTGTCCCTCTTGCTCAAGGTCATCGAGGGCCAAACGCAACTTGAGTTCGACTTGGGTCGAGTTCTGCCTGACCTGGATGCGAATGTTCTCTGCGGCAACAGCCTCATGGATCATGACTTCATGATGCCATTCGATGCCACCGAGGAAGAATCACTGAAGTTCAATCCATTCTCTTGGGAGCAGAGTTTCCCGCAGATATTCAAGCGTGGCGGTTTCGATGCGGTGATCGGAAACCCGCCGTACCTCAACGTGGACGCGACTTGGGGGCGAAAGGACCCGAGGCTCGCATACCTCAAGACGGCTTACTCCGACATCCACACCGACAAGACCGACCTCCTCTTTTACTTCCTGCGGAAATCGGTCTCAATCACTCGCGGTGAAGTCGCATTCATCGTGTCGCGCTCGTTCCTGGAGGGTGACAAGGCCCAGAAACTTCGCGGCTGGCTGGCCAAAGAGTCGAGAGTCCGCGCGATCTTGGACTTCCGGCACGCGCATGTCTTTCCAAAGATCGGGATCAACACAGCGATTGTCCGGCTCACGAAGAGCACTGCTGGCAAGTCGACCCAGTTCATGAGACTCATCCCGAGCGCCTTACGTGCGGGATACGGCCCCGAATATCTACGATCCGAAGCGATCTCGCGGGTGGATGTGGCTTACACCCGACTGTCGTCGGGTCCGTGGAGTTTCGGAGAAGCCTCTGTTCAGGCAGTTCTCGACAAGATCGATCGCGCGGGCGAGCCCGTCGGCGGGATCTTGCATGTGGGCAAGGGCATGGAGACGGGAGCCAACCGTTCCTTCCAATTCGCCGACTCTGCTGCCCGACTGGAAACGCTGCGCGCAGGCGGGATGCTCTACGAGCGAGTTCGCAATTCGGACATCGACTCCTACTTTGTCGCCCGTTCCGGAGTGCAACTGCTCTACCTCGAAGACGCAAAGTCCTTCGACAAGTTGCCCAAGGATGTCCAAGAGCACCTGTCGAGTCAGAAAGGCGACTTGACCAAGCGAGCCGCCTTCGTTCGAGGTGACTGCGATTGGTGGCGATTCACTTGGCCACTGCACCGGGACTACTTCGCTCGCGCGAGAATCTTCGTTCCGTACCGCGCGTCGACAAACCGATTTGCGCTCGACGCAAACCTTGACTTCCTTGGCCTGACAGATACGACAGTGCTCTACGAAAATGGCCAGCCGGAAGATCTCCGCTACATCCTCGGCCTTCTCAACACCCGCATCTTGACAGCACGCGTTCGATTCATCAGCAAACTTCTCGGGGGTGGAGTCTTCGAGTATTACGAGAACAACGTCTCCAAACTTCCGATTCCGCGGGCGAAACCCGGCGAACATGCACACGATCGAATCGTCGAACTTGTCCGGGTCGCCGAAAGCGCCGCGAGCGATCTACATACATCGCTCGTCGATTCCGAGCGGGCCGCTGCACAATCTGAGTTCGACGCTGCCGTCGAGGAAATTGAAGATCTCGCGGCTGGTCTCTTCGGCCTCGACGAGGAGGAGCGTCGACTTCTGGAAGAACAGATCACGTAGGGTTCCGGCCGCGCGCGGTGTGCTTCGCACGCCTCCACGGCAGAGTCGCCCCTGACGCATCGGATCTGCCTTTTAGTGTCAACGGTGGCGTGTGTTGTTGTGATGCAGCGAATTAGGGAATGGGCGATTTGCCCGCGCGCTTCCGCCAGTATCGATTCCACCGCAGCCGCGTCGTGAGCTTGGGTTCGGCGACTTGGTGCTCGGGCGGCACTCCCCTGCCTTGCTGCCAATCCCTGATGCCGCGCTCGGTCGCGGTAGGCCCCTGATTCTCTGGGTCGTCGTGAACGCGCTCTATCGGCTCGCTGCGGTGGCGACGCCACCACCGGCCGCTGGCATCGCGAAATATCAACGTGGTCTCCAGGGAAGGTTGGTTAGGGTGAATTTCGTTGATCCATGTGAAGTCGACGATCCAGTCGCTCTCTGGGTCGACCGCGTGAGCGCGCATCGAGAACTCATCCATTACCTTGCCCTTGCCGACGTCTACAATCTGCACGCGCGCTGGCCCGATGAGCTCCTTGCTCCCGTTGTGGATGACGGCGGTGACCTGAATGAGCGGCTGGATGGCTATCCCAAGCTCCTTGTGCTCGGCCAGCGGGTCGCGATTAACTCGGATCTGCACGCCGAGGCTACCGTTGGTGAAACGGGCGTCATTGGGCTTTAGCGGAAACTTGGCACCGCAGTCGTGGTACTCGCGGTGCGTTATCTTGGAGTAGACCAGGCGGGCTTGCTCTTCCCGCTTTATGCGGACATTGCCCATATAGGTGTAGGCCGCGATGACCAGGGCGACGAGACCCACCATGGTCGCCAGCAAATCGAACATAACTCAGCCTACCGAGCAATGCGAATGGGTCGACCACGCTGACCGCGCCGTGCTCGGGGCACCAGTAGGCCACCACCACACCCGCGCTCGCTCGCTCCCGACCGTAGTCCTTGACCGGATTTTCGCCGACCGGGCCGCCGGTCTGGCGTTTGCGAAGATCGCCGACACACTCAATACCGCGCCGTCCCGACGACTCACGGCGGGAGAAGGTGGCACCCCTCGACCGTTCGAGCCGTAGTGACCTCTCTCACTGCGCAGTATCGGAGGCTTTGCGATCGCACTGATTTGTTTGAAAGTGGAACCCACCACGTGCCGTAGCCGACTAATCTCACGGTACGACCTCCCTGAGTGGAGCCGCAGTGGATTTGCGGATCTGTTTCGGTCACGGTGCCGATGGCCAAGAGATCGTTCGGCGGGCGAAGTGCCGCTAGCAACCTAGATTTCACCCCATCGCCTTGCGAAGAAACGTCAAGATGCCCGACTTCCACTAGTCCTAAAAGGCCGATGCTTCGTCTGCATCATCTGTCCGAGCGAAGGCTCTAGCCACGGCAATCTCGTCTATGTTGAGAATGCGCATACCCACTCGAACAAGTGAGTGGAACTGGTCGACCCACGAAGTTGCAAGTTCGACGTTGCCTCCCGGGTTCGGCGACAGTTTGGGTATCCGATGCATGCCGTGGAGCACGTTCTGACAGGACTCCATCGCGTGCATCTCTACTGACCACCACTCCGAATGAGCTACCCCGCTAGGCAGTGGGTACGCCCGCCGATAGAAGTCCAGCAGACCGGCCTCCTCCGCCATCTTGCGGATTGATTTGCCTTCAGCGAAGGTGTCACCGGTGTCTACCGTCCGATAATCGAGGACGTCGTGATTGTGGCTGAGACGCTCCAACTCCTCGATGGCCTCACCAAACCCGGTGGTGCGCGCTTCGACAGGCACCTCGTCCAGGATCCGCGCGTGAAGCTTGGCCTTGCCGGCTCCGTACTCTTGGAACTGCCGATAGATTGACGGTTTTTCCTGCTCCATCCAACAAAGGTAAATCTCGGTCTCCACCAGCATTCGTACGATGTGCGCGCCGTGCTCCAGGCACCACAGGTCTGGAGCGCCAAGCAATGCGATGAGATCACGGCCAGCGCGGGCCACGAGCCCCGAGACGACCTCCTGCCGTTCGTTCGCGTACAGGTCGGCTGGCGCATTCTCCAGCGCTTCGACGAAGCTTCTCAACACGTCCATCGTGAGCCGGCCCAGGTTCTCACCGCCCTCGGGCATGGGAGTTGGCTCCGCTTGGCCGGACTGGACCGAAGACGCAACGTGATTGTCCCGTTCGCCGTCAACTGGCTCAGCATGAGCACCACCAGGGCTCTCAATCTCAATCTCACTCTCACGGATACATCCAGATGTCATCGAATTCGCCCCCCAAAACTCGCGTGCCCAATTGATTGCCTCGTCAAAGTGGTTCGGGTCACTGACTTTCACCGCCGCCTTATGCGCACCCCAGGAAGCGCGAATCAGGGCATCCACCTTCGCACGGTTGGACCGGTCATTCGGGTAATCTTGCAGGAGCTTGATTATCGAGGGGTCAGCGCGGAACGTTGCCGCCTGGACCGTGCTCCAGGTCCGCAGGCATTTGATGAGAGCCTCGCGGTGCCCATCGCGCAGGACCGAGAGCAGCGCATCTCGAATGAGTTCCAGGTCCGACTGTTCTGGCGGGGTGACCTCGATGTCCCCGACAAGCCAGGGTGCCGGGCGGATTGGGTAGGACGCGAGCGCACGGAGAACACCCGCCGAAAGCAAACCGTGGCGGTCGGCCTCCTCTACGACGATCCCGGCTGCGTCGGGGAACTTCTCCGCGAGGCCAGACAGGTGGGTGAGGCGTCCGTCCAGCGATTCCGCGACAAAAGCGGCGTGCCCGTGGTGCGCCAACGCTTTTTGCACCGCTTTCTGCCAACTCATGAACAGCCGGATGCTGTCATTGTCCTGCTCGGCCAGGACGAGTGCGGGCCAGATGAGGTCCGGGAAGTCGTCCTTGATCCAGTTCTCGAGGACCAGCAAATCGGTCGCACCTAGCGGTGACTTAAAAACTCGGCCCTTCCTCACATGGCCTGCCAGTGGTCCCCCGTGTTGGTTTGGTTTCGGAAGGCTCATCTCAAGAACTTACCTTCCATGTCTGACACGGCAACCTTGTCAGCGACGCGTTTAAGCAGACGACCGTGGATCGCCGCTAACGTTCTAGGCCCGTGGGTGCAGGACCCAGGAAGAGTAGAGTGCCGTCACGAGACCATTCGGCCCGGCTCAGCGAACGAGTCGGAATCGCCATCCAGCGCTCAACCGCCATTGCGGCTATCTTCCGTTTTCCTCTGAGATCCCGCCCGAGCTTCATCGGTTCCGAAGTCTAGACGAACCTCATCGACCAAATCCCTCATCAAGGAGTCAACGTGTTCCTCGAATTCGTGCGCGTGCGCGACTAGGAAGGTTGGCGGCCCGAGCGACTGCAGATAGTCAAGCGTCTCCGAACGCACGCTCTTCAAGCGGATCGACACATTTGTTGCTCCCAGCGCCTCAACGGTTATCGCGGCCCGCGTTAGCGAATCGAGGCCCCTGAAGGCACGGATAAACTCACCGAGTGCCTCAGAGGATCGCTTACCGTCCTCATCTTCTTCGCCACTGTCGCTTGACATCACGCGGTTAAAAGTTTTCAACTTCGCGATGAACTCAGCAGTTGCGTACAAAGCATCAAGCTGTGCGTGACGGCCCGCCTCCAGGACCTGGACGTAGACCAAATTTCTCGAGCGACGATCCTCGGCGCGATGCGCCGTGCGACTGGAAACGATCGTCGCGATGATGACACCTACGAGTGCGAGCGTGGACGGAAGGACAATGAGAACGATGGAACCAAATGAAAATGTAGTTGCGACTGTCGCGTTGGGCTGAGCGATGGTCAGTAGCAGATCCATGAGCCCCTACTTTTGCCCAGATGTTGCTTGGAAACGGAACTCGACCACGTCGCCATCGCGCATCAGATAGTCCTTGCCTTCAATGCGAGCTTTACCACCAGACCTGGCTTCTGCGAGAGAGCCGGCAGCAACAAGATCGTCAAAAGAGGTGACTTCGGCCTTA
>Ga0209491_10009904_pt1 | contig 11563 bp, 11 predicted proteins | sample BON02_FD_187213 | JGI IMG/M metagenome (GOLD analysis project Ga0209491, IMG submission 187213) | Freshwater microbial communities from Lake Bonney liftoff mats and glacier meltwater in Antarctica - BON-02 (SPAdes) (version 2) | ecosystem: Environmental > Aquatic > Freshwater > Ice > Glacier...
CCTCGCTCACACTCACCTCCCCCCCCCCCGCCGGGTTAACCTTGACCCGAGTGTGGTAAGCACATAGGCTTGGAACCTTGCTTGGAACTGCTCTAAAACTTCGCCTGAACTGTGAACTGTTGTGAACACTGTGTGAACACTGTGTGAATAGACAGGTATACATAATCCAAAAAAAAAAAAAAAAAAAATCCTCCGGGGCTGCATCGCCCGCATAGCATCATCGGCTCGCCTCAAGCAAGCTGGCAAGGGCGCGATGGGCTGGCCCTTACAAGATATTGCCAATATTTTATTGCAATAAAGGGGGTCGTGGTCGTGGGGAAAATATATTGCGCAATATTGTAGGCAATAAATAAAGGGGGGCTGGGAGTGAGGAACTGCACAATAATGTGCGATAATAATACCCCTTTTCCGTGTCGAGAGAGAACAAATTTTTTTCAGACGCCTCGACCCATCCGAAATCCGACTCCTAAAAAACAAAAAAACTCCTCAGCAAAACACCTAGCTCAAAAATACCTCAAAACTGGGCGGGGGGGTGCAATATAAGTAGTAATATTGTGCAATTTTATGCACAATAAAGGGGGTGTTTGCAAAGAATATTATTGTGCAATACAGCCTCGAAGAAAAACGATATCCCCTGTAAAGACTGTAAAGGCCAAGCGATGGGCCGGCCGGGGCGCGCCGGACCCTGGGGGCGCGTGCGCGCCAGGGCGCGTCGGACTTCGACCCTGCTTCCCATAATGCTGACTTCGGCGCGGCCACCCACCCAGGCGTGGGAGGTGGCACGCACCGTCGTCGCGCAACCGCCGATCGCTGCTAATAATAAGTGGTTCGGTCGTGTGTTTCGTTCGTGTGTTAAGTTGTGTGGTGGTTTGTGTGTTGTAACAGTAACAGTGTTGTGCGTGTGACCTGTGTTAAAAAAAAAAAAACTTGAGAAACGAGGCCTCCGACCCACCCACCCCACCGCCTGGGATGAGGCGATGAGGCCCACCCTAGTAATCTTGGACTACACGTGGCTCTGCAGCTACTATAATTAAGTAAACGCCATAAGTAAAATCGCTTTGCTCTCAGGCGGTACCTGAGCGAATTTCAGTTTCAAGTTCTGACGGCAATACGGCGATCACTCGCAATTTATCCCCTAGATTTACCCATGATGAAACCCGGAACCGGAACAATTCGCAATTCATTCGGAACAAGTGTGATTAAAGAGTTGAAACTGAAACCGTCGTTCATTATTATGAGTCACAGCCACAGCACCAAAGTCATTAGTACACGTTGAATAAGAGAAACTGCTTGAGAATTACTTAGGCGCACAGAGCACCTTTAACCCTAATGGCATACGCATACGAGAGCTTTGCGGGGTGCGGGGTCAATGGTAGCCAGTCCGCGCGAGAAGCTTGAGGAGGTGTGTTTCTTTCAACAGTTTCTTAACCCGAATGCGTAAACTTTCATCTCCTGTTGCCTAGGTGCCTGGTGCCTGGGCTTCCTTCCGGGCAGCAAGACGTGGAAGAAGACGCGCGGCGCCGCTCCAAACTGGATAGCAAATAGGTTACCTGGTAAAATAAAAATAAGGTAAACAGAAGTTGTAGTTATAGTTATAAAAAAGTTATATAAAAAACTAAAAAGTTAATTAAAAAGTTCGTTCTTCGCGTTTGTTGTGTAAGTATGTATGTATGTATGTATGTGTATGTAAAGATTCGGCGGCACCAGCACACGCATACTCACTCATACTCGTATTATATATATAATAATAAATTATATACTAAATAATATATAGATATAGATATATAATAAAATAAAGAACGAAGAACCGTCCGTCCGCCGTGGATGGGGAGATGGGGGGGAGATGTGGAGCCCGTGCTTGGTCAATTGATTAGGGTGTTAGGGTGTTTGTAGTTGGAGTTTTGGTAGTCGTATCGTGTTAGTGTTAGTTAGTTAATTAGTAGGAATCATGTGCAATAATGCCCCCCTTTCCCTGTCGAGAAGGGTTTCTTTTGCTGTCAGACACCTCTGACCTCTGGACCCATCCGAAATCCGACCCCAAAAAATAAATATAAACACCTAGCTCAAAACTCCTCAAAAAACACATCAAAACTGGCTGGGCAGGGGGGTGCAATAACTGGTAAAATGTCATAACTGGTAAAATGTCGTGCAATATATTGTCTACGCGCGTGTGCTGGTGACGCTGGTGCCGCCGAATCTTTACATACATACATACATGCACAATAAAGGGGGTGTTTGCAAACAAAGAATATTATTTTGTAAAAAAAGCCTCGACGCTAAAAACAATATTTTGTAGAGCTAAATATAAATGTCAAAGATGGCTCTATACTACTTACAGTCATTGTCGGGCATTATTAAGAAACCCCACCATTAAGCGCAGAAATGACACGCTGGGTTTTCAAAGATTTTTTGAAGAAGTGGTGCGTTGGAGCGCAGCCGGGGGTACGCTTTGGGTGCCTGAACCGGGAGGAGTTTAAGAAATGACTCCATGTCCATGTCAGTCGTCAGTCAGGGCCAGGGCCAGGGCCGCCCCAGCCGCCGGACAGGAACGTGTTGCGAAGGCGGAGCTTTACTTACAAGTTACTTCCTCTTACTTACTCTTACTCTTACTTATTATTCATAACTTATTCCTTGTTCTTATATTCCCCGGTATCGATCAATATACCGATAACGACACATTTATTTCGGGTTGACCCGTCTTTGTGTGTGCTATCTATATATTATTATTATGTCAGAATATGAATACTAGTGTACGCGGGCCGCAGATTAAAAATGGCGCGTTGCCGCCGCCTACGAAACGCAAAAAATGGTGCGTTGGGCTCTGTGGCTGTGGTCACATTTCTTAATGCCCGACAATGATTGCATTAATCCGCCGGTAGGTTTGCGGGAAAATTTCGTCAATCCCGACCTCCCTGCTTCGGGTTAGGGGTTAACCGCGTGGACGGCGACGGCGATGACGGCGGCGCTGACAACGGCGGCAACAGCGTTGACGGCGACGGCGACGGACGGCGGCGCCGACCTGACAGCGATGGCGGCAACAGCAATGCGCAATGCCGACGGTAGTGGCGGCGTTGACAGCGTGCTCGCTCGACAGTTCCAAGCTGTCGTGCTTGATCGCCGCCGACACGCTATGTTCGTGCTTGGCCGCCGCCGACGCGCTGTGCTCGCTCGACGGCCCGTGGCGCAGCGGCGGCGTTTACATGAGCTTGGCGCCGTCGACGGACGGAAGCCTACTACCCGCTGCTCCGTTCAGGTTTCTGGTATGGCAAACACACACTCAGCCCCCGTGCTCGTTTTGTCCTACGTGCTCGTTTGGTCCTACCAAAACCAAACTTACCTACCGTCGAGCTGCCCACCGCTCCGTGCAGATTTCTGGTACCACAAACACTCAGCCCCCGTGCTCGTTTGATGCTACCTAGGTTACTAGTACAACAAACACTCAGCCCCCGTGCTCGTTTGATACTACTGACACTGACCCAACCTACCTACCGTCGAGCTGCCCATCGCTCCGTTCAGGTTTCTGGTACGACAAACACTTAACCGTGCTCGTTTGTTGCTACCATAACTGGGTTATCGCTAACCCTCGCCGGAGAAACCAAACGTTATAGAGCCTCGCCTCCGTTTTGGACAGATCTGCGCGTCGCCGGAGAAGCCAAACGTTAGAGCCCCGCCTCCGTTTTGGACAGATCACAGATCTGCGCGTAGCCTAGCATTGAGCTGCTCACCGCTCCGTTCAGGCTTCTAGGTACAACAAACAATCAGCTCTAATAATCCCTTCAGCGGCCACCTCACAAGGTTCCCGGGATTTGTGTCTCTGTTTGGCAGACCCTAATCTCTTCAGCGGCCACCCCTCAGGGTTCCCGAGATTAGTGGCTCTGCCGCTTGTTTGTTTGTACCGCAACTGGGCTATACTAATTCTCGTCGGAGAAACCAAATCGTTCGAGCCCCGCTCCCGTTTTTGGACATATCTGCGCGGACGGGCTCCGCGCCTAGAATCCGTTTCTGGTTTATGTCTACTGCAGTAGTCTACTGCAGTAGGCCGCTTGAATAAGAAGGGGCTGTTCCACTCATTCAATAGGTGTCGATCGAACCCGATGTGCCTAAAATTGTATATGTATATATCTTCTCTCCGAGATCCAAAATGGATATATATGTACAGGTATATCCTCTCTCCATAAAAACAAGACGATGGATATTGGACAGTATGCCTGTTGCAGTCCCTGTCGGGCAGACCCTACTAGTCCCTGCTACGGAACAGATATAAATTAAGGGGTTCAGGTTCCGCAGGACTAGGGCTCCACGGGGTGATAACGGCACTTGTATGACACTGCGAGTCGAAATATTCGCCGCATACGAGAGCTCATGCTCCCCGCCCGTGTGCCCCTCGCGGGTACATCTTCTTTCTAGAGACAGACGCAAACTCCTTCTCTGATGGAAGGTATTGGACAGCAAGCCTATCGCGGGTCCCTGTCTAAACAGATCGTAATCCCTTCAGCGGCCACCTCTCAAGGTTCCCGGGATAACGTCTCTGTTTGGCAGACCCTAATCTCTTCAGCGGCCACCTCTCAAGGTTCCCGAGATTAGTGTCTCTGCCGTGATTGGCGAAAAAAAGCCACAACCACCCAGTGGGATTTCAAATAGCATGTCCTCTTTGCCGCTCTGCTGCTTTGCGCGCGCGCGTGCCTACTCGCCTCGCCTCGCATCGCGCGCACGCACGCGCACCACGCGCGCGCACGTTTACTCTGCTGCGCACGCGTGCGCCCCAGCATCGCGCGCACGCACGCGCACCACGCGCGCACACGCTTGCTCCCGGACGGCATAGCACGCGTGCCGCGCTAGAGTCATCGCGCTCCCGTTATTGTTTTGTTCTTAGGTGCCTCGTCACCCTTCTACCTCACCGTCTACACGAGTCTACTACACCGCGCGACGGCCAGGGTGGGACTCCACCTCGCGTGGATATCTCTCCTTGACCTGCAGTAGTGGATTTTTGAGATGTTTTCCCCTACTACTACTACTTGTTCTCTCCCTTCACGGGAGCAGTGCATTAGCTAGGCGTACACTTCTAGAGTTATAAAGCTCTAGATTGTGTGTCTAGCAGCACCGGCTCTCGGGGAGGGCCGTAGGGCTGGGAGCGTCGCTTCCCACGCTCATTGGGCTGGGTGCATGCATGGCGGAGCTCTTCTGTAGACAGTCTGTAGCATCTGTAGCATATAGCATCTATAGCATCGGGGGATGCTATACATGCTGTGTAGTATACTACACTATAGTACTACACTCCGTCCTAGATGCAAATTTTGGTATTTGACCTAGTTTTTAGCATTTTTGGGCCCGGCCGGGGCGTGGGCGCGTGGGCTGCTAGCAGCCAGCAGCCAGCAGCAGCACCAGTAATCGGGTCAACTCGAAATGGTTCAAATATCAGAAAAAGTAGAGCTATGCTATATAGTACTGTAGCATCTGATGGAGGCTATATACTATATAGCATTGTAGCATGCTATATAGTATGCTACAGAACAACCAAGACCACGACACCACACCTAAGTAACACATCAGTAAGTAAGGGTTGTGGGCGACTGACTGCAACAACGAAGGTAGAGAGAGATCCACACGGGGTGGAGACTCTGGTCCCTGTCACTGTCGTGTCGCCGCTCGACCTTATGACACGCACACAGCACTATGTGATACAACACGCATAGTTGTACAGTGTACAGGTGGTGGAGTCAGGCACGACGCGGAGGATCCGCGTGTGCTCTGGTCCGTGGACATCACACGATAACATATATAAAAAATCCAAAAAAAAGAAAGAGACCTCCCAAGGGTGGGTGGGTGGGTCTCAAAAGAGAGCGACCAGCACTCGAGCAGGCTCGCAAGAGCTGCTAAGATTGCTGTTGCTGATCCTCTGCAAAACTGGACGGATCAAGATTTGATCCGCCTGATTTCGAATCGCGATTCCTAAAGTTCAAAGTTCTAAGTTATGTTTATGTAACTGGACGTCCTCGTTCTAAGTTACTAAGTAACTGCCAATGGAGGCTCCGGCGAGCTCGAGTCTATGTAGCCTTTGCGAGATCAAGCCGGAGATATGGGCGAGAGGCTCAATAAGCGAAACATCCAAGCACAAGGTCGTGGTATGCAGGTCAAAGGGACTCCACCTCCCGTCTCTCCTCGACCTGCAATAGTGGATTTGAGATGTTTTTCCCTACTACTTGTTCTCCCTTCACGGGAGCAGTGCATTAAGTTAGGCAATATTAACCCAATGATGATGATAAGTTTACCCCTACGAAACACCTAGCACCAACCCCCTATATATAATCCGATTCCAAAAATACCGGTAGCTCTAGGGGGTGTCTTGAAGATTTCCCTGACGGGATCCGGTCCCGACAAGTTGTCCCGACGCTTCGTTCGTAGGATGGCGTACGGCAACCTCACTTGCGCCTGGGCGTCCCAACCCGCACGCCCGTCGACCTGTCCCGCGTTCCCGATCGCCCAACCCGCACGCCCGTCGACCTGTCCCGCGTTCCCGATCCATCGTTGGCGATTCCGCTGGTTGATCTTCCCACCGAGGGAGAGATGCGACACGGGCACGGCGAGACGCTCGTGGCTGCCTTCAAGCACACCGGATTCGTGCGTGTCCGTGCCCCAGGAGCTTTGACGCGTGGCTGCGCCAAGACTGCACTCCAAGCAAGCGCAGAGCTGCTGCGCTGTGCCGTCGACGAGCTGATTCTTGGCGTACCAAAAAAGCATTCTGTCGAGGGCGGGAAGGAGTACGTTTTCCTCCGCCCCGTGCATGTGGCGCGCGACCCGCAGCTGCGCGAGATGTACGTGGCTGTCTGCGACGTAAAGCGCCGGGTGCTACGTGGCCTCGAGCTCGGGCTCGATCTCCCTCCTGGTTCACTCCTCGACCGGCACCCGGACGAGGCAGACACGCTCCGCCTGTTTCGCTACCCTCTCGACCAAACGTGCGAGGGTCCTGCGCACATAGAGCGTTGCTGCGTGCACCGCGACTACGGCACATCCACGATTTTCTTGTTGCTGGACGGGCCTGGCCAAGAGGTGTGGCACAAGGAGAGCAATGCATGGTACCCGTTGGTGGCGACGAGGAAGCAGTTGGATATGCAGGCAGCGACGGTCCTCAAGCGTCAGACGACGCCTTGTTTGCAGTCAACATCGGCGAGAAGTTCGCCAAATCGCCCGAGGTCGCCCGCCGGCTTCCCTTCGCCTGACACCGCGTTCCTGGCCCCAATTCCATCAACTCACTCCTCCCCACCGACCAGCTCGTAGAGGAGGCCAAGCACGAGCGCCACTGCATCGCCTACTATGTGCAGGAGGAGCAGTACTCGGATTCGCCAGGGCCTGGCATCCAGCCGCCCACCGACAACACGCCGGCTCGAGAGGCTCGCAGCGCCGCCTTGCGTGCCCCCCACTAGGCTCGAAGGCCTCGGCTACGGCGTCGCTGGCGCCACCCCCCTGCTCGGTGACAACAAGGCGGTGCGCGACATCATCGTCAAGAACGGCGCCTCGGCCAAGACGCGGCACTTCGAGCGGGTCGCCATGACGGTCAAGCGCTTCTACCAGCAGCTCGTGGTCGTCCCGTACCTCGTCGGCACAAAGCATATGGCGGCGGACATCTACACTAAGGCGCTCGACCAGCAGACGTTCTTCTCGCTCAGGGACTACACGCTCAACCTCGACGGTGGCCCCGGCTCGCGCGTCGTCCTTACTGGACAGACGGCGCGGCTGTGGAAGAAGATAACTAGTAAATAGATAGTTATATATCGGCGCAGGCTCAAACAAACCAGAGGTCCGTCCTCGAAAAAAAGCATACTAGCCTCTGCTCATATATATATATATATCGGCAGTATCGACACGGTCCGCGCGTGGCCAAGCCCCCGGCAGTCGATACGTATTCAATTGTTCGGCTGATAGATAGCCGCTTCGATATTCATGTTCTCGTCTGGATGTGGAGGTCATAGATCCTCTATCGAGGATGATGTCGACTCGAGTGTGCCTGGTTATCACCGGCAGCACCTCATTTCGTTATACACGGTTCAATTGTTCCGTTAGTTACCCATTGCATGTGCAACTAGGGGGGGGCGTCACGGAGATACCGTCGGTATCCCCGAGGTACCGAGATACCGTCGGTATCCCCGAGGCCCCTCTCCGGTATCCACATCCCGTTGTCGGGCACGCCAGTGTAGGCGCACGGGCGAGCTGCCCGCTATCCCATCGTACTCGTGTACGTACCGCTAGACGCGGCTGTCACTCGTGTGACGTGGAGCCTTCTACAAAGCGGTGGGATACAGTGAGATATTCGTGTACGTACCGCTAGACGCGGCTGTCACTCGTGTGACGTGGAGCCTTCTACAAAGCGGTGGGATACAGTGAGATACAGCGGGATGCGGATACAGATACAGCTAGAGATACGAACGTACGGATACAGCTGAATACAGAGAAATACAGCGGGGTACAGTGGATCTGCTGCAAAACGGCTAGATATAGATCGCTACAGGGGGATACACGGGATACCAAGGATAAGGTGAGATACCGGCGGGATACACGTGAAATACAGGCAGGATATTCCCAAAATATAGCAGAGAGGTTGGACAGAGGGATTTGTAGGCGATAGCTGCTTGCAGGTTACAGAACTGGTGGTGCTTAGGTGCATTGTTTTAGGAGGAAATTGGTAGGTTTGGTATTGGCGGTGGTAGCGGCGGCGGTGATGCGTTGAGTAATGGGGGGGGTAAAGTATATCATTATCATTATTATTTATGTTGTGGTGGGGGTTGATGTGGTTGTGGTGGGTCGGGGAGGGGCGGGTGTTAGGTGTTTGGTAGGCGTGAACTTATCATCATCGAGCCTCCTGTTGTCTGGGCTCCCGGACAACAAGACGTGGAGAAGAAGACGTGTGCGGTGCCCCTCGCTCTGCAAACTGAAACACGTGAAACTGAATGAAACTTTCTAAAACTGAAACTGAGAAACTGGGGGGGTAGAGGTAGTATAATAACAAGATATATAGAAGGAGAAGAAATCGAAGGAATGGCTTGTGTAGAAGGTAGAACCGCGCGTGGACCGTGGACCGTCGTGGGTTGGTTAGTGGTTAGGTAGGGTGATTTGTTTATTGTACGTGTTACGCGGGTTGACGCTTGGCCTTTGCAAGATATTGTTTCACTTTGAAGCTTTATTGCACAATAATATTTTTCAAACACCCCCTTTATTGTGCAATATATTGCACAATGTTACCAGTCATTGCACCCCTCCGCCTCCGCCCGATTTTGAGGTGTTTTTGAGGTGTTTGGAGGTGTTTCTTTGTTGTTAAGGGGTCGGATTTTGGATGGATGGAGGTGTCTAAATAAAAATCGTCCTCTACACGGAAAAGGGGGCATTGTTGCACATTATTGTGCAATACCCCCCTCCCAGCCCCCCTTTATTGCCTACAATATTGCGCAATATATTTTCCTCCCGACCCGCTTTATTGCAATAAAATAATATTGGCAATATCTTGTAAGGGCCAAGTTGACGCGGGCAAACCGCCCTGGCCCTGGCCCTGCGTCAGTCACGAAGTGGAAGTGAAAGTGATGCAGGCTTGCTTGGGGCTTGGGGCTTGGGACTTGCTTGAGGGGCTATGCATGAACGAGTCGCAACAGCACTAGCTGTAGCTGGCTAGCTAGCTAGCTTAGCTAGCCTGCGCGACTTTTAGCACGCCTTTCCCTTTTCAGCAGATTCTAGATTGCAGATTAACGGACAGTAGCATGCGCAATAAAAACGGTTGAAATTAGAAAGACACTTCCCCTGCTTCTGCTGCAGTCACAGCAGTTCAGTATCAGCAGGCGTCTCCCCTCATGCGTCGTGCGTGACTCTTCGTATAGATTACTGGAAAGAGATATTGCGGTATTATATAGATTTATACATAATCCATAATGATCTTAATAAATTAAATACAATGCATAATAATAACAAATACTGCCCACCTCTATTTAGATACTATCTATCCACGTATACGTATGTAAAGCTCTACACCTACACTTACTCATATTATACATTATGCACTCTACATTCCCATTCCGTTGCGACCCGCCTTTTCGTCACAAAGACATGATACCTGCCCCTGCTCCTATTCACTTTTTCCGAGCCGAGGATGCGTGCACTTGGCGCGCCATGGTGTTTTTGGCCGCGCGCTGCCGGCATGGGCATGGAGACAGCAGGTGCAGAATAAAACACGGCACGCACGACGAGTGAAAGCCATGTATGTGCGTGCAGCGCGATCGTGTACACCAGTACCACACTACACATACACGCACTATGCCCCCCCCCCCGCCCGCCCCCCAACGGCTAACCGGCCAACGGCTGCTCTGCGCTGCTGTGCTGGCGGGGCTGGGGGTGAGCAAGACCACTTGCCACTTATAGCTAATAATATATATATACAATGTATATATATATATATATCAATATTTTATATGGGAGTCGTACCGTCGTACATGTACATGTACATGATGCGAGTGGAGCGATTGCGAAATTCGATCGGAGCTTAAAAGTGCTCTGCAGCTACTAACTACTAGTGAACCGCTGCTATATGGTTAAATTCGCTTTTTGCTCAGGTACCTGGAACCTGAGCGAGTTTCGACTACGGGTTTCGTCGTTTTGATTATAATATATTATAAGAAACTCGAAGTCGTTCCACTTATACTTATAGGCTATACTATTGATAGGGTGAAACCCGAACGGGTTAACCCGAGCATATCTTGGGTCAACCCGATGGGCTTATTATACCCCCCCAGGACGCCCCCGCTCCTCAAAAGTCGAAAGCGACAGCACACATGGACCACCGCGCTACACAGCGCACACCGCCTCAGCCGCATACGGCACTACGGCTACGGCCACACCGCGCCACGCGCCGGCTCCATACTCAATCGGCCTATGCTCACCCCTCAAAAGGAGTGTCCAGGACCAGAGGCCCATGGTTGGCGCAAGGTTAACCCGATAGCAGTGCGCGCGGCGCGCCTAAAGACGCGCTTCGCACGCACTCATATCTGGCGACTCTCTGGCTAAAATAACAGGCTCCCCTGCTACGGGATGGCCTAGTTATAGACAAATAATTGTACACACACACATGCACACGCAAATAGCACACACTGACTTACTCACCTGCGACACGAACGTCACTCGCATTCCGGGCATCTCTCTCTCTCTCTCGCCCCCCCCCTCTCTACCATTGACCCCGCAATATTATCGCATAATTAGATGGCCTATAGATGGCCCTCGCCCCCCCCAGCAGAGCCCGCAGGCCCCCTGTCCTTTGGAGCCTCTCAATCACTCAATCAAAGGTTCTCACAAAGCCACACATGGGCAAGGAGAAGCCACATCCCAGCACTGCCACAGAGGGCAGCAAACCCTGCGTCACGAAGTGCCGCAGGCTTGGGGGGGCTGTGCATGAGTCGCAGCAGCACCTAGCATGCGCAACTCATTCGTGTAGAACGCCTTTTATAGAGGCGTGCAATGAAACTGTTGGAAGAAACACACCCTCGAGCTTCTCGCGCGGACCGGCTACCATTGTCCCCGCACTACATATATA
>Ga0209491_10009912_pt1 | contig 11561 bp, 12 predicted proteins | sample BON02_FD_187213 | JGI IMG/M metagenome (GOLD analysis project Ga0209491, IMG submission 187213) | Freshwater microbial communities from Lake Bonney liftoff mats and glacier meltwater in Antarctica - BON-02 (SPAdes) (version 2) | ecosystem: Environmental > Aquatic > Freshwater > Ice > Glacier...
GAGTCGATCGAATATCGGCTCCAGATGTTGCGGCGTCGCTCCCTGCTTGTCGCTGCGAACCTGCCGAGCCGTCCAGTCCAACAGACTCAGATAATCAGCAATCGACATCGGTAGAAATCCTTTATCGCTGCAACGCTCGCCCTGTGTATGAGTGCATGGCCCCGTCTCGCCAACCCCCAACTTGACGTCTCCTCCGCTCAGATCAACCGGCGACAGATGCCCCGCACTCCGTGAGCCGCATGGCGCTAGCCGCGGGTTCGGCGGTTCCTCGGAGTCATCACCCGCCTTCTCTGAACACTGGCCACTGCCAACTGAAAACTGCCCCCGCAGTTCGTGAGCACGTTTCTGAGCCGACGTAAAATCACTGTCCTCGATCGTCTCCGCCAGCGCCGCCCGAATCGGATTGAGATCCACATACGCCGCACACGCCAAAATCGCCGTTTCATCCAGAAGCCGAACTGCGCGATATCGCGCCTGCCAGAATTTTCCGACTTCCTGATCTTCCTTGTTCGCACGTTGAGCAATGTTCTGACTCAGCAGCCGCATCCACCACGAAATATCGCTCAGTCGATTGCGAACGGCGGCGACTTTTTCTTTGTCTTTGCGAATGTGGTTGAGTTCGAATTCTGTCGGTTCCATCGGTTGCCGATTTTTGTCACGGCGCACCGGGCACAACATCAGCCACCGCCGAGCTACCTCAGAATCATCCCATTCGGCCACCACATCCGGCCGAGATCTCAACACCAGATGAATGTGATTCGACAGGATCGCCTGACACAGCAAATCAATCCCGAAGTGCCGAGCTTGATGCACAAGCTGGTCGTCGATCCACAGCTTGCGATGATCGTAATTCTTCCCCGTGACCGCATCCTCTCCCAGCAAAAAACAACGACGCACCGTCCTTGCCATGACATGTACTACGGCGATTTCATCTGCCGCAAACACTTCCACTCTCGCCAATCGTGCCATTTGCCCGCCCCCTGCCAGTGCCTCACTCAACCAAATCCCCCGCTACTTAATCGCGGATTCTATCAAAATGCCACATCGTTTCAAGGTAATGCTGTGTCCCCAGTGATTCTGCCAGTGATTCATGCCATTGATTCATGAATGCGGATCATCCACTTTTGACTTGCGTTTACTGCCTCGTTGTTGAAGCATACAAGCGACATACGGCTTCGTGTCGTTTGAGATGGACGCCTGTCGTCTCTATGCGTTTGACTACGTGTGCATTCTTCGTAAACAACTATTTTGGGGCGGTCGTCGGAAACATTCGAATGCACACCGGCTTGCCAACTTTCACAGAATCGCCAGTCGGCGACAGCGATCCTTTCTCCTGGTCGATGGCGAAGATAACCACGGAATCAGATTCCTGGTTCTCTGCCAGCAGCCACTTTCCGCTCGGATCAATGTAGAAGTTTCGAGGAATCTTGCCACCCGTTGGTTTGTTCTCAACCCACGTCAACAGGCCGGTTGTTTGGTCAATCGAATAGACGGTGATCGAATCCGGGCCGCGATTGCTGACATAAAGAAACTTACCGCTTGGATGACACAAACACTCCGCCGTGCTGCGACTCCCTTCGAACCCGTCCGGAATCGTGGTGATGTCCTGGATTTTTGTGAGTGCTCCTGTCTTTGCATCACGCTTGAAAGCTGTTGCCACCAGTGTGGTTTCGTTGTTTGTATATGCGAAGTTTCCTGATGGATGAATGGCAAAGTGCCGCGGGCCACCGCCATGCGTCACGCTCACTGACGGTGGGTCATTCGGTGACAAAGTCGAATGTTCGGCGTCCAGTTTGTAGATAAAGATCTTGTCCAGTCCCAGATCGGCCGCGTAGGCAAATCGGTTATCACTGCTGATGTTGATTAAATGTGCCCTGGGAGTCAGCCTGGCGTCCTTACGAGTCGGATCTTCGTGATGGATATTGCTTGTGGCTTCTCCGATTGTTCCGTCAGCCGCAATGGGATATGCAACGACGTTACCGCCGGTGTAGTTGGCGATTATCAACGTTCGACCGGTTGCATCAACATTGCAATGACAAGGTGCTCCACCCATTGAGGGTTGACTATTCAATTTTTTTAATGTCCCATCAGCGTTGATTTTCATCGCTGTGACACCGCCATTGCCTTTGCCAGGACCTTCGCTCAGTTCATTGACCGCGTACAGGAACTGGTGATTGGGATGAATCGCCAGAAATGAAGGATTCACAACTTCAACAGCCAATTTTGGCTCGGTCAGCTTGCCGGTTGTAGAATCAAACAGGCACGTATAAATACCCTTGCTCAGGCCGCCGTCCGGTGTGTACGTACCAACGTAAACTCTCAACTCTTCAGCCTGCACTGTCGATGATTTCAAGTTGAGCCCCAGCACTAAAATCGCAACGATCAGAAGAAATGTCGTTCGCAAAATAACCATAAGAATCGCCCCGTTGACGGACCTTTGTGAAAACCAAACCGAATACTCTATCATCCAGATCTGAACCTTCAATCCGAACCTGAGTTGTGCAGGGTAAGGTAGCCTGATGGTTTGATGCAATCGAACGCAGTCAGAATGTTCCCGAGCTTGCAAACACTGATGCAGAAGTTTAACGGTTAAACGATTTTTCCAGAATAACTTATGAATCAGTGCTTACGTTTTGAAGGCTGTCCTCACTACACTAAAAGGTGCCCCTGTGAAAAATGATCACTGGCTTTTCACAATGTGTTCTATTGCTGCCTGCTTGCTGCTTGCGTCGCCCGGGGTCGCTCAGGACGCGGCCACAGCGAAACCGATCCGAGTTGCAACATTCAACTGCAGCTTGAATCGCAACAAATCCGGCGAATTGTTGAGCGACCTGCAAAGCGGTAACAACAAACAAGCGCGCGAGGTGGCGGCGATTCTGCGAACAGTTCGGCCTGACATCGTGCTGTTGAATGAATTTGATTATGACTCTGCAGGCGCGTCGATTGACGCTTTCCGCAAAGACTATCTTGAAGCCGCCGGTGACTGGACATCGCAACCGGCTCTGAAGCTGCAGCATGCGTATTCCGGACCTGTCAACACGGGTGTGCCAAGCGGATTGGATCTGGACCATGACGGTAAGACTGACGGGTGGGGCGATGCTTTTGGATTCGGTCGCTTTCCGGGACAGTATGGCATGGTGATTTTATCACGATTTCCAATCGATGCGCCGGCCGCGCGTTCATTTCAAAAACTGTTGTGGAAGAACATGCCGTCACCTGAAGTGCCAGCCGCGATCACAACCGGTGCCGAAGCGTGGTACAGTGAATCAGATCTGGCAACGTTGCGTCTATCGTCAAAAAGCCACTGGGACGTGCCATTAAAAATTGGCAACAAAACGCTGCATATTCTTGTCAGTCATCCGACGCCGCCAGCATTTGATGGACCAGAAGATCGCAACGGTCGCCGCAATCACGACGAGATCCGGTTATGGGCCGAATACATTTCAGATCAACCAAATGCGTGGCTGACTGATGATAAAGGCGTATCGGGTGGATTAACTTCCGACGCATCATTTGTGATCCTTGGTGATCAAAATGCCGATCCCAACGACGGCAACAGCTTTAGCGGGGCGATTGACTTGTTATTGAAGCATTCTCGAATTGATTCTTCACACATCCCCACAAGCGAAGGTGGAGTCGAAGCGACGAAGACGCAAGGCAAGATCAACAACAGGCATAAGGGCGATCCGTCTCATGACACATCCGATTTTTCAGACGGCAGCGTTGGAAATCTGCGAGCTGACTATGTTCTTCCCAGTCGAGGTCTGGATGTACGTGCCTCACACATTTTCTGGCCGAAGAAGGGCGAACCCGGCGCGAATCTGGTGGAGTGTTCCGATCATCGACTCGTGTGGATTGACGTCGCGTTTTGATTGCGAACTCTGAACTTTACACGTCGCGAGCAGGAACATGGCTTTTCATTCTCGTTCCAGGGCTCCAGCCCTCGAAAACATGCCCTGGAGGCTCCTGCCACCTGTGTTTCTTCTGGAGACAAGAGCCTTATTTCCTTAATCCTAATCGTACTCTTAATCCTAATCGACTGTACGAGTATGATTAAGATTAAGATCGCGAATGGCAAGTCCCCAAGTGCCTCCGGGGCAGTGTGTTCCGAGGCTGGAGCTTCGGAACAAGGACACGTTAAATATCCCATGACAAACAATGATCAAGCACAGGAACTTTGCACCGCTTATCACGAAGCCGGACATGCCGTCATGGCACTGGTGTTTGATCGGCCTGTGCAAAAGGTGAGCATCCTTCCAGACCAGCGCCGATTGGGACACTGTGAACTTCGCAAAGGCGTCTCACGAGCATCGCAGGATCGCCTGGAAGCCGATATTTTAATTCTGCTGGCAGGCGTTGTCGCGGAAGCGATTCATTGCGGCACCTACAACTGGAATGGCGCCGCGATGGATTTGCAGTCTGTAAAACGACTGGCCGTAATGCGCAGCGGACAGGGACAAGCGGATAAACTCACCAGACGCCTGCTGGCGAAAACTGAACACGTACTGCAACAATCTCAGCACTGGACGGCAATCGATCTGATCGCAGCAGAATTGCTCGAAAAGAAGTCAATCAGTGGTCGCACAGCCCGTCATCACTTCGAAAACACAGTCAAATAAGCAGTGAAAACACAGTCAAATAAGCAGTCCCTGAGAAACACGCCGGCGTTCATCAGGTCGCCACTGACATTGCGAGCGATGTGAACTAAGATCTTCGTTTCTGCCGTGAAAGACGTCTGCCAGACGTCCGCGCTGTTACGTTCGGCATGACTTTGTTGCGGATTTTGCCTTACATGTTCAATTTGTTTTTATTGGCCGATGACACAGTGATGTTCTGGGGCCAGACATTCGCGCGAGCGGACCTCATCGCAATCCTCATGCTGGTTTTGCTCGAAGGTCTTCTTTCAATCGACAATGCGCTTGTTCTGGGGCTACTGGCGAAGCGTGTCCCTAAACCGCTCCAGAAACGTGCCTTGACCTACGGTCTTGTTGGAGCGTTTGTTTTTCGTGTCATCGCTGTTTGCACTGCCAGTTACTTGATGAGATGGAATATCGTCAAGCTGATGGGTGGAGGGTATTTAGTCTACATCGCCGTCAAGCACCTCTTCTTTGAATCTCAGGAGGACGTAGCGGAAGAGGTGAAAATCGATGCCGACGGGTCACCGGTAATTCTGGACGCCAGGACCGGAGCCGAACTGACCCTTGATCAACAGATGACAGAGATCAAGGAACGAGTTCCGGTTCCTGTACCTGAAGAACAACTCCGTGCTGGTCGCAGCTTCTGGATGACCGTAGTGGTGATCGAGCTGACGGATATCGCGTTCGCAGTGGATTCCATTCTTGCAGCAATGGCGTTTGTCGGCGATCATCCGGAGGGGCATCAAGCGTCAACGTTTCATCCGAAATTGTGGGTCGTGATTGCTGGTGGCGTCATTGGCATTATGCTGATGCGAGTTGCGGCGACGATGTTTATTCGGCTGCTGGAAAAGTTTCCTCGGTTTGAGCTCGCTGCGTACTTGTTGGTCATCGTGATCGGCCTGAAACTTCTGGGAGACTGGGGATTTGATTCGCTGGACTTCCACAGCCCCCAACGACCTGAATTCTGGGTCTTCTGGATGACAATGCTGGCGGCTCTGGCTGTCGGATTTATGCCCGCTCGAAATTCAAAATTCGAACCACAATCATGAGTGTACAGCTTAGCGAATCTCAGTTGAATCGTTTTCGACGCACGGGCGTCATCGCTGTCATGATTGTCGATGACCCCGATCGCGCGGTGAGTCTGGCGAAAGCACTGCTGGATGGCGGTGTGGATATCATGGAGCTGACTCTTCGAACTGCACAGGCGATGGAATGCCTGTCTGCCATCGTAAAACGCGTTCCGGAAATGCTGGCCGGCGCCGGGACAATCATTTTTCCTCATCAGGTAGATCAAGTCGTCGAAGCTGGCGCAGCATTTGGCGTGGCACCTGGCACAAATCCGGTTGTCATTCGCCGAGCGGACGAACTGAACTTGCCGTTTGCTCCAGGCGTTGCGACTCCAACCGACATAGACGTCGCCGTTCAGGCTGGATGTCGCTTGTTAAAATTCTTTCCAGCCGAACACAGCGGTGGCTTGAATATGCTCGCCAGCATCAAAGCGCCGTATGCTCACCTTGGTTTGAAATACATTCCACTCGGCGGCGTTACGACCGGCAATATGTCGGCATGGCTGACTGATCCCGATGTCCTTGCCGTTGGCGGATCGTGGTTGGCCAAGAAAGATGCGATTGATTCCGAACGCTGGCCTGAAATCACTCAAACGTGCCGTGAAGCTCGTGAAATCGTCAAGAACATGTCCGGTCGAACGGAATAATGGTGCGGGCCTGCCAAACAACAAAAAAAGCCTGCCGTCGCGGATGCAACGGCAGGCTTTTTTGAAAGCGAGGTCGACGGGACTTGAACCCGCAACCTCCAACGTGACAGGCTGGCGCTCTAACCAATTGAGCTACGACCCCTCGCTTGCCTTGCGGCAACTTCAACGTGCGGAACATTACTGCTACTTGATCGTATTTTCAAGGCGATCACCTTTAAAAAACTGACCAGAGTCTCAGCGTCTTGTCTGAGAGACATAAAAACCGGCGAAGAAGTTCACTAATTTGCCTGATAGGTATTAAACGACGACTTCGGCGGAAACCCAGCGAAGACTTAGCAAAGTTGCCGCGTTCGAGGCTCGGAACACCAAACTCTCCTCAGATTCAGCAGAAAATTCTCGTCGAATCCAAGACCCAAACGGTCCTGAAGTCTTACTCATCACCTACGCACCCTTTCCCGCTGTTGGTAAACCAGTGCTGTAGGTCCTTTCTGCCGGAAAGGACTTCGCGACTTGTCGCGACCTGCGACCAGCTCCACGTTGCTCACAGCACAATGCGACGCCGTTGAGTTGACAGGCGCCCTTGAGTTCGCCTGAAGGCGAAAGTCCTCCTCGGCAAGGAGGACCTACGGAAATCGGCAAAAGAACACATCCTGCAGAATGGTCGCGTGCGTCTTCCGAAACTTAAGGCTGCAACTTAAAACACGTCGTGCGAAGAGACGGCGTTCGCTGACAAACATTGATGGAACGAGAATGAATCTCAAGGATGCGGCTATTCAAAGCGAACCAACTTCAACGCTGACGAATACTTCCGTCGTGTCGCCGGAAGCTTTGGCCCGGGAGGCCACGCAAGCAAGAGTTGCCAAATGGGCTGCGTTTGGGTTATTGGCATGGATGTTTCTGCCTTTGGTCACCGGGCGTGTCTATGTCTGGGATGATCTGCAGAATTGCCACCTTCCTGTTCGTCAATTTTACGCTCAATGTCTTGCGAATGGCGATTCCTTTGATTGGATGCCAACTCTCTTCAGCGGCTTCTTTCCGACGGGCTCGGGGCAAGGTGGCACATATCATCCGCTGCATCTGCTGCTTTATCGTTGCCTGCCGTTAACGACGGCGTTCAATCTTGAGATTCTGCTGAGTTCTCCGTTTATGCTGTTCGGAATGCAGTTGTTTCTGCGGCGGTATCTGGGCAGAAGCTACGCTGCATGGCTGGGCGCGATTGTATTTACTTTTAGCGGATTCTGCACGCTGCATTTTCTGCATCCCAATGCGATCGCAGTTGTGGCGCACATTCCGTGGCTGCTGTTCGCGCAGGATGTCCTGCTGCGCCCAAGGCTGGTCCTCGGCGATGGCGAGTCTCCGCAGAAGTCGGAATCGCGTTACTGACGGGCTCACAGTTACTGCTGGGATATCCTCAGAATGTCTGGTTCTCGTTGCTGGCCGAAGCATCGTTGTGTCTCGGGTTCTTCAGTTGCAACTTCAGAGGGTTGCAGAAGCTGGTCCTGATTGGCGCGTGAACTGGCCGTCTATTGTGGGGCGATCCGGGTTCTGTTGGCTTTGACACTGATTCGACATCGACGCTCTGATTTGAAGTTGTACAAGTTGCATCTGAACTCTGAGACTCGTCTAATCCTGACTGCAATGGGCCTGGGACTTCTGGCACTTTGGTTGTCCTTGTGGACGCGACGGCGGGCTTTATGTTGTTCAAACATAGCTGCCGTTGATTGGAAAATTTCGCTATCCATCATGTATCGTCGTGCTGCTGCACTTTGTTCTCGCCGTTCTGGCCGCCACCGGTTTCGCGCGGTTAATGAATGAATCCGCAACAGGGCAAGTACAATTGCCAAAACTCATCAACGCTGTGCCATGGCTGAGTGCGTTGGTTGCTGTCGGTGCCTGGCTTTTTGCCGATCCACAGAACGCGCCGCAGTGGACGCTGCTTGCCATGGGGCCGGTGTTGTTCTTCCTTGGTGTTTTGATGCTGAAAGATCTGGCACGTGGTCGCGTGAGCGTGGGGTTTATGCTTTTTCTGGCAGGTGATCTGGCGGCTTATGGATTCACTTTTGAATCGTTACAGAAAACAAAGACATGGCCGGAAGTCATCGCGTCACTCGATCAGCTGAAGATTCAAGCAATGCCGTTCTGCAACTGCGGGCCGAGGGAGCGACCGTGACTGACCGCGACACCGGCATCGATAACTCAAAGAGTACGCAATCCACTGCACGCAAAAATACCGCGAAAATTGTGGTCGATCGACCGGAGCATATTGAGATTGATGTTTCTTCCGTCAGTCCGCAATTGCTTGTGCTTTCGGAGCGATTTTCTGCAGGCTGGACTGCATCCATTACGGATTCGCCTGTGCCAATTCTGCGAGCTGAAATAGATTTTATGGGCTGCGTTGTGCCAGCCGGAAATCACACAGTGCTGTTTTCCTTTGAATCGGTGAGCGTTAAAACCGGCCGACTCATTTCCACCATGGCGATGATCCAGGTGTCTGTCTACGCCGCAATTCGGCTTGTTCCGTGGAAGACGTTTCGGGGTGGTGCTTAGGAATAGACTCAGGATGTTGCCTAGTCGAACGGACTGCTTCAACCGGCCCTGCTGAAGATGCAGAATGGCAGGCAGAACACGAATAGAACGCTCGGTGCCGGCCGCATGTCGCGGATTATTTTGGAGTTGGCCCGGAATTGCTGTTACACTAAAGAAGCATTTGGTCACTCATGCCTGCCGTTGCAAGTTGACCGACGGAATCGGTACTATTTCAAACGAGAACTGCCATGCTATCCTCGCCGCGCCAATTTAAGTCTTCCTGCTGTGCCAGTATCGCCACAATCTGGGCCATGTTGGTGCTGGCACCATGCAGTACGCAGGCCGATCCGGATCAGCAGATTGAAGAGCCGCAAGGGCTGGTCTGGTTCATCGGAACGGTGGAGCAGATTGACGATGGCGTCCCAACCGTCGATCTCGGGGAAGTCCATACACTGCGAACACCAGGCGAAGCACGACCATTTGCCTTTGAGCTTGGTGGAGCGGGCTCCAAACGGGTTGAAGAACTGCCACCGGGTTGCCGAGTCGTGGTTGTTCGTAATCGCAACAACAGATTTTCACCGCTGGGGCTGTTGAACGTTCAATTCACACATCCGACATGGAGTGAAATGGAGCGACCAACATCATTTTCACCCGAGGTGGGTGATATCGTCATGTTTGTCGGTGCTCCGGGTGAGTTAGGATCTGGGGAGTCGATTCGCGATTCATTTATCCGCCAACGGCTGATCGCCAATTCCAGTCGCAATCGTTATTCCACCATGCGCGAATCGATCGAAGCGAACGCTTTGCAGGGCATCGTTGAAAAGCAGCCCACCTGGGTAAAAGGACAACGCAGAATTGCCGGTGTGATTCGGTCTGCGTCGGTGACGAAGGATTCCTACGTGCGACTGAAGCCTTTTATCAATCAGATCATGATGTTTCAGGACTATCAGGATCAGGGAGTGCAAGTTTCTAAGGTAACGACCGGGGCATGGCAAGGCGTGCTGGATGAACTTCGGTACAAGAAGGATGCGTTCGAGACTTCGCCAAAAGAAACCGCCTCCGCTGAAGCTGAAACTACCGAAGCCGTGCCAGCGATTGCCACCGAAAGCAAAGTAAGTCCAGACATGCTGGTCGCCGTGCAGCGTGTCGTGAATGAATCGATGTTTGAACGCTTCCCCGAGGAACGGGATGTGATTGCCGTGGTTTGTGCAACTCTGCTGCAGACCAAGACCTCGAATGAACGGCAATGGATGGGTCAGCAGTTCACCAAGAGCCAGTTTCCGGAGCTCGGCGACCGGGACCAGGTACTGATTGACATGGAACGTGTGATGCGGATTGTGCGAAAGACGGACGAGTGAAATTGTTTCATTTTCGCAACCCGAAACGTAAGTGAGGGATTGAGTCCAGGCTGTCCACTGCGTTCCCACAGATCCCTAACTGACGCCTCGGTTTATGATAATTGCCTTTCTTTTCCAACAATTCATCGCCCAGAACTTCGAAGGTTTGTTGAAATCCTTCGAATAAATTCCGGATGCTGGCTGCTCTGTAGATCGAAGGTTCGATTCCTTGTGAGAGCACTAAAAAGGACAGGGTTTTTGAGAAATCAGGAACCCCGTTTTTTGCATTCATTCACCTCGCCATTCGCCTTTTGCGTGTCGATTCATCTTCAACCGCGGTATTGGAGTCAGACGGCATGGATCGCCTTCCAGAAGTCCTGAAGCACGGGCGGGCATGCTGTACAAGCCCCACAAGCCATAGATCTTCTGGTTGCTCAAGATCTGGTGGATGCGATCGTCGCAGAGAGTGATACGCGATCCGTCTGACAGATTCTTACCGACCTTCTCCGTGCCTCGAAATCCGGAGTCCTTATTGACAACAGCACGCGAATACGCAGCAAGCTGCTCCCATTTGAGGAAGGTCGCCAATTCTGATCCGGGACCGAGATCATCAACCAGCAGCTCTGCAAAATAGTAGCCGAGCAGCAATGTGGTGAAGTCACGAACGGAGTTGCTCACAGTCGTCAGGTTTCCAACGACGTGCCACCCCAGGCCTGGTCTGGCGATTGTAAACAATCGCGGAAGGGGTGAAATCGGGGATTGGTCTGGCGAGGATTTGGGGGATTCGCTACTCAGTGCCTTATGAGTGCTCTGGTCGTTTCCTCTGACGCGGTTGTTGATCGGCTTCAGTCGCTGAAGTTGGTGGTTGAAGAACTGCGTCGAGAGGTCCGCGATCTGCTTGCAGAAAATGTGGTCCTGCGGCAGGAGAATGCCGACCTTCGCCAGCAGGTTCGCGATCTGACGCGCGATGTTGGCTACTGGAAGAGCCGTCACGCCGATGTAAAGAACAAGAATGTGCTGGTGCAGGCTGGGCTTGATCAGGCCAAAGCAGAGACTCGACAACTCAAAGCCGAACGCTTCGGAAAGTCATCGGAAAAACAAAAGAAGGTCGATCGCTCGAACGATCTCGTCGATGTTTTCGCTCCCGCCCGAGCGGCGTTTTCGAAACTCGCCACGCTGCGACTCTATCGGTGACAGCCGCCAAGGGGCTCTCGCGCGCCGTTCACCCCTTCCGCGATTGTTTACTGGCGATTTTCTTTAAGTCAATACCAGTTAGGATGTTGCGCGTTTGATGGCTTTTCGGTGTTCGGCGTAGGCGGCACGGCGTTTCGAGATCAGTGTGCGGCC
>Ga0209491_10009913_pt1 | contig 11561 bp, 11 predicted proteins | sample BON02_FD_187213 | JGI IMG/M metagenome (GOLD analysis project Ga0209491, IMG submission 187213) | Freshwater microbial communities from Lake Bonney liftoff mats and glacier meltwater in Antarctica - BON-02 (SPAdes) (version 2) | ecosystem: Environmental > Aquatic > Freshwater > Ice > Glacier...
GCAGTGGAACTGCTTAAGGACAATGGGTTTGACGGCCTCGCTGAGGCAGTCACCGTGCTGTTGAATACAGCCATGGTGGCCGAGCGTAGCGAGTACTTGGGTGCTAGGCCCTACGAGCGCTCTGAGTGAGGAGCTTATGGGGTCAGGCCTTACATTTCACATAGAGGGAGCTTATGCGGCTTATGGGGTCAGGCTTATGTGAGCTTATGGGGTCAAGCCTTACATTTCACATCGTGCCGAGGGAGCAGAGTGAAATGTAAGACCTGACCCCATAAGCCAATTGCAGTCTGATACAGAAACCCATCGCTGGCGCACTGACGACTTGTGCAAATACAGGTTTGGTTTTAGGCTCGATGGCTGAAGATCGTTTGAAATAGCTGCGCCAATAATACAACGTTTGCACGGGAATACTTTGTGCTTGCGCGTACCGTTGTGTTTGTGTGGCCTAATTTGGCTGTAGTACCCCGTTATATAGTCAGCCACGCTTCGCCGTGCTTCAGCGAGCGATCGATATTCCATCTCGTAAAGTCGACAGGGTCAAGTCGACAGCAAGTCGACAGGGTCAGGTCTTACATTTCCGGCCTTACATTTCCTATGTGAAATGTAAGGCCTGACCCCATAAGCCGCATAAGCCGTTCATAAGCCGTTGGATAAAAGCGTACAACTCAGCGCCGAGGAAAACACCGCCTCCAGGTGATTGTCCGAAAGAGACTTTGCTGCGTATTTGTATTGTTGCACTTAAGGATACTTGCTCTGCTGAATCTCTTAATTGACAACACAATCGAGAAAAACGCGATTATTTTTGCGGTCGTCCTCTGGTTCTATAATGTCACCAGAGGGGTCCACTGCAACCAAAATCTTATGGGCGCCGCTGGCGAGCGACAAAACAATAGTAAAATTTTCGCTGTCGCCAGCCGACAGCCAAGGTAAGCGTAAGTACTGTCGCTCGCTGTAACGGTTATCTGGAACGACATCAATACCGATGTCGCTGACATCCATAGCGCCGCAGTTGGACACCCGAAAGCGTAATATACCCGCATCAAAATCAATGTCAGTAACTGCTAAATCTGAACCTAACTGAGTAATAGTTTCAATGGGATAAATCACTAATTCATCGACGCGCAGTAAGTGAGTACGCCTGTGCTCATGATGTAAGTGTCCACCGTAACGATGATCGACGCTGACCCCATGAACATGCAAATTTGCGCCGACCTGCGCTACCGTTACCCGACCTTTTTCTGGTTGCGTATCAAAAAATCCACAGCAATCCCAAGCGAGTGCATCACCAAGGTACTGAATCTCGTCCTCGGTTTCGGCGGAATTTTTGTCTGACAGTAAGTAATGCTGCAACGAATCATAAACAGAGGAACCGAGTCCAGCTGCGGCCCCGCTGTTGGTGTTGCGACTGGATTGATTTACGCAAAGTTTGGATGCCACAGTAATAACGAGGTCATCCCACTGGCATCGCGCTCTAACGCCATACACATCAGCTGGTTTATCGAGGCTATCAATAGCCGCCGCAACCCAATCAGCCAACCGCCAGTCGGCTTGCGAATTCAATGACAGTAAATCGATTGAACAACCCATATCGGTAGCGTCAGAACTAAAGCACACCCAAGGAAAATGGTCACTGCCATCACCGGGGCACACCTTGTGTATCCCGCCAGTATTGGCATGACACTTGAAAATGGCCGTTTCTGCTTCTATCTCATTATAGACAAACGTTAGTTCACCATTATCAATACTGGTGGTCGTGCCCAGTCCCAAAATGTCTCCCCTGAGCGGTATACGCGCTACCGGAAGGTGCTCTTTAATATCACCCTGAACCAGATCAATAATGGTATTGGCGACGGTCAGGTGGATCCCAGGTTGCTTGATCACGTCTTTCTCCTTTTGTATCGATGTTGATTATGCACAGAAAACCGTTAGCAGCAGCCCAGTTAACCGTATTTCGCTGCTGTTTTGGGTGGCTTTAGTGTCGTTGAGGTGTCGTTGAAATCACCGGCCTATCCTGCATCGGCACGCTACGCGGTCCGCAGCGGTCGCGCCTATAATACGACGTCTATTTTCTTTTAGATCTAACGAAAAAAGCAAGCCCAAGACCCGTTAGAGACAACAAAAGAACAATGCCTAACACACCCAAAATGGTGTCGGGAAAAGGGCGACCTAGCCATTGCAAATAGTGGACCTTGTACAGATTATTGATCAGTAGCGTATCGCGACCCGACGTTGAAGTGAGAGGTAAAAAATTTGATGTTTCGTTTTTAGAGGGCACTTGTGCAGAGCTGTTCAGTGGCTGTGATCAATATTCTGACTTTATTTTTGGAGGTGATAAAGACGCAGCAAGCGACGCGAGCCAAGCGATTCTCAACCAGATTTTATTTGACTCCCCGTACGGCAATACCCTTTGAGTAGTATAAAGCTAATGTAGCTTGTCATTACATTGGCCTAATTCCGCGACTGTCCGATCGATGATGTCGAATGCTTTACCGTGTAATTCAGCGAATCGGCGCCGGAGGCTTAACTGTAATTCATCCAACTTCTTCTGACCATGAATATCCGGTGCTCGAACCTTAAGAGCAGCAGCTGTAGCGTAGGCCGCAACTGGATTGATGTCCTCCAGTCGCTCGCCACCGACCAGGCCCTCAAGAGGTGCCATGAGTTGGTCTTGGCTAGGGAGACTCACCACTGCCGGGTGCAGAAGAAACTTCGTATAGACCGGTAGGCATTCAGTGCAGATCAGCTCGCCGATAAGAGCTGGAAACCATGCCAAGGGTGGCGGCGCGTCTCGGATCGGATCAATTCTGTCGATGTGGTCGCTGGTTGCTGCCCGTCGGTGCCAGGGGCTATTAATCACGCCCTGCTTATCAATTCCACCGATGGGGTTCTGGTCGTAGAATTTTCTTCCTACACTCTTGCTCCAGCCCAATGCAGGTAAGTCCTTCCATCCAAGCACATCGGCGATTCGTCCAAGCGTTTCAGCAGGTATCATTTTGAGCCCCAAGCCATGGACGATAATAAGGTTTTTGTGTGGCGATTCCAGCAGATGCTCCTCAACCGATTCCAGATAGTGGGACAGCGACCGGTACGTATCTCTGTTAAAACTCAGAATAGCATTCTCGATATAAGGAAGCGTATTTCGAATTTTTTCCTCTCCAGTTTGAACTTCTGCCGTGAGCTTCGATCGGACAAATTCGAGCGCCTGCAGTGTGGTCAAAAAGAATCGTCCTAAAGAGCGCTCAGAGAGAATGCCTCGTAGCTGTGTCCTCGCGATCTGAAATGGGTTTTTAGGCGATAGAGCCTGGATCGCCGAGAGTTTGATTAGCGAACGCGTTTGTAGATGGGGCTCTCGAACGATAAAGACATAGTTCTGGACTAAAGGCATCCAGACCCGCCACTGCTCTGGTGTAAACTCTGCGATGTCCTTAACCACAATCTGGATCGGCCCGGCATGTATCTGGTGGAGCTCTTCGACCCTCGCCAGTATCGTTTCGAAGCCTCGCTGGATGTTATTTCTTTTTGTTATTTTACGAAACGGCTCATGGATTTGACCATGCACCGCCTCGGTGAGAGCGACTTCCAGAATCGTCGACATCGTCCGTGGAGGAGATAGAATATGGGTGATTTCCAAGTTCCCCTGACTAACAAGTTGCTGTAGCTTTCGGAAAGCACTGGGTGCCACGTAGACCCCGCCTTTTGATTTTTTAGCAGTAGCTGCGTGCTTTCCCATCGGTTTTCTCCCGTTATATGCGCGGCTTACTGCTGAACATTTAATGACTAATTTTCAGCCAGCAACTTACCGTCTCAATGTACAAACGCTTAACGCTATATTCATCAAGTTACGCTGGACGCAAAGTCGCCAGCAGGTCGAGGTCATTGTTGCTACCGATTACATATGCCGCCAATCGCCTCACTCCATCACTTAAATCGTGAGTACAGAATTCCTCCGAAATATAGGGAAGCAGCAATTATCGCAACGATACGCATAGGATTATTGGCACTTTCCAAGATGACGCTACTGCACGTTCCGATAACAAGTAAGATCTCGAAGCCGAGAAAAATATTCCCGTAGCGGCGCGGGTCCCAATAAGATACAGGGCTAAGGAACCGCCAGCCGGTAAAGGGAAGGAGGTGACGGTGCGCATCCTCGTGATGGAGAGGAAAATCGCATAGAAGATGGAGCGTCGCACTGGCAGCCAAAAGGACTCCCAAGTCTAGTCCAAGCGCTAAACATATCACTAGCGCTGTCAGCATCAACGGAAATGAGTTTGGAATATCGAAGAAGAGCTGCCACCGAGGATGGTAGTAAACATCTGACCAGATCTTTTTGTCGTCGACTCCTCGGATTTTTTGGTAGACATAAAAGGCAAACATCGGCATGTCTGGAAGCCAAGCCCCGATCGTGATTGCGGCAGCAGCTGCCCAACCTGGTTCTTCCGACCAAATAAAGACACTCAGCGCCATATGGGCAGGCGTATTCACGCGCTGTCTGCTTTTTTCCAGGCCATCGCTGCGCCGGCGTACCAGTAGGTAACCCCTAGTATGAGCAGAGCAAACAGCAATGCTGAGTCGAAGTATGAATACTGCTCTGCATTGATCGTACGGCGATACACCTCAAGACGTTCTGCCATGCTTAGCGGACGCGATCGAATTATTCGATTGTAGTGCACACGACTGCGCCCGTAGATAAAGACCTTACTCAGGTAGACCCCTATGGAGCTTAATTCGAGGTGTTTTACCCCTATTTCGGGGGCATACCGCACAGCATCGCAAGAAACTGCATTGACGACCGTGCGAACAAATACGACATCGGAACCTCGAAACTGCTCCTGAAAAGGACCGAACCGGCCCATCACCTCGGTGCGAACAGCCATATTACTGGTGCGGCCCCAGTAGAGCGTCGAATCGTCACTGGAGAGGATATAGGATTCCTTTTGCCGTTCGTAGGCATCTAGATGTCGGAGTCCGGGAGAGGAGCTGTATGACAACGATGGGCCGATGAGAATTCCGATCGCGGGATCGCGCATTGTCGCCTCAATCTGCGACAACCAATCAACCCGGTGTACACAATCAGGGTCAGTGAAAACGAGTATCTCTCCTACGGCTGCTCGAATTCCCTTATTTCTTGCCGCGTATGCACCCTGCTTCGTTTCACTTAAGAGTCTTATACTTGGGTATTCACTAATAATTTTTGCCGATTGATCTGGACAATTGTTATTCACCATCAAGATTTCGAAGTCGAACCCGCAGTCCTGACTAAGTAGCCCGTCGATACATCGCCTGAGGTAGCGCTCAGCTCGATGCACCGGCAGGATCACAGAGATTTTCGGCTGCTCAACCATCGTATCGAGGTTGCCCAGGAAGATTGATATATCTCAGCATGGTGGGGGTATGGAGGCAAGTCAGTATAGCGCCAGAAATCACAAAGCCATAATAGATGGCGCAAATCGAGAGGATTACAGGGAGTTCAAAAAATGAAATACCGACTAAGCGAAAGCGTTTCTTCACGGCGCTGGGAAACCGAAACACCGAAATGATCCAGAGCCAAATATGGCTGATCTTGTCGTCCACAGGCGTTTTACTTTGCTTCAAATAGCGGGAAAGAATTATGAGATCCCTTCCGTGGACCAGAGCCCGTAACAGGAAATCAAGCGGCCCGAGAGGAATTGGATGGCTTGCTCCGGCGCCATGACTATGCCAAATGTCGATACCGCTATCTCGAAGTTCTACCGCGAGAGCTGCGCAGGACCCCCGGACATCGCCTTGAAGCCTAGGAAACGGAGGATCTTCAGTTGCAGCCCGGCGCATGGCTACATTGTTCGCGTGAAATTTGATACTGCGCTCCAGAAGCGCCGGTGCGGGATCGTGTTTAGGATGAAACCAGCTGAGCGCGAAAGCCTTACCCAAGAGCCCCCTTGGCTCGATGTAGGTGTTGCCACAAACCACGTGGACGGAGGGAGATGCGAAGGGCTCAAGGAGCCGCTCCAGCCATCCCGGATCAGGAATTACATCACTGTCAACGAAGACGTTGACCGTGCCAAGACTGTTTTGGTAGCCAACATTTTTCTGGACATAGTAGGCGCTTGAGTCAGTCGCTACTAAGCGGACATTGATACTCTCTGTGCTCTCGTCGCTGATCATGCGGAGCTGGTCTAGCAGGGACTTCGATAGAACATTGCTCGCATCGTAAACGAAGAGAATTTCGACAGGCTGCTGGACCGTGAAAACACGTTCCTCCGCAAGATAGTCAATGACCTGAAGCCGCAATTCCCGCAGCAGATCAAGGCATCGTAGGGTGCCGGTCGGGGTTACCTGTGAACACTCGATAAGGATCGAGAGACTTTCGTTTTTGTTAGGTATTTGTGTGACCACCGCTAGCAGCATCCATGAAGGTCAGAGGTTTCTAAAGGGCAAAACACAAGAATAAGCGAATTTCGAACATAGGGCTCATTAGCGGACGATTGCGGAAATATTAGCACTGCCCATTGCTACAACAATCTTACGGTGATTACTTACCAAGCGCAGGCAATAATAGTTTGACTGGCCTCGATTGATACAATCAGGCCATCAATACCCAAAGGCGCAATCGATACCCTCCAAGTGCCCCAATTCGATACTATTTCCCATGCTGTCTGGCTCTAACATCGGTTCAACCTGAGTCGCCGCGACATCGCAAATGTGCTTATTGCGTAGGGTATCACAGTCAGCTATGAATCCATCAGTCTCTGATGTATCAAATGGTGGCTACTTACGCTAAGCGTCTCACACCGTGGTATGGGTGGGTCAGGACAGGCAGTAAGCCGATACCGCCTCGCATTCAATAGGGTTACTTAACAGCCAACATCAGAGCTATTGCCTATATGATATTGCACCGGATATTGGCGCATACATCTATCGCGACAACCGACCACCCCGCTTTCAACGAGCAGAGCAATGGGGTCAAGCAGAGCAATCGGGTCAGGCCTTGCATTCCACATATTAAGGATGGCGCATGTGAAATGTAAGACCTGACTCTTTCTAGTGTGACTCTTTCTAGTGACTCCAACCCCAACATTGTGAATCGTGCTGTAGATTTTTAACCGATTGATTTTACTAATTTTTACCCGAACACCCGCAGCGCGTTTTGCACCCCAGAGCCCAACAAATCACGGTGAGTCCCGCAATTCTCCCGCAGCTTTCACCCGGGAAAGTCGCTGTTGTTATTGTTATCGAGTTCCGATAACATCGGAACATGATTGAATCCTTTGGCAACGCTCTGGCAGAAGATCTCTTCTATGACATGAAGAGCAAGTCAACCAGATCATTTCCAAATGAACTGCGGAGAACTGCCAGGCGGAAACTACTTTATTTGCATGATGCAACGGACTTGAAAGATTTGAGAGTACCGCCTGGTAATCGGCTGGAACCGCTGAAAGGTAATTTGAAGGGATTTCATTCAATACGGATCAACGATCAATGGCGACTGGTTTTCCGCTGGAGTGGCGGGCAGTCACAAGATGTGCAGATATTGGATTACCACCGATAGAGGTATTGGAAATGAACAAGCAACCAAAAAACCCGTTCCATCCCGGTGAGATGCTTATCGAGGAATTCCTTAAACCCCAGGGTATGACTCAGGCTGAGTTTGCCAGGAAAATTGGGTGGACCAAAGCCCGACTCAATGAGCTTGTCCGCGGGAAACGTGGTGTAACAGCAGAGGCGGCATTAGACCTTGCTGACGCTTTGGGGACATCGGCAAAACTCTGGATGAACCTCCAGGTGACTTATGACTTGGACAAGGCAGCCGCCGCCAGGAATGCGGCATAACATGTATGCAAAAGAAAATATGGTAGCTACGGGTAGACTTGAACTACCGACCCCAGCATTATGAATTCTAAACCCTGCTGTTTACCCTTGTTTACACGCTCATACTAATACAATAAATAGTAATTAAAAACAGTAACTTAATATTACTTTAGGTGCTACGCTCAAACCTTGAATTACCCTATCGTGTTTACATTCTGTTTACACGTTTTCGCTGTTTGAGCACAGCACTGGAGTGCAAATGTCAAAATCAGAAGGGAAAATCACTAAGCGGGTGGCCGATGCATGGAAGGGGGAGGGCACGGATAATGTCCTATGGGATGGCAAGCTGCCGGGCTTTGGGCTGCGCGTAAACCCCGGCAAGTCAAAGGCATACATTATCGCCTACCGGAATGAGTACGGAGCATTGCGCAGGTACACTGTCGCTAAGCATGGCGGGCCCGTATCCACAGAGCAGGCCAGAGATAAAGCCAGCAAACTTCTAGCAGACATTCGGCTTAACGCTGCCGATCCGCAGGGGGCAAGCCAAAACCGCAGGAAGGCTGCCAGCGTGGATGAGTTGCTGGATGATTATCTGGCCTCTGCTAGATGGATGGAAAAAGCAGAGTCCACCCGGTATACAGATCGAGGCCGCATAGACCGGCATCTGCGCCCGACAATGGGAAAAATGAAACTGGAGCAACTCACGCCCGATGATGTGCGTCGGGCCTATGCCGATATACGCGACGGTAAAACCAGTGTGGTGAAGAAGTCGGACAAGGCGCGTGGCAAGGTGAATGTGCGCGGGGGTGAAGGTGCTGCAAGGATGGCTATTCGAGTATTCCGAGCAATCCTGAACTGGGCCATTGCCGAGGGCAAAGCCACAGACAACCCGGCCACACACTTAAAGCTGACCGGCGATGGGAAGCGGGACTTTATTCTGGAGAATGGCGATCAGTATGCCGTGCTATTTGATGCACTGGACACGCTGGAGAGGGAGAGAAGAATACCGGACTCTGCCGCCGACGCCATCCGAGTGCTGGCATTTACTGGAGCCAGAAGGAATGAAGTCGCCGCGTTAAAATGGGAGTGGGTAGATACAGGCGCGGGAATGATCACGCTGCCGCCTGATGAGCACAAAGCGGGCCACAGGAGCAGGGCAGACAAAACCATCGCGTTAAACAGTACGGCAGCGGCCATTATTCGCGCGCGGCAGAACAACGGCAGCCGGTTTGTATTCCCATCATCGCGGGGCGACACCTTTGTGAGCCTGTCTGCGAAGCTGTGGAGCAAGATACGAAAGGAATCAGGACTGCCCGCTGGACTCTGCAATCATTCACTGCGTCACAGCCTGGGTACAATGATGGCCATGCAGGGCGCACAAGCTGCCGAGATTATGGCAACGCTCGGGCATACTCAGTTGAGTACCGCACAGCGATACATACACGCAAGCCGGGATGCCAAATCCGCACTGGCCGAGAAATACACCGGACAAATATCGGGGGCGATGAAGAAGGGCAAGGCCGAAGTGGTGCCGCTGGATAAGCGGAGGGTGAAGGGATGAAGCGGAAGCATATTGGAGTCCTTGCGTGGAAAAAAGTGGCACATATTGGCGGGTGGGCTGGAATGTCGTCTGGCAACGCATTGATTAATCGTTTTTGCGATGCGGTAGAAGATGGTACGACGCCTGATAATGACGACATGGAGACACTAGCGAGCGCACTAAGTGTGTTTAGGCGGGGTGTTGCCGACCAAAAAAAACTGGCCTCATTCGCACACCAGATTGGACTAAAAAAGCGGCAGGGTAAAAAATCGTCTTCTACAGTCGGATGGTATCAGGAGGCTTCATCTATCGTCCGATACTTTGCGCTTAAAGATAGCTACGTAGCCGAAGGTGAGACTCTGAAAGATGCCGAAATTGCTGCAAGGAGTCTTATTCGTAGCGAACTCGGGATAGGCGATAGAGCCATGCGCAACAAAATTAGCAAGTACCGCAGTGTTGCCGAAAAAATGTATGAGGTAGCGCGATGGCAGGTGCCAGCCGAATAATTCTGGAAGTCAAAACTTAAGATAATGATACGCCCTTACCCTCGCATTATCTTTGCTCCACCGAGTTACTAAACAGGTGGAACAATGGAAAAGCAAACCGCAGCATTTAAGTCTAAGCCGCTGGTGACACGCGCCGAGTGCGCGGAACTGCTCACCGATGAAGGTTACCCCACAACCAAAGGCACGCTGCAAAAGCTGGCCTCTGTTGGTGGTGGCCCTGAATATCAAATCTTTGGAAACAAAGCACTTTACCGGCCCGCAAAGGCTATCGAGTGGGCAGAGTCGCGCCTATCCAGTCCCCGGCTGTATGCGGGGCAGCAGGCATAAAAAAATGCCAGCACCCGAAGGAACCAGCATTCCCCGATTGGCGACCAAACCATCCGAGATGAGTCATGATACCACGCAAAGACCTTAGTCAGGCAGCGCAATTTTTGCACCTGCTGGACAACACGACAGACCAGTTCACGTTCCAGACCTTCTCCGAATCACCGGAGGCGAAAGAACAACGCGACGAATACAGGAAGCGCACCGGCAACAAAACTGCCGACCCATACGCAAAAGTGCTGCACGGTACTCTCGACGATCACGGCGATACCCTGGGCACCCTGAATGCGGCTGGCGCCGGTATCTATGTCACCGTCAATCGCACGGACTTTGGCGGGCGTAGTGAGGGGAACATCACCATTTCAGAGATGGCAAAGCAATGATAACACGTGGCAAAAATAGATCGACACTAATACTTGAAGCGGCTATTCACGACATCGTGGATGAGCGAGCACCGATCACAGTGCGGGGGGTGGCTTATGCGCTGTTCACGCAAAAGCTGATCGACAGCATGGAAACCAAGAATACCCAAAAGGTTTCGCGGGTAATGACCGCCATGCGCGAGCGCAATGATCTCGACTGGACTCTAGTCGTTGACGACTCCCGCATGACCAACATAGTAAGCGCATGGAGCGATCCCAACCAAATTATTGATGCGTGTGTGCGGGAGTATCGCAAGGACTATTGGCGGGATCAGTCAATCACAGTTGAGATATGGTCAGAGAAAGGAACAGTTTATGGGTTGCTGCGGCCAGTGCTTGACGAACTGGGCGTTACGTTTCGAGTAATGAAGGGCTTTGGGTCATTCACCGCAGTCAGGCAAGCCGCCGAAGATACCTGGGCGTCTGATGATAAGGACTTTATCGCGTTCTACATTGGCGACCACGACCCTAGCGGCATGTATATGACTGAGGTGGACTTGCCCGAAAGGTTACAGCGGTATGGCGCTCGCGGACGTTTTCAGCGGATCGCGATTACTGAGGAGGACTTTCATCTTCCGTCATTCGATGCCAGAACAAAAAAGAAGGACCCCCGTTATCAGTGGTTCGTGAAGCGGTACGGATACGACTGCCGGGAACTGGATGCCATCAACCCCAATGAGCTTCGCAGACGCGTGAGGGAGCAAATTGAATCCTGTATCAATTTGCCTTTGTGGGAGCGCGCCATAAAGGTGGAGAAGGCCGAAGTCGAATCTATGAAGGACTTTCATAATCATTGGAAACAGTTGATGGGGGTGTCCAAATGACCGCCTCAGTCGCTCACCCTCTGCCCGCCTTCACACCCGACGAACTGCAGTCAGTGCACCGCTGGTGCCTGAAGTATCGCGACCTAGTGCGCGGAGGCGGCACACCTACCGCAGAGCAGGACGCAAAATTCATGCTGTTCTCTCGCGTCGTTTATGCGGA
>Ga0209491_10009915_pt1 | contig 11560 bp, 14 predicted proteins | sample BON02_FD_187213 | JGI IMG/M metagenome (GOLD analysis project Ga0209491, IMG submission 187213) | Freshwater microbial communities from Lake Bonney liftoff mats and glacier meltwater in Antarctica - BON-02 (SPAdes) (version 2) | ecosystem: Environmental > Aquatic > Freshwater > Ice > Glacier...
TATAGATTTCTTTTGTGTGGAAAAATGGCGCAAACAGAATATTTGATGAAGTGAGCCCCGTGGCCACGTTTCGAGTGCAAACCATAGACAAACTGGATGAGGCCTGCACCAACGCGGATGATCGAATGATGCTTGTGCGACACCGCAGCGGCGACCGCATCATGAGCTGGCGCAGATTTGGACAGATTTCTTGAGCGAAGAGTGTCGGGCGACTGATTTCGTCGCGACAGCAGCAGGGCGGGCGGCAAACGACAGCCTGCACGATGCTCGCACAAAACTCAAAATAAGTTCGCAATAATTTCCTCGGCAAAGAAGTTTCTGCACCGTTGCGTAGGCGCGCATGCACGGGTGCATGTGCTTTTTTTGCGGAGAGTGTGCATGCGTGCAGGTATGTACATTAAACATGTGTTGTGACATCAGCGTACACATTTGCGTACACGCTCGCTACAGGGTGTGCATATGCACTCACATATGTGCAGTTTGTTCATTCAGCGTTGGGGAACGAGGGTGGGGGGGTTCAGCTAGTCTATGAGGGCACTTGTTGCTTGGCGTGGGGGGTTATTTTTGACAGAAGGAGAGATAGGGGTGTTGTCTGTATGTTCTCTATTTTGAGTGGGAGTGTATGTGGGTATATTTGTGTGTATATGCACACACACACACACACTGCACATGTGGGGTACTCAGTTGTTAGCCCAGGGGTCGGGATAAGACACCTGGAGGGCCCGAAGAATCCAGATGGACTAAATCTCGGCATACATGTATTCGTATATGTGTACAAAGTACACAAGTGTACGTATATGCTAGGAGACGGGATGAGATCTTGTACTAACTGCTTTTTCCTTTAACATATTTTTCCTTCCGAAAAAGAAAAGCAAAAGATGTGAACGCCAAACCACCGACAATCCCAAATCTAAAATAGATTTGAGCACATAGACCCTCAATCAAGGGTACCAACCCGCTTCTTATAGTAATATAAGCAATTATCATTATCCAGGTTGTCTGGCTTCTTTCTGTAATTCCCAACCGATGGGTTCGTGCTGGCTAACAAGGGTACGATTCGGGTCTGTAAACCGTTGGGTGATGTGAAAGCTGAGCAATCACGTGAGACACCAGAATACTAGAAATCCGTACGTTTCCGTTGCTCTGCGGCTCCCGTAATTAAAGATATGCTTGATGCCAAAAGATGACAGAGAGACATTGTCTTGATAATATGACTGTACACACTTGAGTTTGGAATTTCCCTCTATGCCACACCCTGGGCCTCAACACAGACTATAGTACAATGCATCGTTGATATAAGTGCAGAAAGACCTTACTAAGCAAACAGCAAGTTTCTGTTTGGAATTGCTGGATCTGACACACACGCCAAGGAAAAAAAATGTTGTGTCTTTTTACAAGACGGCAAAAAAACTGACTGTTTTCCCCTTCTGTTGTTCGCCACGGATGTGACATCACGAAAATGTCAGAGGAGAGGTATGCATGCAAACACCGCGACCTTGATCATAGTATACACATGCGCGCGCGCACACACACACACACACATACACACATAAACGCGCACTTGATCACACTCACGCAAATATCACACGTACAAACAAATGCACCTACGCACACAAACAAAATAGGCCATATAATTTACTAAAGACATATCCAGTTCAAAAATACACGCACACTATGGCAAAGACACATGGACAAAGATAGACACAGATAAGGCAGACACGGACACAGACATAGACTGGTCACCTGAGACTTAAGATATACTGATTACTGTGGGCACAGAACAAATCTAACATGCAGAACACACAGAAACAGATAGACAGACACACGGTGGCACACATAGACACACGCAGACATGCAGAAACAAATATAGTTACCGAATGCCACAGACGCAAACCGAGACGCAGACATAGACACAGCTACAGACACAGAAACAAAATGTCACAGATGAGTACACAGACACCGTCATAGACATAGACATAGACATAGACATAGACACAGACATAGACAAAGACAAAGACACAAACACAGACATACACATAGGCGTAGACATAGACACAGACATAATTATGCACACAGACACAGACATCGAACAAAGAAACAGACACAGATATAGACATAGACACAGGCATAGACGCGGACACAGACATAATCATCTTCACGCACACACAAACTCTCTCTCTCTCTCTCTCTCTCTCTCTCTCTCTCTCTCTCGCTCTCTCACACGCAGAGAGAGAGAAAAAGAGACAGATAGATAGACACACACACAACCCGGTGACTGTCTCTCTCTTACAATGTGTTTTACGGGTGTATGCGTTTGTGTGTTTGTGTGTGGGGGGGTGCGTGTATTTATGTGTGTGTGCGAGAGAGTGAGTGTGTGCGTGCGTGCGTGTGTGCGTGTTGCATGTATGTGTATTTGTGTGTGTGTATACGTGTATTCGCGTTGGACATGTGCACGTGGGTGTTTGTGTGTGTGAGAGAGAGAGAGAGAAAGAATGTGTGTGTGTGTGTGTACTTGTGCTTGCGTGTGACTCACAGTGATGTGTGTGTTTGAGGATTATCAATGACTCATCGTTGACGCCATCAATGGCGTCAGCCCCAGGCGCGGTACCGGCCTGAGTCGAATGCGAAAGCCTGATGTGTACGTGATTGGCGCGTCTGTGGCAAGTTGGTGCTGCAGGCGTGCTGTCACTGTCTCTTCACGAACTGTGTGTAGCCGCCCCATCAACTCTGACGTGTCATGCAGTGACTTGCTGGCTTCTGATTCACGGTCTGAAACGGCATCATCACGCGCACTGCGTCTTATGCCACTGACGCTCAAAGTGTGTGTGCGAATAACTGGCTCGTAGGTTTGCTCCTTCGTGCCGCCTGTCCGAGTGACCGATGATGAGTTACTGCTGGTTTGTGTGTTCACTGTATGATCCATCTTTGCAGGATTTCTCCGATTCGGTGCTTGTACTCCCTCCTCCATGGCCGCAGTCATTTGCACCAGGGGGTTAAGTCTCGGTTCTACATTGCAAGTTTTATAATGTGTTTGGATTGCATTTCCTGCAAATGCTGCATTACCACCTGATAAAACACCAATGCCGCCAGAAAGACTCGACAGGTCAGAACTAAAACGGCTCCTGCGGTCCCTCTCACCCCTCCACACGTTACCACTGCAAGAATCTTTCAGTCTGGTGCTCCAAGTCATCGTCTCCACCGGAACCGTGACATTTCTTTGGCTTGTGCTGGATTGCGGGCTTTCCTGCTCAGCTGCAGGTGAGTTGTTGTTAGAATTTGACTGTGACACTGCCAGGGATTTCACGAGTCTGGTGTGAACAGGAACTTGTATAATGAAACAAACTTTGACTGCTTGCCAGATATTTTTTCAAAGATTCTGCACCGTCGCAGTATTTATCAATTCATTGACTCATATCGCATCGTTCCATCTTGATTTATCATTATAGCACAGCAGTCTAATACATAGTTTATTCCAAATACATGTATTGTGTCAAAGAGTTGGTTTACTTTGAACACTGTGCGTGGCACATCGTTACATGATCTGTGTAATTGAAAAAATATTGCTGTTAACCAAATTAGTAAACTCTTTTACTGGAGATACCACATTATCACAGTAATATTCAATCAAATGACTTGTAGTATGCTGTTCAACTTTTTTTATCATCGTATCACAAGAGCCTAACGATGAAGGTCGGTTGTTGGGAGTGACATTACGTCAAATAGTTGGATCACTTATAAACAGTGTATGTGACATACTAGTCGTATTGTTTCAACTATATGGCACAAAGGGACGTGTGCCACTGTCAGAGACTGTGATGGGTACATCTTGAACTCAGGTCCCATGAATCTCGACAAAGAACCACAGTTTGATGCTTACCTACTTTATTTTTCATTCTGCTCACATTTCTTGCTACAGCGATCGCATCTTTTGCATATTCTTGGAGCTTTTTAAGTTCCCTCGACCGTTCTATGATTGTCTTTGCGTTCTCTTCAAGCTGCGTGCAAGTCTCGGCCACTTGTGCATCGAGGTCGTTCTGGGCAGCCGCAATCGTATTCTTCTTGCAAGTTGGAGAAGTGATTGTCATTGCAGCGACAATCTGCGAATCAGCAAATTCGCACCACGCCCGATCGACCAAACTCTGAGATGTGAAGGTTGCGGCAAAACCAACGCGGCAAGCAGAGGCAATAAGCACAAGCAAGAGACTCTGCGTCTTGCTCATTCATAAATCTGCTTTTGGTCTCCTTTAGGACTGACTTGAGCAGGTATCAGTCTTTGGCGAGCACGTCTTTCAACGACGGTCAAGGTTGCTGAGTATGTGAGAATGTGATGGTTGATAGTAATGGCCTCCGTTCATCATGAATAGCACCCTTTCATATCTTCATGTAACGTGAATAGTTCGTGTATTTCTCAGCCTCGGAATTCTTTTTGAATTCAAAAAAAAAATCAACTTCTGGGACAATGAGGTTCTTGGGTCCTAGATGGCTAATCGGGTGTTCGCCATCCGCTTAGTCAAGTGATTAGGTTGGGTCTTCGAAACCCAAGAAAGAAAGAAAGAAAGACTTTGTGACATGTCTAACATCATCGGACTTTGAACCTGTGAACCAGGTCTGTGAGTACGCCAGGGATGTAGTACTTGCCCGGGCGAGCATGACATATGTAGTGCGGGCCTTGTTTATATAAGGATGACTATGACATAGCGACAAGGGTAGGAGACAGATGAGCCCAAGTTGTGTCTCAACTTAGGTTTTTTGGTTTGCGATCTTATGGTTAGACTCGCCTTGAATCACGCAACCTTAGTCTTGTGGTGAATACTTGAGCGCTGATGAATGTGTGTTGTATATGGGACCTAGTGAGTGTCCGGAGGCCGCCGTCGGACGTGACCAGGTATGGATCCCTACCCGGTCAGGTGTTGCTTGAACTTGATACCCTACAAAAGAGTCTTGTGTCAGAGTTTTGTACACGAGTACATCCAAATACTCCATATGACGTCCCACGACCCTCGCTAAGCTTGGATGGCGTGAATCCTGGCCAGGTATCTGATAGTTTTCCGGTTTTGGTGTTTTTCCAGCACAAACTATTTTCAAACTATCATACATATAACTTTACGAAAGAACTATAAACAAGTACCATGAACGAGCCCAATCAGAAGACACCTTCGGACGTTCGCAGGTATACATTCCTACCCGGGCGGATTTGTTTTGTTTTGAATTTTACGAACATGCCAAGTCAGAAGGCATCTTCGGATATTCGCAGGTATACTTCCCAACCCGGTCGGATTTGCTTTGTAATTGAGCTTTTTTAATTTTGCTTTGTTGGCGGGAGGCCGCTTTTCCAACTACCAAATCGTTCATGGGTTTACCCCTCCCCCTTTGTTCCACCCTGACTCCCTTGAGTGTTGGTGCTTAAGGCACGAGACTGCCTTGAGTGTTCGTGCTTATGGGGATCAGACGTGGGAGATCTCGGGACGCTATTCGGTGGCTGAGGATGCGACTTGTATAGAGATTGTGTAAGTCCAGGGATGCGAGCCAACCCGTCAACTTGTGGAGTGTTAACATCAGTTGGCACGTAGAGTGTATCCAGGTGGTGGTGTACCTCTGGTTGGACCGCAGGAAAAGCTACGCAGCCCGAGTGGATATATTCCCGGGGGTTTTATTTCGAGCCCAGGGCGGGAGACGAAGTAAGGATTTTCGGGTTTCATAATAATAAACAAACAAACAAACAAACATCTCCTGTAACTATGCTTTGGGTATTGTATCCCCCTAGTGCGGTGGGATTGTAACAGACACACTATGACTAAAGTCGTATAAAAGGACCAAGGAAGAAAGGACAGTCTTGCCAGTGGGTCCTGCGTGATTAATTGAGTGTCCACCCACTTTGTCTAGTGATCAAGATGAGTAATTGCCACCCAAGAAAGAAACAAAGAACAAACAACACCGGGTCAATAAAAGAAAGCAACAAACACCATAAGTAGGCGGGCAACGGTCCGGAACAATTCTTGGGTCCTACGTGATTAAGTTGAATTTGAACACACCCACGAAAGAAAGCAACAAACAAACAAACAAACAAATTGCAATGACAAAGTGAAACTTGCAAACTGCCCAAGAACATGTATGATTTAAGATCAGAATGCGCAAATCGCACTGTCTTCCGCCGAGGTCTGCCCAGCGTGTAATAAACCCCTTTGAAAAGTCCGGCCAGTACAAATCATTAGGTACCAACTCCACCTCAAGACTCCCTATCAGCCTGAGACTGGCTATGAGTGTTTTTTGTTGAGCTCATTCAACAGCGTGTGTGGAACTTAGACAGGGTAGACTAACTTATCTATACCAGTGATGTAAGTAAAGTCTCGTTTGCTGAATTTTTAGTACTGCAAGAACTTGAATTGAATATCAAAAATCCAGCAAACGAGAAGTTCGTGGCGTTTAGAGTGCGATTTCTCCATTCTTGCATTGTTATGAAACAGTAACTTTTGGCATCACCGGAATGTCCCGGGCTCATCCATCAAGAAAGAAAGAAAGATCAAATAGGTTGATTGAACCCTTCCAACCATAAGTGGTGTGAGGTTGCTTGGGTCAATTTGGTGAAATCAATGTGATTGGAACCTGCATAATATTTTCTTATGGCATATGATAATTTCGATTGCTTTTTTTGGCAGAGTCGTTGTTCATTGAGCTTTCAAACAATTGAATATCAACGATCTTGAAATTTCTTGTCCTGGGAGTTTCTCGTTATTTTTTGCTTTTTGTCCTTTTTAACCTTCTGGTTTAAGGATGTGCCACCCTCAAAACACGAAAGATACAAAGAGGTCTGCAGCCGCCCGGACATCTGAAAATTATGCGTGCATATATATGTCGCTTAACATAACATATTTTGTCGTATAAGGCCTTTTACGAGAGATATATATATTTTTTTAGGTGCTTAACCAATTAACATATGTCGTTGAATGTCTATCCGACATATATATGTTCTTAACGGACATGTTTTTTGAAACAACATATTCTCTTAAACAACATATTCTCTTAAACAACATATTCTTTTAAACAACATATTATGTCAACAAAATATTTTGTTATACGACATATATGGCGTATACGACATATATGGCGTATACGACATATATGTTCAACGGCATAAATATGTGTATCAACAACATATATATGTTCTCCAATTTTATATGACATATACATACTCACATACATACTGTATACATTGGAATCCCATTGTACACTGTCAAGTTGGACATCGTGTCGGGCGATGAGATGTGTCAAAGCGTACTGCAAAAAACATATAAGTATGTTGTTGGATTTTTTGAAAAACATGTATCAAGGACTACAAATACCATACATATGTTGTTCAAAAATTGCAACACATGTTTCAAATGTATTGCCAACATATATAGGTTGTTTGAAAATAGTGTACGTAACATATAATAAATGTGACCACAACATATATGTGGTTTAAAAAATTAAACGACATATCTGAAAAATCGAATGACAGTGATTGAGGTTGCTTTCATTACTTCGAAACAAATAGTCTAGTAGCTGTGCTGGAAGCTCTCTGTGCTCATGTATATGTTGATTAAGTTAAAAAGAAAATTATACGTCGTTGAAGCTTTTCCAATAGAATTATATGTCGTATAATTAAGCAACATATACATACACGCATAATTTCCAGATTTGTCTAGCCTCATAGCGGAGCAATAAGACCTTGAACTGACTTTCGTTTTTCCGATACTTCAAGTGTTGCACAAAACGACGCCATTGAATCAGGTGTAAACACAGTAGGTAAAACACATTATCACGCTCAAAGAACAGAGTCGAGGTGGTACAATTGAAATGTTTTTAGGAAACAATCAATTGGATTCCCATTACACTACAGATTGGTCCGCTGAGGGCGCTACGAATGGCGTGGTGGATGGCGGGGTATTCATGAATATGTTACCTAAGGATCACATATACGTCTTTAGACATGATCATGTTTCAACTGTGCCATCACTGTCACAATCAACCCTGAGTCATGGCAACTTGGCATACCGTGGCAGTGGTACTCATATTACCGCATATCATCACCCTGTTGCATTCCACCTTGGACCACTCAGCGAGACAAGACATGTGTGAGGCAACTCTTTACTGAATAACATACCATCCTAATTCATGTCTGAAAACATGATTCGACTACCCTGCCACTGAGGTCGGGAAAACTTGGCGAGTTTGTTTACTCAAGTAGGGCATGAGTGCAGGCGACAATGCCAACTGCTACAGCGAGACTCTGAGACTGTCGGTAGGTAATATGCAAGGCCACACGCCCTGGGTCTTGGTTTAGGTCTCATCACGAGCCTCGTCGAGGCTGACTGCATAATTCAAGAGAAACACATCAGTGATTGTAGCAAGATATTTTCGAGCTGCTCCTGTTGGCGTACACGATTGTTTTAGACGGAACACCTGTTTCGATCCGTCTTCCAGGAGGACGTTTGCTCCATTTGGCATACTGTTTGTCAAAGACGTTGTCCTTCTCAGGGTCATGAATGCCATCGTAGCCTCAACATATTGGGCTCAGTAAGTTTCGTGAACCCCTGCCCCGAATTCGGAGCCTTATGTTTAGTTCTTAGTGTGTCTCCGGCCATCTCCCCCGCGATCTCTGTATATTTATCCCGCGCCTCGTCGAATAATAATGAGTTGATCTCTTGCTCTTCCACCCTACGCACACCTGACGTGTCTCGCAACCTTGCTATGGCCTAGATCTTGTCACATACGAATCCGTCTACATCAGTTGCAGGTCTGAGGGCCCAATCGCACTCTTCTTTACACTTGAAGCCATGCTGGCCCTGCAAACATTCTACTACTCTCTTCATCTCGTCTTTGTGATCTTGCACCCTCTTGGCATTCGTGTGGAATGGCGGAGCTTTGCAAAATATAGCCTCCCATGGTTGTTGTAGCAACGCCAGATTCGCCACGGGGAGATTGTCCCGAGAGATTGCAGTTTTGAATTCGTGCACAAAGAGGCTTAGATATTCGCCCTCTACGTTGAATCCATGAATTCGAGAAACTGGACTCCCGCTAGCCCCTTGTAAATTATGATGACAGAAAGAAGCCAGCAGACCTGTTCAATTTGGGGTTCGCCTGTGTCGCAGCTCATTTGGCCCTGCTTTCTACACCTGAACACATCACAAACAACAATAATCTTCCATCAGATTACTGACTACACCCTCTCGACGTGACAAGCTATATTGTATGTATATTGTTCAAGACTACATATGTGTTCTTCATTCAAAATTATGTATATGTTGTTCAATTCCATAGTCATGTTGTCCATTAATACAAATATGTTCTTTCAGTCACTTTATGATGAAGTGATGTTCATTAACCACATACATGTTCATTTAATTTGATCTTTGCATGACATCACCAGTCACACGCACACTCACATACAACCATGCACCGCACCTGGTGTTGGCCGTTTTAATCCCCACATCATGGCCCACACTGATGATGTTGACAATCCAATGCGGGCTGCCATCCTCTGCGCCAGGTTTCGAGTCCTCTTTTGCGTCTGGATATTCCAGCTTGTGTTGCGCGAGAGAGATTGGTTGTGTGCGATGAGGGATGGTAGGATGCACTGCGTTGTGCATAATGGGTGCCGGCCCTAGAATGTGCCACGCATCAATGGCAAAGTATACCTTGGGTTCTGTCATCTAACGTCTGTGGAACACAGCCACACACATCCGAATTCCGAGCACAACTGATCACTTGGCTGCCACCAGTACTGCTCGAGAAATGCCAAACTCCGCGAATCTGAGTGTGTCACAGAGCGTTTGATTTTGTTGATTGCTTTTATTACTTGAAACAGTAATTTAGTACCCTTGCTAGAGGGTGTATGTAACTTAAATCCATGTACATTTGAGTTCACGATTTGTGGAGTTTTTCAATCGAATCGACGACCTCAGTACTGACAGTCCCGCGATGTGACCAATTAAGGTACATTTACATCGTCTTGGATGCTGTGTGCACCCCTAGACCCACAGATGCCTTCAAAAATATGATGACACGTCCTGCAAGTATGTGTTGAGAATTCAGGCACTGAGCGGTGGTGGGTGTAGCATGACCCCACCCTCATTCTTTGCATCATACAGCAGATTATATACGAAGGTCACCAATGGTCCGACACTGCCGCGCGCCCACCTGTATGTGGATGCCTCGCACCTACCAGAACATATGCAAATAAGGGGGTGGCAAACAGCAAGTACCGCACGCCCACAAGTATGAGGTTATCGCGCGCCCACTGGAACATATGGAACTCACATAAGGATGTGGAAGAGAGCAAGTCATGACAGGGATTCCACGCAGCGTGACTCAGCATGTTACAATCCTCCTCTTTGTTGGGATCCATATCTCGCGGGCGCTTGGGCATCCATGTGGGCATGAAAACTGCATGAACCAAATATGTTTTTCTGTATTAGGTCGAAAACGGGGTTGGGCCCACGCGGATATCTGCCCATCACCATGCGCATACGAATTCATAATTCATTGCACTGAACAAAAATACTGAAAAGACGAATACACACCTGACCAGCCAAAGCAGGGTGTCGAATATCCAAGACGTTGAAAGGCGCTACTGTACCCAGCGGGCGGAAGCATTTGCTTGCCTTCTTCGCAGGAACAACCTTGACCATGTTCAACAACCTGGACAAGGTTTAAAACCCGTTTTTTGGGGGGAAGCTGGATAGGGCTCGTTTGCAGTGCAGAGAGTCTGGGTTCTTTTACAGAGATATAGGGCTCTTTTGCGGACAAACACGACTCTTTTGCGGAGGGTTGGGGCTCTTTTGCAGAAATGTAGGTCTCTTTGACAGGGATGTAGGGCTCTTTTGCGGAGATATGGAGCTCATTTGTGGAGATATGGTTTTTTTTTCATAAAGAGGGAGAGCAGAATGGCTGAGCCTGTGCTCCCCCTTGCAGAGCACTTTGGTCTTGTGTACAGAGATAGAGCTCTTTTGCAAAGACTTAGGTCTCTTTTGCAAAGACAGGCCTCTTTTGTACAGATATGGGGCTCTTGTTGTCATCTCTCTCTCTCACACACACAGGCCTCTTTTGCAGAGACATGGCAGGCCTCTTTTGCAGAGATGTGGGGTCCTCAACACTTCCTTGACACCCAACTGGACAAATTTCCGACTTTTCAGAATCTAGAATCTCGTCCGTTCTCGTACAAGTTCACTCATACAATTCTCAATAGCATTTCCGGAATGGGCGCTGACGGTGGCGCTCAGAGTCATCAACACTACCAGTGACTCGTATCGTACGCACTGAAGAGGGACATGTCCCATTCATATGAATGGGACATGTCACATATGAATGAGACATGTCACATACGAATCAGACATGTCACGTATGAATGTGACATGTCACAAGCCAGATGGAACAAATATAATCTCTCCGGGCTTTTGAATAAAAGTGATCATTTTTCTTAGTAGAGGGTCCTAAAGGATTTTCGGTGATTTATCCGTCACCATAGCTCAGTGGTTGAGAGCGCGGCACATAAGAAATTTAGTAATCCGTAAGGTCCCCG
>Ga0209491_10009916_pt1 | contig 11560 bp, 13 predicted proteins | sample BON02_FD_187213 | JGI IMG/M metagenome (GOLD analysis project Ga0209491, IMG submission 187213) | Freshwater microbial communities from Lake Bonney liftoff mats and glacier meltwater in Antarctica - BON-02 (SPAdes) (version 2) | ecosystem: Environmental > Aquatic > Freshwater > Ice > Glacier...
GTGCGTCTCCCTTGGCTCGCTCACGATGAAGCCCCGGGACCGTACATAACAATTCCCCAATATCGGTTTAATAAAACAAAACAACACACACAGGGAATCGTGCAAGCACCAGAGACGAGACCAGCCGCCGATCAGAAGCGATACACATCGACACGGCAGGGCCAGTGAGCCAAACTGCGACGCTGCGCCGCCCCCGCACCCTGTTGCCTAACACCACAGGAGTGCTATTTATTTCCAGAGCACAAGCCTGCGGCACGCAGAGGCTGCACCTTGCGTACACTGTGTAACCTTCTTCCTGCCATTGGGTTGCCTGCCGCTGCACTGCTGCCGCCTGCCTCATCTGCCACTGCCGCTCGCTTGGCGCAAACCAAAACTCCGAGGTCGCTCAGAGACATCCTGGGGGTCGGAGACTGAGCAGTTTTTCAGTTCTTTGACCCTACCAGGGTGCTAGTCTCTTCTGAGCACAAAGCCGCCTCATTTCATACGGGGCATCCAAATTCCTATACGGTAGCGACCTAGGGTGCCACGGTAAGTCAGGAGCCCATCAGTCCGCGCTCCTGAATTTTCTTGCCTTGCAATCTGAACCCTTCACCCCTTCGGAGCGAGACACACAACAACTCCTATTCTGGCGCCTGCGAGGACAATACTGGCCACCAACGTCACGCAAGATTCAGCCCTCTCCCCCAACGAATTTGTGCTGTGTCTGTGAGCTCTTCTGCAACCCATCTTGGCCTTGTCTCCCTGTGAATTCGCTGCATGTATGCGAGCGCTAATCCCCTCTCCTGCTCCTGCAGGAATTTTACAGCACGGCTCCCGGCGAAGAGAACCAGCCCTGCACGCCTCTCGTACTATCCACCGTCTCCTTCCTGACAACATCCCGCATATTGCCACTGGAGTCAACCTGTCGCTGCCGAGCCCGCGCATAATAGAATATTCAGATGATACTTTGATTGTGTTTTCCCCACAACACTTTCTGTATCACCCGCCTGCCCCTATCCCTGATAATTTTATTATAACTGTGGCTGTTGTAAGCGTGTAGGCTTTCTTGATCCTGTGACAGTTCCGGACTCAACAAAAAAAACTGCCTTGACGAATATGGTGTACAGCGGGTCTACCTGCAACCTCCGGAAGAGGTTGCCCAGCCACAGGAGCGGAACTCCCACAGATGTCGAAACTCGTCAATATCCCAGCCGGGAGACTCCTCTTGGGTGACATGGCTCTCACCAGACACTTTCTCAGAATACTTAAACGGCCCACGTTGAGACGATGTTCGAAATACAGGCAAGGACGACGTGCCGTCTCAACCCCTGCGCACGCCCTTTTCAACCTTGGCACTCCATTTCACATCGGCGCACTCCGATACATTCCGTGCTGTGGTGGCCCTCATACCATGTTTTGAAAACAGTGTAGGCGTCATTGCTGATTTCCCAGTACAGTGGCCTGAGAGCGAGATTCCTCGGTGTGAACCACGCTTCAAAGGATATTGATCTGAGGGGGGTCATCTGCATCTGCTGTTTGCCACTTGAATTGCTCGCGCACTGAAACCACTACTTCTTTCAATTTCAAATTGCTCTCTGCGTTCCACTCGTCGCATTCCTCATCATGTTCTTTTTCCAGTACTTTGAACTTGAAGTTCTTGTCGGAGTCCCAGTCCCAGGCGTCAACAGCCTTCACCAGGTTAAAGAAGACCAGGTGGTCCTGTCACAAACACAACAATACATGTCAAATAAAAGTCTCTTTACACCTCACTAACTGCTTGCATCTGACAAAACAACTTTCCGCTCACATTTTCAGTATTATAATTTGGATTTTCAATTGTGAACTTTTTCATCACCTTCCACTCACATAATAATTCAACTAGTCCATTGGACTAGCCTTGAAGTAAGGCGGTGTACAGGTGGTAGTTCATCGAATTCATAACATTTAATGTTGAGAGCGAATATCTCAGCCTGTTTGTGCACGGATTCAAAAGGGCTGAATCTCAGGATGATTTGGTCGTAGCGAACCTGGTGTTGCGACAACAACCCTGGGTGGCCATATATTGCAAAACTCCGCCAAATCCCTTGAACAAACAGGCGACCAGGGAGCATGCGGAAGACATGCAATACGTGAAGGAATGTCTGCAGGGTAAGCATGGCTTTGAATCTCAAGAACAGTGCCAGTGGGCGCTCCTACTTCCTACTGACGTACATGGGTTCGTGAGTGGCAGAATTTGGGCCATTGCGAGGGTGGGAGACACGTCAGATGCACGTAAGGTGGAGAAGCAATGACTCAACGCAGTGTCGTTCGACCAGGCACAGGCGAAATATTCAGAGATCGCAGGGCTGCTGGCAGCAGACAATTTGAGATCTATAGATCAGCATCTCAATAGAGGAAATGGGGGTCACAAAAGCACAATACCTTGACGCTACCATGGATTGTATGGAGAAGAGTGGTGTATTCAAGCCACGATATGCAAAATGGTTCGACGCAACAGCAAACGTGTTACAGAATGATGGGTCCAAAGAAGTTTAGGGTTTAGGGATGGGTTCAAAGAAGTGTGACATGTATATCTAAAGGGGCTGACTGAAAATATCTGACTACTGTCATAAATATGATGATCTTGAATTATACAGTCGGACTTGACGTGGCTTGTATGGGACCCAATCGAATACCCAGGGCGTGTGGCCTTGTAAATTGTCCATTGACAGTCTTCCTCTACAAGTACTCGCAAAGTCGCCAAAACTCACGTCAGATTTGAGTAAACAGTCTCGTCGAAACTTTCCGAGTGCGGTCGCAGGGTAGACAAATGAACATGTTATGGTGTAATAAATTTTTTATCGCAAACAAATCGCCCCCTGAATACCACCTGTAACTGTGACATTGGGCGTGTAGAATTGAATCTGAAAAAGTAAACACACCGTGACATTGGTTGGAGTAGACCGTATTTGTGAGTAGAGTATGACATGATAATGTGAAAGACTGGTGAAGAGAAATGGCGTTTCGAATCCAGTGGTGAGATGCGACACTGGAAATGACGATCGCCTAAGAGATGAAGGATCTACAATATGAATATCATACTATGTGTTATGTTGTTGAATTTATTGAGTGATATAATATAATCGCACAATGTAACATTATTATGCTGTTCAAAAATACGATGACATATAAATAACATTAACAATTTATTGTTATGTCGAATAAGAAATTAAACGACATAATTTTCAAAATTTGTGACATAAAAATGTCATACAATTTTTGAAAATATAAATATGTCGTTGAAGAATTTTATATGCATTATTATGTCGTTTAAAATTGAACGACATAATATTACACGTGTAATTTCCTGATGGTAGCTCACAAATGCGAAAAGCTGTCAGTGTGTCCTTGACTTCTCTGGGGAGGGTCTCTTTCCTTCGGGGTTTTTTTCCTTCTTTTTTTTTTGATAAAAGAACAAGTGTTGCTTTTCTTTGCTTGGTCGTGGGAGGTGGAAGGTTTCGTAGATTTTAGGACCCCAGTACCTCAGAAATCTTACCATTACTTAGGGCCCTCACCTATGAGGCCGAACGAACTTTAGACTCGCCCAGACATGAGGCCGCCAGGGCTTGCCCCTGCTTGTCAACGGGGTTAGTTGTTGGCCCGGGGTTGAAGAGGAAAAGGAGGGGATCGGTATATCCAGCGACGTATTCAAAGTGAAGGGTGAGGATCCAGCCCCCCCAGGTTGTCTGAGGGAGGACAGGGTGAGTAGGTACGTCGGTGATTCTCCATCGTGGGTGCATACTCCTTGGCTCGCTCGCGAAGAAAACCCGGAACTGTAACGAGTCCCCCCCCATATTGGTTTAATACCACAAAGCAACACACACAGTTTCTTGGGTCATACATGATTAATTCGACGTAGCGCCCGATCGGAATGGTGCTCCTCTACTAGGTAAGGAGGCAGCAATGGACAGTCAGATTTGAGGGTAAGCGGAGGAGCCCAGGCGGCCGGCCCCGTTGCAGCGGATCAGCGACGACGGTGACGACGTGCCCGGTGGCGCAGGGAAAAATCACGCTGCAACACTCTTGGGTATGAGATGGGGGCCGGCGGTCAGCCCATCAGCAGACCAGACGAGCTTCCGGGCGGCTGCGCCAAGTATATCGGAGCAGACGAGCTTTTGGGTGGTACATCGGCAGCGGCTCTGCCACGGGATTGCACAGGCCTCGGACCGAATGCTTTTTAGTTATATGCCATGTGATCTATATCCAATTCCCTTGCCCTTTTTCTTTAGAGTTTTGAATATTGGGTTTTTCCGACATTTTTCCCCCCTCTTTTTTAGTGCGCAAGACCTTTTTTTGTCTCTAACAAACGCCTTTCTTCCGCCCCTCCCAATTAGGCTCCTGTGCCTGGTTGTCGCCATTCGTCTTTTGTGCTGATTATCATGTGTGCCGTTTGTGTGTATGTGCATCTGTATTTGTATGTGAAAAAGTGTCAGTCAAAAGATAAATATTTAGCAAATATAAGCAAAACCATGACGACGTCACGTGCAGTATTAACATGGAAACAGAAATAGATGTTTATAGTGACGTAAAACCAGCAGTGAAGTGGCAAGTTTTTAGACACTTGACAGAATGCAATATGAATGAGTAAAATACAATAAATGTGTCCGTCTTCCGGACTCTGGGGAGGGGTCTTGGATTGTGATGCCCAGTTTACTATCCTGAGTCCACCATCGTTCGACGGGCCCCAGCTTTGACACTCTATGAGCGTGTGCTCCTCTCTCTATCTGCTGGCACGTGTACATTGTGCCCGATGTTCTCTCTCGATCCCTTTGTGATTGGCCTGGCAAATCCTTGCATCTGCTGGAGGAAGGACACAATCACCCGATTGTGCGCTTCACATACCTGTGTCACCTGATCGGCGAAGAGCTTGTCTTTTTTTCCGTCTTGTACATCAAGCTTTCGAGCTTGGTGTAGAAGTCGCTTTTAACAACCGATCCGCGGTTACCCACCACAAAGTTAATCTGCTCAAATTCCAACGTTGGAGCAGCAGCTCCGAGCGCACCAATGATGCTTTCGTGCTGCTCATTTGCTTCTGCTTCCTTCACCTCTAGGAACCCCTCGTCCCTGTCTGTCGACCGTTTAAATTCTAAAATATATGCGATCTGCAGAGCCTCATTAATTGTAATCCCATCTGATCGCCTGCCCCAGAAACGACTTACAAAGAGAGACACTGAATAGAAGTTGTACCGAGTCTCCTGACCTTTTTTGATTGGTGTTGTCACCTTTATATCCTGTGCCTGTTCCTTGCCTATTTTGATCAGAAAACTGGCTGTTGGCGTATTTCCTGCCACCACCATCCCCAATTGTCTTCTCGGCTGCCATAGGATTTTTTTGTCACTCAGATACTTCCCCAGCATAAACCTTCCTGTATCCTGTCTCAGCATAAGGTCTGCTACCCATGTACCGTAGAGAGGCTGGTGGATGCCTCCCCTTTTTTTCCTCTGCTTCATACAAATCTTTTTGAAACCCCCCTGATCCATCCATGTACCGTGCTGTAGAGCCGCTACCATACTCGGATCATAGCTCACATCGACTCGTCGTCCGAATCTTTGTTTGCTGATTTGTTTCCAAGCTTCTGTCACACGATTCCAGTGCTTGTGCACCTCCTCTTCTGCTGATCCTCGTCTCATCGCCTTCCGTACCCCGCTGTTCCACGTTGACTTTCGATCTTCATAGCTCACCGTACCTCCTTTCTGGCGAGGCTCTTGCCATGTGAAAACTGCTTGATTTGTCCTGTCGTGCCATTCCGTGGGAACATCTTTGCCTGAAATAGTCTTGTCTGCTTGGATGTCGGCTTCTTCATTTGCAGGCTCTCCTCGATGCGCTTTCACCTTGACCAGAAACATCGCTGCTCCTGCTGTTCTTCTTTTCGGAGCTCTTCGATTGCTTGCAGTAAAATGTCTGCGTCTGGCGCTCCTACTAACGTCGCTTTTCCGCCTTCACCTACCCATCTTTTTACAGCTTTCAGCAGCGCATGGTTGTCGCATAAATACAGCATGGGGTTTGTAACAGGGGTGCTGTATAATGCCAAGACAAAGGCCACTATTTCCGGACGGTTCGAGCTGGATCCTTTCTCTTCGTGTCCCACCTTCCTCTGCCACTTTTTCCCTTTTCCCGCAAATTCACATAACCTGCTCCCATTTTCTCCCCCTTTTGGTTGCATCCATCACCCGCTGTGACTGTGCCTCGGAAGCTGTAACCTCCTAATCTGCCGATCTCTGTGCCCATCCAGTATTCCCGTTCGATACTTGTCAGTCTTACTTGACATTCGGCCTTTTCGCCCGACGCCCTCGCTGCTGTCAACAAAGCCTGAATTTGTTTTGTCGTGACAGTGGGATCTTTGTGAACTCAGCGTAAAGCGTGATTCTCACTCACTGCCATTTTGATGTTGCCTTGCTTCCACCATGACCTGTATCGTACGCTCTGCCCGTAATGTGCCTTCTTTTTGCTCCCGTTCTTTTTGTTCTTTTTCTCTTTCGATTTCGTTTTATCATAGATAAAGAAGATTTTTTTCCTGCTGAGCTCAAATGAGCGGATTTCCTCCGTCCCTTTTCTTGACTTGCACCACACGACCCAGTCGTGCATCGTGCTTGCCTCTTCCAACCAACTTTCTTTTTCTTGTTTTGATAGGCCCGGGCTCTCCCATATTGCTACCGTTGGTCCTTCTTTTTTCCCCCAGAAGAGTAGATCTCCTTGTCCCGCCGACTGAAAGTAAGGAGGGACAGACATCGCTGCCTCTCCTTCAATTCTCGTGGCACTATTGATCTGCTGCAATGCTCGTAATACTGCCCACATTGGTGATCTGTATCCAGCTTCCTCCAACTCTTTTGTTCGTTTTGTCTCTTTCCGAATAGTTGTAATCTGCGCTTGCTCGTGGCCTTCCCAACACTCCTGCTTTTTTACAAATTTCCGTCCCCCTCTAGTGATTGTCCATTTATTTTCGTCCTGAGTCCAGCATGTAGTCAGACCTTCCGTCGTGATGATTCTCGTTTCGTCCACTCACTCTTCCCATACCTGCAACGAGTCTTGGATTCTGACGAAACCACCTGCTGATATCTCTTGGTCCAGGGATCAATTCTTTCCTGTCATGGCACTAGTGGCGGTTCTTGCTCACAAAGGAGACCAGGGTCATATGCAGCTGTTGGCATCGAAGGCGCTTCCCGCTGCATGCTTCTACGCATGAACTCCAAACCCTTCTTGTCAATTGGGTTGCTGACAATACGTGGATGGTGTGTTGAGCTTTGCCTCCAGAGCTCGATCTCTTTACTCCATTCACTGTGTATCAGCGTTGGTGTCTGTTCAAGATCGTTGTTGCAGCATTCCCGATTTTCATCTGAAATAAATTCAGTGATCGCAAGCGCCATTGAGTGATACGCAACTAGGTGGTCACGTACCCTTTGGCTGCTGTCTAAATCCTTTGCTCTCTCCTCGAGCTCTCCCCCACCTGTCGGTCTCAAAGGAAAGCCCATTTGCTCCGATGTGAGCCACAACCATGTTGACTCGTCTGCCAACTCCACATTGAAAGCGATTGCTTCTCTAACTCTTTCCATCGTTACAATAGTGTCGCCGCTTTGCTTGTAGTCGAATCTGCCAGCATACCTCGTATCTGCATTGGTGAAAATCATGCCGATCAGTGGCTGCTGTGATTTTAGATTCGTCGTTTGGATCCCTTCTTTGCACGCTAAGCACCTGCCACCTCGACCTAGTCGTGTCTTATAAAAGTCCCTACCAAACTCCTTGACGACCCCGCACTGTGCACATTCTTTGCACTTCGCTCGGCGTGTCGGCTTTTGCCACCATGCTGCACTCTCAAACTCTGGCTGGTATTGCCCACTCCACCAAGAACCGGGTAAGAGTAGGACACGTCTATCCTTGTCGAATCTGTCGCCGAGCTGCCAGTCTGAATGACCTTGCCAGGCTTGGATTCTGTTGGCCTTTTTGGTTGCTTCATGCCCATTTACTCTGAGCCTTAAACTTCACCATGTCGGCCACCCCCTCTCCAATCTGTGCCTCTGTTATCTGCCGTACGTCTCTTACCCTTCCCACGAAGCTTGTGCCCATCGTGTGCGTGTTGACTGCTACCTGTTCGCCGAGTCGTCTTCTTGACGCCACTCCTCTTTTGACTGGGCGAATCCTGTCATGCTCTGCAGTATCATATTCTGCATGCTCGTCAATTGCCTTCTTCACCAATTCTTGGGCTCGATCCAGGAAAGAGTCCGCGTCCCATATCGAATGCATGCCGTCAACGAGCTGAAACAGCAGGTGGTCGATATGTGAATTTGCCTGTAGGCCATCTCGCTTACTACGTGCAAGCTTAACGATATTTGTAAAGAGGTGTTGCACTATTTCCCAGACCTCTTTTTACGTTGTCTGCACCTGCTCCCCGTAGCTTCAAGATCTTTAGCAAGTCGGCGAGAGAATCCCACACGTTACCTCCCGTCAAGCTTCTGCGGCAAAACTCCACTGGGGTTGCGTCTGATTTCCGCTTGCGTTCGGCCGCTTGATATCATATCATCGGACCCCTTGTCGTCTGACGTCTCATTGCCTCTCTCAGCTTGGAACTTCGCGAGAGTTTCTTTCAGTTCAATCCACTATGTCAACACTGGGGAGCGTTCAAATTTCTTGACACTCGCTTTGCACCTTCTCTCTGTTGATGGTACTTCGAGGCCTTTCCAATCAAGTAGATTTAGGTACTCCTGCAAAAGAAATTTGGTGGTGCGGTGGAGTCCTTGCGCATTGGGTACACGCACTCGGACTCTTTGCTCACCATTCGACGTTGCAGACAACCTGAGCTGTGGTGGCAGGTCCTGATATGCTTGTGAACTAAAGGCTCCGGCTGTCCTTGGTAGATCTTTGACGCTTTCAAACCCTGCCCTTGGTAGATCTTTGACTCTTTTGACGGCAAGCCCATCAGCAGACCAGACGAGCTTCCGGGCAGCTGCGCCAAGTACAGCGGAGCAGACGAGCTTTGGGGCAGTACATCGGCAGTGGCTCTGCCGTGGGATGGCACAGGCCTTGGATCAAATACTTTTTAGTTATATGCCGGGTGATCTACATCCAATTCCCCTGCGCGTGCCTTGCTCAGTTCGGTCTGCTAGGCATGTTCATATGAATATGGATTCGAGATAATAGACTCTAAAGCAAGGGTTCTAAACTACTGTTTCGAATAATAAAAGCAAAAAAATCAACATAAACAAAGTTGCTCACGTTCAAACACATTGGTTCGGACTGGTGAGCCCGTATACAGATGATTGCATGTTTATGGGGGTGCATGCATGTTTATGGGGGTGCCTGCGTGCCTCGCCACATATGGTTGCATGTGTCAGAGTCAGACCGTGGCACTGGCATGTGTGACTGCTCTAGCCTTAAGAGCATCATGCAGACGCTAGTTCTCATGTTGTGTTTCTAATTTGTAATCTATACCTTGAGAGGTATATGGGGTTTCATATACGGTCACGTATGTGAGACTGGAGGTACAACAGAAGTACTTCCCCCTCGTCCATTAGAACGTTTCACGTTTAAGGATTTGCTTGAATCTCAAGATCGGCTTCATCAGAGCGATCAAAACTCCATGGTGAACGCGTTAAAGAATTTGCACGAGATCAAGGGAGCTGCAACGAAACAAGATCAAAGAGAGCAACACGGCGCAAGATGATGCTGCAGGCTGTTGCTGCTATATGTGGGCGTCCTCTTCCTAGGAAGAGGAGAGGCGCGTTTACTCTCCTCATTCGATAGAAGAGAAGGGCTTCTTTTTGGATGAAAAATCGGGTCGAATCTATTCACGGACAAAATAGGAACGAATGTATGCCAGCCCACAAACGTGGTGAACTGTTTTCACCTTCCAGCGGGTCGGCCATTATGATAATCTACTTCAATCTAATTTCGTTTTCTGTCAACCATTGGTGTCAAAGCCTCTGCTTGGCGGCGTGACGCCGAGTGATACTTAGTAATCATCTTGTTTCAGTCACGCTTGTCAGCAGGTGCTAACTTGTTCAGGAATGTAGCCTTTCCTGGTGTCTCTGCTATGCTAGCCAGGAACCTGGTAGTAGATTTGTCCCACACTGCCACCCAATATTTTGCCTGAGGCTATTTTTCCAATGTGCCGTTCCAAGGCCGGCGCTGCCTTATTTTGGGCTGTTTGGCTTGTGTTCTTTCCATGGGGTAACATGCAGATGAGTTGCAGGTGGAGCAGCGATTCCTCTCCTGAGTCGCATCTGCAAGTGGAGTCTTGGTTCTTGTGCCACTTCTTGAAAGAAAGTCGGACTGGATCATGTGACTGGCATGGTGTCATCGAAACGTCCGGACGGCCTGATTTTTCATGATAACAGACGAGAGCTAGTTGCCTTCTGCCAAGGGTGCTGGCACTCCACAGATTTCTGGTACAACAAAGGAACAATAGCATCGCTGGAGCTGATGACAAAGCTCAAAATCGACGCATGCAGAACCACCAGAGGTGCAGTGCAGCTTACGTGGCGCACTCACCAGTCAAAAAATCGCAAAATACGTTGAGTACAGTCTAAAACCAGGCAAGGTGCCAGGGCCGGACAAGTGCCTCATTGAGCTTTTGAAGACAAGTTCGAGATGAGAAATTCTTGATTGTGCAGGCGTGGGTAAATGAAATATTGACTCTACCCAAGAAAACCATCGACACAGCGCGCCAGAGTCTGTCCACCATGAATGGCACCATCTCTTAACTCGAAAAAGGAGGCTGCACCAACAAAACGTCTGATCAAAGACAGGCAGTGCTGCTCAACAGTGGGTACCAACTGCTCAATTACATCATGAACGAGCAGTTGAAACGGCTCGTGGAACAGGCAAATATGTTAAAACCAGGATAGGGTGAAGGCAGGCAGGGCCGAAGTGTCAACATCAACATGCAAAAAATGCATTTTGTCACGCATGAAGCCCACAGACAAGGAAAGCGAGTCTATCGAGTCGACCTCGGCTTCAGAAAGGCCTTCAATGCAATGTCGCAGGCAGCTCTCTGGCACGTGATGAACATGTTTCATATACCAGACGTTGACTAATTGGAGCAGATTTACGACAGCACAACAGTCCATCTGGCTCCAAATGATGCAGAAAGTGCAAAAATCACGTTTGATAAAGGTGTAGCGCAAGGAAGCATCACGTGCCCGCAACTGTTGGATATCTTTACCAAGGCCCTATTGCGGATGCTCACGGCGACTGGGTAGAATCAGGGTATCAGTCATGATTTGCAGATTGGCAAGAACCAGGAAGATAGCAGTCAAGACGCCGATCACAGCTATCAGTTTAATAATATAGGTTTCATCGACGAATTCTCGATCTTTGCTGAGACCCCAAACGAAATGCAAACTTTGCTAGACGTGGTGCAAGATTTCACAACATGGTGTGGCATGGAGATCAAGGTCAAAAATAGTTTTTTGCTTGTAATTGACAAGGATCGGAAGCGAAGGAAAAACAAGCTGGCACCAGATCTGAGGATAAATGGCGAACGTCTCAAAACGCTCGACATTAATGACGCGTGCTGGTACCTGGGTTACTGGGGCACATGAAAGGGTGA
>Ga0209491_10009918_pt1 | contig 11559 bp, 12 predicted proteins | sample BON02_FD_187213 | JGI IMG/M metagenome (GOLD analysis project Ga0209491, IMG submission 187213) | Freshwater microbial communities from Lake Bonney liftoff mats and glacier meltwater in Antarctica - BON-02 (SPAdes) (version 2) | ecosystem: Environmental > Aquatic > Freshwater > Ice > Glacier...
AGAGAGAGAGAGAGAGAGAGAGAGAGAGAGAGAGAGAGAGGGATGCATACATATTGGATTATCTCTATCCCCATCGCTCGTACGCCAGGCCGGGCTTATCTGCTACTCCGCTATATATAGGTATAGATATGGATAGATATAGATATATGTATATAAATCGGGTGAACCCTTTGCCCATTTCGTGTGCCAGCCTGGGCTGATCTGCCACGCCGTTATATATATATATATATATATACAGATAGATATAGATATAGATAGATAGATAGATATAGATATATGGATATGGATATCGATATAGATATGTATATGTATATATACCGGATTAACCCTTTCCCCATTGCTAGTACGCCAGGCTGGGCTGATCTGCTACGCCGCTTTATATATACAGATAGATATAGATGTGTGTGTGTGTGTGTGTACTCAGTTTTTTCATGTATTTTGGTTCGCCAGGCTGGGCTTATCTGCTACGCCGCAGACGCCAACGGCGGCAACACGCCGCCCCTGAACCCGAAGGTGTTCATATTTTCGCCTACGGCGGTGTGAGAAAACTCCGCAGGAAAAGTTTTGCCCTCGATGCCTCTTCTGGTCTTCTAGCCACCCTCCGGCGCTTCGGTGCTAATCCCGTTTCGGTCTGTGCTCAGCTTGTGTGGTGTGAGTTGTATGTTGTATGATCATTGAGGAATGCAGTTTAAAATATATATATATATATGTGGACCAAAAGACGATGCGGGTGCAACCCAAGCATCTATTTTTAGAACTGTAAGGTCTTAGCGCCTTCAACGCAGTTGGAGTCGCTAGGGCGTTACAACGCCCTGATAGGATCGCTAAACCGTAAAGAGTTTCTTTTATTATCCAATTGCTTAAACAAATATAGCAGTGGGTGCAACCCTAAGGTGTTCATCTTTTCGCCCACGGCGTAAGTAAATGTGGACCATACATAAGACGATGCGGGTGGAACGCGACAAAGATGTAGACTCGTCCATGGCCAAGCAGGCGCGACAGCTAACACCACATTGCGGAGTAGTCGCGCATCTAGGGAATCGGGTCGTTGGGGCTGGGGGTTCACATTCACACGGGGAAGATACACGCGGGAAGGGGCACACAGATCGAACATCTATCGATATATGGGAGTCGCTGTTCTTTGCAGAAAAGGCGACTCCGTCAATCGTCCTCAAAGCGCGTAAATGGTTACTGGGGCATAATTGGGGATGCATGCTCTAATATGTATGTATAGCATCCATATAATATGCATATAAAGCATCTAGATGTAGATACATGTATAGAAACACACCTCGAATGTATCGAGCATCGCAGCGAGCGCGTTCTTGGTGACGAACGCGTCGTTGTTCACAGCAACAAAGAAACAAAACCCTAACACTGGCGCACGCGCAGACAATGCTCTGATGATAACTGGACCACCCCATAGGAGAGCCTGCTAGGGAGAATGCGTGCGAAGCGCGCCCTTAGGCGTGCCACGCACCGCTAGCCGCATACACAAAGAGGACGACGCCGTTTGTCTTGGGTAACAACTCCGCTGGAAAACAACAGGGTGAGAAGAAAACGGCACGGCGTCTGTGCGCTTTGCCGAGCGGGTTGTGGCGAGGTAAATAGGTTAGTAAGTATACCCGCGAGCCGAGGCGGATCGAGATGCTGGCTCAGATCGAGAGCATCGCGGCTGGAACTGACCACGCGAGCGCGGCGGTGGACGATCGCGGGTGCCTCTTCACCTGGGGACGTGCGAGTTGGTATGACGAAACTACCGGCCTGGGCTACGAGCCTGATCGAGCGACGGGGTGCCAGTTGACTCCAAAGGGGGTCGAAGCGCTCTCGGAAGATCGTGTGGTGGGCGTCGCCCTCGGCGGGTGCTTCACGCTGGCGGTGACCGACGCCGGCGCGGTCTTCCCATTTGGGAATTCTTATTGGGCGCTTGGCCACGACGGGTCCACGATCGACGTGTTGCCCCGGCGGGTCGAAGCCCTGTCGGAAATGGGGCGCCGGTTCGTCGCCGTGGCCGCGGGGGTCTTCCAATCTTTCGCACTGACCGAGGAAGGTCAGGTCTACGGGTGGGGCGAAGGAAGCGCCAACGGCCATGGGCACGACAGCACACCGCAGCTGGTAACCGCGCTTGCTGGCGATAGCGTTGTGCTGGTGTATGCTCTAGGCTGCTTATCGTATGCCGTCACGAAAAGGGGCGAGCTCTACACCTGTGGCATCCGTTCCTCCCACAACTTCGACCTCGGCCACGGGGCCGCGGCCGAGTCGCGCTTCCAGCCGATGCGGGTGGAGGCGCTGCGCCATGTCAAGGTGGCAGCGGCTGGGGTCAGTTCCTGCCACCTTTGGGTGGCCGGTGCGGACGGCGTGGTGTTGGGCTTCGGAGACCCCTTGCGTTTCGGCCAGCCGCCAGGGTATGGCATGGAGCAGCCCACTCCAATCCAGAATCTACGCGTGCGGACCCTTACGTAAGCAAGCCTGCCCAATAATAGCGGAGGGCAGAACGAATGCTCATGCATACACCGAGTGTAGAGTTTTGTTGAAGTTCCTCGATAGCATGAAAAATACAACCCGGGAGGTCGGCCAGGCGCCGGGACGCCGGAGAACAGTGAACACAGAGACATGAAAGCTAGCAGCTACGCGCGACAAAGGAACCGGAGGGGGGCAGCCCCCAAACACCGCGAGGGGAAACACCACAAGGGGGGAAACCGCCCACAGGGGAACCCCACCCGCCAACACACACCCCACCGCGAGTCCTCTACAAGAAGAGGGCCGCGGTGCAAGATTGGCAGAGGTGGGAGAGGATCCTCGGGCTTCTGCGTGAAACAAAGGGCACCCCCCACTGCTGGCTCATGTAGCCACAGGGTAGCCGAAAACCTCTATGCCAGCAAAGAAGATCCTCGGACTTCCGCGTGAAACTAGGGGCACCCCCCACTGCTGGCTCGTGTAGCCACAGAGTAGCCGAAATACTCTATGCCAGCAAGAGGCGCGTCCAGCTGCCGCCGGTCTTATTGTCGTACTGCTCTTACTCCTCACTACTGTACTCTGCCATGTGTGATGCAAGCTTTTCCTTCCTGTGAGCTTGCCTGGGTGTCGTGTGGGTGTGGGGCGAGTGAGAGTGTGGCGAGTGTCTGAGTGTGATGCTGATATGTTTACCCGCGGCGCGGGTGGGTGTGGGCGAGATAAAAGGGAGAGGCAGAGCAGGGGTCGTGGCGGGTCCTGTCAGATAGCACGAGAAGTCTCTCTAGCTCTAGCAGCTCTGCTGCTCTGCGTGCTTATGCGTTGTGCCAGTATAACCAGTATCTGCCAGTAGTTTTCCTGTTTTTTGGGTTAACCCGTCATGTACGATAGCAACAGCAGCAGCAGCAGCTTATATATTATATATTATATATATGTATATACAGTATTCGGCGCGTATTAGCTAGTAGTATTAGGAGCTTCGTCCTATAAATATGCAGACAAACTAAATGAGCGGGGGAAAAACTGGTTCATATAGGTGGTGGCAGCCGCGACGGCGGAGGCGGCGGCGGCGGTGGCGGCTGTGGCGCGGCTGCAGCGGCAGCAGCGGCGGGGGTGGTGATGGGGGCGGCGGCGGCAAAGGCGGCTACAGTAACGGCAGCGGAGGCGCGGCGAGAGGCGGCGGCGAGGGCGGCGGCGCAACCAGCGCCAGCACGGGCGGCGGCGAACGCGCAGGGCTGCACAAAGGGGGCGATTCGGATAAAGGTACACGCTCGCGAAATGAGAAGAAGCAAAGGTGAACGGGCATCTAGTAGAGCTAGGAAAGAGGAACAGGGGGGACAATGTTGAGGAGGGATTGAAAAAACGCAAAACGAAAGAAGACAGTGGGGGACGAGTAGCCGCAGCATACGAGCATGAACAGAAAGCAAAGGCAAAGGAAGAGACAGTATACGGAGCAGATGGAAGGAGGATATAGACGGACACGCGCGATGACAGCGAGCAGGGCACGGGTAGAAACCATTAGCATGGGCGGCGGCGGCGGTGGCGGCGACGGCCCATTAGCATGGGCGGCGGCGGCGCTGGCGGCGACGGCGGCGCTGGCGGCGACGGTGGGGGCGGCGGGGGCGCGAGGGGCAGCGGCGACCTAGGCGGGGCCGACGTGGGCGGCGGCGGCGAGGGCGACAGCGATGCAAACGGAGCAAACGGCGGCGAGCGTGCAGAGATGCACCAGGAGGGCGACGAGAACAGGGGGACGAGCTCGAGACATGCGGCAATGAAGGTAAGCGAGCCCCCACTAGAAGAAAAGAGGAAGAGGAGGAACGAGAAGGGTACTACAGCAAAGGAACAGCAGGGCAGGAGAAAACAGAAGTAACAAGGGGGGAACAAGCAACCGCAGCAGCAGCAGACGAGCCTGAATAAAAAGCAACAGAGGGGAAATCACACAAAGCAAAAGAGGGGGGGCGGGAAATAAAAGCAGGGCTGGGGAACCGGCCGCGAAGGTAAAGAGCTTAGAGAACCCAACAAGGTGGAGAAGGACCACGCGAGACGAGGTACAGTTTATGAGAGACTCTAGATAATGGGACACACGATTTCTGATTCTCCCCACAAAAATAGGAGTAGCGGGCGCAAAAGACAACGACACCGATCATGGTCCAATGGGCGCGTGGCGATGTCGGTAGGGGCCACTGCTTCCCTGGGCTCAGTTCAGGAATGGGAGGGGGGCGAGGCGCCCCTGCTGAGTACGGGGTCGCCCTTGGACTCGGACGCCGACCCCACTCGCGGTTAACCCGCCGTCTCCCCCGCCACCGTCGCCCCCGCCCGTGACCGTGTTGACTCGAAGTGAAACAACGTTGATGGCCGTGTTGGGTTAGAGGTAGGGGTGAGGGTTAGGGTCAACCCTAACCATAACGATTTGTCCGTAAACTATTTCAACGTATTGGAATAGTCCAGTCACTCGGCCTCCCGTGCCGGGAAACGGCGCCTCCGCGGGGCGTCTTTTTTTACTACCAATTGACCGCCGGTGGTTTCTTTACGCAAACACCCATTTTGAAATGATGCCATAAAGGCCCGCCCTTATCGTCCACGCCCTTTTGTTTAAAGCAGTCGGCCAAATTGTTACCCCAGCCGGTTTCGTGCGTCCAACCGGCGCCGCGGCTTTCGCAATTCCTTCGGATCATGTCCCTCAACTTGCCGCCCACATCGGGGTAGCACGCTGACCATTGCGCACTGGCCCCCTTCGCGTTATTGTAGAGCGAATTGACATACACTGCCTTGCTCCCATCATACCCCTTACCCTCGAGCGTTGTCACTCTCGTCGAAAGCGCAGTCACTCTGCCATTCACGGTGGTGACGGATGCGGGCGTGGCAAATCTCAATTCATTGATTTTGGTGTCCACTATGGCGATGTCGGCGGGCTTGGCATATAAATTGAGCTTCGTATTGACGTCGTCTTTATAGGTTTCGAATTCGTTGTCTTCAAAGGAATTGAAATCGGAGGACGTGACATAGTTGCCAGAACCCATGGTGCCAACCCCGAGTGCAGTCTGAAAATCGCCAATCGCCGTTTGGTTTTGGCCGACTTGAAAACGCAACCCGCTCGTAGGATTTGTACCTAGTACGGTTTTCATTTCCAAGTACTTGACTTTGAGGTCGTTCGTGGCATATCGCAGCCCCGTTGCATCTGTCGTTCCTACCGCCGTCGCAATCAAGTCGAAGGCCCCCCCGGCATCTTCAACGATCTTCATTCGACCTTGCAACTTTATCATCTCTGTACGCTCGTAATCCACTGCATTGGTAAGCGCGCCAACCGCGTTCGAGTTCGCTTCGACGGACACATTGAGCGAGGTGGTTCACGTTGACCCGGGCGCCATCCCGATATAGGTACTCATCGCAGTGACGTCGGCACATCTTACTGGATGGGTTGTTGCCAGGTAGGACGCAGGTGGAGCCGGCGAGTGCCTCGACTCGATTTGACATGGCATAGGGCATGGGGCATGGGGAGTCGTGTTACTGGAGCCGATACTTTTTGTAACACGGGTGACCAGCCGTAACGGCTGGGCGGGGCGGGTGGCGGGGTGGGGCGGTGGGCGGGTTATTTGCCCCCGTTACGGCTGCGCCCCCATTACGGACGTCGCGAAGGGATGCACTCGGCCCGCTTGCGCTTGCGCGTCTGCGTCTGCGGCCGCATGGGCGCGTGCGTCGCCCACTGCCCCTGTGCGTTGCGCTGCGCGTTGCGCTGCGCGTTGCGCTGCGCGTGCTCGCCCCGCGCCTCGCTTGGCCGATGCGGCTGGTCGGCCTCGCGATGCGGCTGGTCGGCCTCGCGCAGCGGGTATGCATCGAGGAGTGCAGGGGGAGTATGGACCACATTCGGCGTTGTGACTCTTCCGGGCATAGGATGCGCCAGCTCCGGGGAAATAAATAAAACGGCAACGCGTGAGTGGAGGTTCAGACGGAGCCCACCCCGCCGGGTATGTGGCCCAGAACAGACGCACCGGGGCGGCCGCGCCGTCAAAGGCTCTCGTCCCAGGGGTCCACAGTGGCACCACGTTTCCAGGGAGGATGCCCGTCGGTTCAGAGAAAAAGAAAGCCGGCGTGTCCTCGTGGAGCGCCAACGCAGTGACGTGCAACAGCAGGCACGGGACCGTCAGGCCCACCTCGAGGGCCGGCGAGAGGTATGCATGACACGCGCCTAGGTCGCGGAGGCGGTGGGGCGGGGTTTATGGATGGAGCCCGACCTCGTCACACCGACCCGCAGAGGGCGCGGGAGCCGGGGGGGGGGCGCGCTGGTCGCGGCGGCTGCCGCGCGCGCGTAGACCTACGGCGCGGCTTTTGGGCGTCGGGATGACGAGCGGCGTAGCATTCGAGCACGCGGAGGCGCAGGCTGCTGGTTCAGGAAGCACGAGTTCAGGCGGCGGTGCAATGGACTGCGACGGCGAGGGCCGAGACCGTGTCGGGGACACGGGGGACACGTCGGGGAGACACGAGGATAAGGGAGTGTGGTGACGAAGGGGGGGGAGGAGGGAAGGGTCGGCCGGGTGATGCGTGGCGACGGACCATCGGGCGTCGCGAGACGCTCGCGGGAGGACGACGCCCCTACGTAACGCAGGCGTGACACTTCCAGGCGCGGACAGTTCTATTGTAGTTATATGTAAGGCGAGATCACGTGCCCGGGCACCTCCTCTCATCCATGAGACGAGGCGCTTAAGGAGGTGTATCCACGAACACTTTTCTCTGCACGCCACTGTAAAAAGTCGTGCTACATACGAATGAGTTGCGTATGCTAGCTAGGTGCTGCCGCGACTCATTCTTAGGCCCCCAAGCCGCTTGGCCAAGCCTGCGGCACTTTGTGACGCAGGGTTTGCTGCCCTCTGAGGTTGTGTTGGGATGCGGCTTCTCCTTGCCCGTGTGTAGCTTTGTGAGGACCTTTGATTGATTGATTGACACTATACAGGTATACAGCTTCCTACTCACTATTACCATAGAACACGATTATAGCAACTAAATTTGTTGAATTAGTAACCCCTTTGTCCACGCGCGATTGTTGAGGGGTTATCTCACGTTAAACGACGGTATTATGACCCTCTTAGCCTGACGGGGGCATACTGCGTACCACATCTTCACACAGAGCACATGTCTAACAGATTTCATACAGCTGACTTATATATTATATGTAGAGATAGTAGAGATAAACATTCTCGCTGTGTGTACACGCGTATCGACACGACAACTGCTGGATTCACAGAAACGACGGTTATATATGCACACACGCACAGGAGCCAGGAGCACACACACGCTGGGAGCTGGTCCGAATAGCAGAGCTGAAGACACAGACAAATAATACACACGCACTATATGCGCAATCCAACACATGGAATACTAACTGCCAGACTACTAGCCTAGTTACTAGCTAGTTACTAGGCAAAACCCTAGTAGTGCATTACTAGGCTAGTAATGGATTACTAGGCTAGTAACAAGCTAGTAACGAGCTAATAATGTGCATTACTAGCTTGTTACTAGCCTAGTTATCCATTACTAGCCTAGTAATGGCATTGCTAGGGTGTTGCCTAGTAACTAGCTAGTAACTAGGCTAGTAGTCTGGCAGTGTAACGGCGCTCGTCAGGTAACGCGGCTCAGCTCAAGGCTAAGCTCGCGCGCCCGCCTCCTGAGCACCTCGCTAACACACGCATTATATGCGCAATACAACACATGGACAGCACCACGCGCCGACATAAGACACAAGTAGCGGCGCTCGTCAGGCGGCTAAGGGTAAACCCGAGGTGCTCGCGGCTGCACTGGGGCTGGACTGGCGTGCCGAAGCGAGGCGCGACGCCGCCGGGGTGGATGAACTCGCGGCGCATGGGCGGGCCGTGGCGCTTCAGCTCAAGCAGCGGCAGAGGGCGGTCAGGCGGCGCGGCTCAGCTCAAGACTGAGCTCACGCGCCCGCCTCCTGAGCACCTCGCACTCGGGTTAACCCCGCTGCGCCGCGGCGATACCGCGGGGGGTAATACATTAACGGGTAATACCGCAGGGGGTACCACTTGGGGGTTAACCCGGGGCGATATCGCAGGGGGTTATACCGCGGGTTAACCCGGGGCGCGCAAGCTCAGCTCAAGACTAAGCTCGCGCGCCCGCCTCCTGAGCACCTCGCAATCCAACACTTGGATACCACAACGCGCCGCAGAAGTAGCGGCCTCAGGCGGCGCGGCTCAGCTCAAGACTAAGCTCACGCGCCCGCCTCCTGAGCACCTCGCTAACACACGCACTATATGCGCAATACAACACATGAACAGCACCACGCGCCGACATAAGACACACGTAGCGGCGCTCGTCAAGGGGTTAGGGTGTTAGGGTTAACCCTAACCCTTAACCGCGCATGGGCGGGCCGTGGCGCTTCAGCTCAAGCAGCGGCAGAGGGCGGTCAGGCGGCGCGGCTCAGCTCAAGACTAAGCTCACGCGCCCGCCTCCTGAGCACCTCGCACTCCAACACTTGGAAACCACGACGCGCTGCAGAAGTAGCGGCCTCAGGCAACACGGCCAAGCTCTAGGCTAAGCTCACGCGCCCGCCTCCTGAGCACCTCGCACTCGAGCCCCCGCTCGTCGAGCTGGAGCTGCAGCGTTCTCCTCGCCGCGCCGGACCTGTTGGCATTTACAGGAGGGTTAGGATGAACCCGAAGCCCAAGCTGGGGAAGCATCTGTGAGCAAACACAAGAGCCGTCGGATCCACGAGGGTATCTCAGAGACCGAGTTTTGAGACTTATTTGCGCGCTGGGGTAGTCTCAGATTTAGGGTAAGGGTTAGGTTTACTTAGGGTTTAAGAGTTCATCCGGAGTTAACCCGAGCGAATTAGCCTTTACACGATATTGTCATTACCAATAGTGTATGGTGTATGGCATATAAAGGAAGGGTCGGGGGGAGTTCTTACATTGCTTAAATGTCGTGCAATGATATTGCAGTAGTGTGGGCAATGCAGATGGACGGGGGGTAATGAAGGGGTGATTGATTCTTGCACAAACAAACACAAGTAACAGCATATCGGGTTAACCCAGAGGAGTGGCCCTGCAGCGTCGCCACCAGTCGCCCCGTCGCCACCTAAAGATACCGGAGGGGGAAGCGAATAAGGATGAGCAGGCCCTAGTTTGCCTTTCTAATGAGTACAAATCGAGGTAAACCCGAGTCCAACGGACCTGACCACGGCCGCCTCGCTCGCGCCCGCCATGGCGTCCACGATTCCGCGCACTGCCCTCTGCCGCTGCTCGAGCTGAAGCGCAACAGCCCGCCCGCGCGCCGCGAGTTCATCCACCCCAGCGGCATCGCGTCGTGCTTCGGCCCGCCAGTCTATCCCCACTGCAGCCGCGAGCACCGGCGCGCCGGGCTTCGGCGCGAGTGCTGCCGTAAGCGCGTCGATCGACTTATACCTGCGGACAAGCCGTGGGATGCGGTGTCTGTGACACGCCGGAGCTCTGGCGTGGCGCCGCGGGCCTGTGTGCGCGTGTACGCGCGTGTGCTGGTGCTGCCGAATCTTTACATACATACATACATACCAGGCATTCGCCACCCACGCGCCGGGCGAGTCGCTCCGCCCGCCGTCTTGGTCCGACGACTCTCCCGCGCCGCCGGTGAACCCGCGCGCCGCCGCCATCCCCGCCGCCCACGAGAGGCGACGCGGCGGTGTGTCGGGGGCCGGCGCGGCGGCCCAACGGCTTAAGCTGCCCGCCGCCTCGCCCCCTACGGTATCGACCCATGCGGCCTCGCCCAAGATGGTGACCCTAGCGGTATTACCCCCCGCGGTATCACCCCCTGCGGTATTAACCCTTGCGGTATTACCCCGGCGCAGAGTATAGCCCCCCGCGGTATTACCCCCTGCGGTATTACCCTCTGCGGTATCACCCCTAGCGGTATTACCCCCCGCGGTATTACCCCCTGCGGTATCGTCCCCTAATGTATTACCCCTTGTGGTATCACCCCTTGTGGTATCCCCCCCTGCGGTATTACCCCCTGCGATATTACCCCCTACGATATTACCCCGGGTTAGCCCCCAAGCGATACCCCAGGCGGTATCACCCCCTGCGGTATTACCCCCCGCGGTATTACCCCCTGCGGTATTACCCCCTGCGGTACTGCCGCGGGGCAGAGTATTGCTCCCCGCGGTATTGTCCCGGGTTAACCCCCAAGCGGTGCCCCCTGCGGTATTACCCCCTAATGTGTTACCCCCTGCGGCATCGCCGCGGCGCAGCGCGCCCTCCACCACGTCAGCCATCCGCTCCACCTCCGCCAGCGTCGCGTCTAGCGCCGTGGAGGCGGACGCACCGAGGTTAGGGTTAACTCTGAGCCCGGCGCCAGCTTGCACAGCCACATGTCTAGGGTGAACCTGAGCTTGCACACCCACGTCTTTATTAGGCGGCCCGTTCCTGGCTTGCGCGGCTACATGCCTGGCGAGGTCGCCGGCGCCAGCTTGCACACCCACGTGCTTATTAGGCGGCCGGTTCCTGTGGGCGGTGGTGTCGGCGGCGCCGTGGGCGGCACTGTGGGCGAGCTCGTGGGAAATATGGGCGGATGTGTCGAAGGCACTGTGTGCGCCAGCTTGCGAAGCCACGTGTTTAGTAGTCGGTTTGTTGCTGGCTTGCGCTGCTATATGCCCGGCGAAGTCGGCCTCGCGAAGTTCTTCTGTCTCACGCGCCGCGTCCCTCGCAAGGCTGAGCGCCGAGCGGACCTAGGGTGGGAGGGGAGATGTCAGGGTTAAGGGTTAACCCGAAATAACCTAGGGTGGGGGGTCATACATCAGAGACATTAGCAGAGAAGTAGCTTCATCTATGAGCAGGCCCTCGGGTTAACCCGAGAATTTACTTATTAGAAAGGGTGACGGGTTAAACCTCTTCCGTCTCACGCGCCGCGTCCCTTGCAAGGCTGAGCGCCGAACGTACCTACGGTGGGGGGGAGAAGGGTTAACCCGCTAGGCACAATATTGTATGGTGTATAGCATCAAAACGGGGGATCGGAGGGGGTTCGAATATCGGGCAATAGTATTGCAATGGTATTGCAACCGTGTGGACAATGCGGGGGGGGGGGTACAAGGAGGATTGATTCGTGCACAAAGGCCTCGAAGTAAAAAAA
>Ga0209491_10009920_pt1 | contig 11558 bp, 15 predicted proteins | sample BON02_FD_187213 | JGI IMG/M metagenome (GOLD analysis project Ga0209491, IMG submission 187213) | Freshwater microbial communities from Lake Bonney liftoff mats and glacier meltwater in Antarctica - BON-02 (SPAdes) (version 2) | ecosystem: Environmental > Aquatic > Freshwater > Ice > Glacier...
TGTGTGTGTGTGTGTGTGTGTGTGTGTAAGTGCAGGCGGGCAGGCATGAGCATAGGCTGGGCAATCAAGCGAATGACAGACGCGTGACAAGGACACACTCAAGCAAGACACCAAGAGGCTGCAGCGCAGTGTCGGTTCGGATGGTCACAGGCAAACGCACGGCGGCGTCGTGCAGCTATAGTATTGCCATGTAGAGCTAACCAGCTCCCTCGTGTTTCCAACGTCTGCTTGGCGCAAAAAAAGTTTTGGAGGAGGACTCTCTTGACACTCTGGACCTGCATGCGATTACCGCCAGAGAAACCTGAGTATAAGCTGGCCATACCCAGGAAGCATCAATTGTAGGAAGCTTGCCAGCCCCGCTCCTCCGGCAGGCGGAGCATGCTCAATTCTTAGGGCTTCTCCATCTGCTCCTAAGTATAGTCGCTCTCCCTTGCTTGTCTCTTTGCTCATGTTCTTCGGTCTTGCCCACTTGCCATGCTCCATGATCAGCCCTTCTAAGCATGCCCCAAACCCACCCCACACTTCACACAGGAAGCCCTCTTCACTCCACGATCCCATCCCGCCCCAGCAACCATGATCAAGCGGTTGCGGCGCAAGAGCTCGGACATGGAAGCCGCCCGACCCGCTTCCGCCTCGTTGTCTGCCTCCGCCGCCTCCTCGCCCGAGAAACGCCGTGGCAGCAACAGCAAGACCAAGAAGTCTGACAACAAAGACTTGGACGACCTTTCCAGCTCGGCCGCCTCCTCGTCTGCCTCGACCGCCACCAGCAGCACCACCACCACGCAGAAGCGTTCCCCAACCTCGGCGCCCAAAAAACCTCCTCGCACTTCCTCCAGCACCAAGACCACCGCGGAAGCCTGGTGGTGGCCCTGGAAAAATGTTTTCCTTGCCCTCGGCCTCGCGTTGATTTTGAGCCGCACCGTCAAGGGCTATAATGCCTTCAACAAGATGGAAAACAATGGCTTTGCCCTGGTGGCGGCGACCGCCCCGGGTGCCCATTGGGGCAACTGGCGGAGTCTGACCCGGTGTGATTGCAAGGCCTTTCAACATTGCACCAATGCCTTGTCCAAATCCAAGACTTTGAAGGCTACTCGCCTGGGCCGTTTCTTCCAGCTTGCGACATGTAAGCTGGCCACGGGTCAGGACGAGGATTGTCAGTTGACGGACAAGGAGCTGAAGCGTGGGTTGACTCGGTTTCGGTTCTTTGGGCCTGAGCTGGTGCTTCGCTTGCGTTTGGCCGCGGATTTTACGTGGTGGGTGCGGTTGGGGTGTTATTTTTTGATGAGTTGCGCATTGCTTGAGATTGTGTTTTATTTGATGGAGACGACCCGTCTGCGGTGGCAACGGAAGGGGGCCATGAAGCAGGAGGGCTCGAGGGAGTGGTGGGAGAAGGAGGTGTTGGTTTGGTTATTCCTAGTAGGGTGGCACGAGACGTTGAGCTACGTGGTGCATTATATTTATAACGACAATCATACGATGTGTGATGGAATCGGGCTGTTTTTCCGTGATGCCATGGCCCTATACACCCTCATCCAAGTCGGTACCAGGGCAGTTGTCAAGCGAGGCCCGAACGCTCATCGAGCCTGGCTGATCAAGGCGGAGCAGAAATACGCGGCGTTGCAGGGACGGCCGTTGTGGATACAGGTGGTGCGTGATCCGAGGATTGGGGCGTTTCATATATTTTCGGGGTTGGAGTTGAAATTGACGGAGGACCCGGTGGGCGTGATCACGGGAATAGTGAATGGGTTGTTGGGACTGGCGGAGAAGGTTTTGAGCTATTGCCCGAAGGAGGTGCAGGAGCTGGTGGCGATGGTCCCGTATGTGGGGGGAAGGCTGGTGGTGGAGGGGCCGGTACCGGTGGAAGGGAGTAGTAGAAGGGGGAAGGATGAGTGAGGAAGGAGAGTGGAATAACGACGGAAAGAAAGAGCAAGACAAGACAATAGTAGATTAAAACACAAATAGCAAAGAAAACGATTTTCTCGCATCAAAGTCGTGCAAGTCACACATTTTTCTCTTACTCTTCCTCCCCTCAACTTCCCCCTACCCCTCCCATCATCTTAACCAACACCGTCCTCCCCAAAACCAAGCCAATAAACGTCGCCGAGGCATACCCCAGAATCCCCGTCAATATCCCAGGCAACACCAAACTCTTCCACTTCTTACTCCCCGCCATTGCTGCAGCTGTCGTTGGCCCTCCTACATTAGCATTGGAGGCGACCAAAAGTTCTTTGAGGGGGAGGCGGAAGAGGCCTCGCCCGGCACCGAGGAGGAAGCCGAGGTGCACGAGGAGTTGGACGGTGGAGAAGAGGAAGAGACGGGGGGCCGTTGCCAGGACCTTCCCAAGCTTTCCTTGGGCGCCAGTGACGGAGAAAAAGAGGTTCATGAGGATGACGGCTAGGTGGCCCGCGGGTTCAGTGATGCTGGCGCAGGCGCGGGGGAAGAGGGTGGCAATCGCGACGGACAGGAGGGAGATGATGGGGAGACTCGAGATAGCCCCTTTCAGCAGCCCTTCGCTCACCCACGTGCCGACCATGCAGAGCACGCACGACAAGCTCAGGGCTTTAAGGTATCCGAGGGCAGGAGGGTCTGCTTCCATTGCCATTGCTCGTCGGGCCCACTCCTCTCTCTCTCCTTCCCCTGCTACCCCTACTGCCCCTCCCACCCCCTCCTCCTCCTCCTGCTCCGGCAAAATATGCCGAGCCAACCAAAAGAGCAAGCCCAAATAAAAGGACACCACCAAATTATCCGCGGCAATGCCCGCTGCTGTTAGCTCTGCGGAAGTCCCCAGGGTCTCACTCACAGCCACAAAATTTACTGCTCCTCCTATGTGTCGCGAGGCCAACGCCGCTGCAATCGTCCACCCCTCCTTCCCATCTACCCCTAGATTCCTCAAGGGCACGAGCCACGCGGCGATGAGTGTTCCGAGGACGGTGCCGATGCTACCGAGGACGAAGGAACGGAGCAAGCGGCCGGTTTGGGTGAGGACCTTGAAAAGGTTAGCATCGAGAAGGAGGAGAGGAATGGCTAGGGGAACCAGAAATTTATTGACCGTGGCGTACGCGGGTGCGACGGCAGGTAAAAAGCCGAGGTTGCACGCGACGAGGGCGACGGCCATGGTGATGAGGGGGGAGGAGAGAGCGGCGCCGACTTTGGTGCGTTCGGCGGCCACACCGGCGGTGGAGGCGAGGAGGAGCATCGACCAGACCCACCACGGGGAGGCATGCAGGCCTGTCGTCAAGGTGGCGGCAAAAGGGATGGCACCGCCCGTACCCGAGACTGCTGCTAAAAGAGTTGTAGAGGTGCGGGTGCTGACAATGGATGGGAAGGGTGCCGCTCGACGGAGGGGGGGCAGGGTTGTGGTTGGGGTCGTCCTTGGGTGGAAGGATGCCATGGGTGTGACGAGCCGGGCGGTCGATGGGAGACAGGACCGTGATGGCAGGACAAAGGCGCTTGCTGTTGTGGAGAAGGTGGCCATGGTGGCGACGCCGAAGCAGAGGACGAGCATGGGTGGTGGCGGCCTCATGTCGTGCTTCTGGAGGAAGAAGGAAGGGGGGCGCGTGGGCGATGGCAGCAACGGCAAGTACCAGTGCGGGTCGGGTGCGGCAGCGGCGGCAAAGCTTGGACGGGCAAGCACGAGGTAAGGAAGCCTGCAGCGTGCTGTGTTGTGTTGGAAGTGGTAAGTTGTGTGTCTCTTTGGAGGGCATTGGCAATTACTTTCCTCCGTTCCCGCCACCCCGGGAAACAACCTCCCCATCCTGGCCCATTCCAACTTTCTATCTAATTTTCGCGGCCCCAAAATGCCTTTGAAAATGTGCCTTGACGGCTGCTTTCCTCCTTTTTGTCTCCCCCAGCCTCTTACAGCACTGCAGTGGTCAGAAAGTACATGGGCAACTTGTGTGGCGGGTCGGAGCGTGTGGGCGACGCGGGCGTGGCCGCCGGGTCCAGCGCCCTGGACTTGCAAAATGTGGACGCGCGGCATTTCGACGTGCAGCGGACCTTGGGAGAGGGGGGCTTTGGCAAGGTGAACGCCGTGGTGAAGAAAACGGAGCCGGATGCGGGCAAGTGGTACGCCATGAAGGCGCTGGTCAAGGAGGTGATTGTCCGCAAAAAAATGCAGGAGGAAGTCCTGCGCGAATTGGCCCTGCTCCGCGAGGTCGGCGGCAGCCATTTTGTCGCCTCGGCCTTCTACGCCTTTCAAGATTCTTCCCACCTTTATTTGGTCCTGGACTTGTATTTGGGCGGCGACTTGCGTTTTCATTTGACCCAGGCCCCGGAGCGCCATTTGTCGGCGGCCCAAGTAAAGTTTTACGGCGCCTCCATCGTGCTGGCGCTGGAGTTTTTGCATTCTCGGTGCGTCTTGCATCGGGACATCAAGCCCGAGAACGTGCTCATGGACGACAAGGGCCAGATTGCACTGACGGACCTGGGCATTTCAGCGAAAAATGCTAATGCCTCCACCCGGACAGCCTTGATCTGCACGCACACCAGCGGCACGCCGGGGTACATGGGGCCCGAGCTCTTTTGGGAGACCCACCGGCACGGCGTCCCTTCTGAAGGGTTTTCCCTGGGCGTGTTGCTGTACGAGCTCTGCACCGGGGCCCGACCGTACGCGTACGATATCTTTAACAAGCTGCACCATCACGGCGAGGAAGCCGCGTACTACAAGAACGCCGCCGTCGCGGCCGAGAAGATGCCCCTGTTCAAAGGCGCTTCGGCAGTCAGCACCCCCCAAGAGATGCAGGCGCTCGTCCGCCAGCTGCTCCGAGTCCAGCCGGAGCAGCGCGGCGTAAGCGAGTCCCAAGGCCTGGCTTCGCTCAAGACCAACCCGGCCTTTGCGGGATTGGACTGGGAGGCCCTGGGCGCCAAGACGCTGACTCCTCCCTTTGTCCCCAAGAACGAAGCCAACGTCCAGACGAATGTGAACGAGTTCTTCGACGTGGAAGACGACGGGGCAGCGACAGCAGCCAAGAAGAAGAAGAAGGAACAAGCCGCCGAGGGCCTCCTGACCCCCGAGCAACAGGCAGCCTTCGTCTCGTATAGCTACGATCACCGCAAGACCAGCAGCCCCGGCTTGGCCGCAGGCGATAGCGAGAACCACAGCCACAAGCAGGGGGCTACAGTGCGCAGCTCCATTGTCAACCTGCTTTCTATCCCCAAGAGCGTGCGCCAAAGCTTCGACGGTCTGACAGGTAGAAGATCCTCCTCGTCCAACATGTCCATCGGAGGAAAGGGTAACGAGGCCAGGTCCTCACCCTTCCTGCCTTCTTCATCCTCTACCAAGTTTCTCTGCGTGCTGCCTGACGTGTCCGAAGCAGCGGGAAACGTAACCGGTTGAAAAGCGGACCGGGGCTACGTATTGTATGTAAGTGATGCGAATAAAAGTTTAATGGAGGCGCAGGGAATAAGTAAAGTAAGGAGACCAGGGGAAAAAAGGGGGAATAAAGAAGAAGAGAGATAGATGTGAGCATTCTGAGATGGCGCGTCGAACACGCGTCTTGTTTTTTGAATCTTTTTTTTGCCTGATCCAACAAAAATGCCCTCGCCGCCGCTCGTCCTCTCTCGCGAAACCCTCTCGGCCTCGACCATGTTACATGTCTTCCTCCTCCTCAATTTTTTTAGCCCTCTTTCCTCTTCTTTCACTTTGTTAGCTACATCATCAATCACACTTCATACTTTCCACCCGCTCCTCTTCAAACTCAATCATTTTTCTGAACGCTGGACTTGGACACCATCATGGAAGGCTCCAGATAAGCGCCTTCGTCGTCGGACCTCTCGTCCTTGGTGACTTCGCCACTCTGAATCATCTTTACCGCCATCTTGACAATCAAAGACATCCAAAACGCGTGCAAACAGAACAAGACACACAGAAACACATTCAGCACCCCAACCGAGATTTGTCCCTGATAGAGAAACTTCTGAGGAACCGTCAAAGTGTTGGTCAAAATATACATTGGATAAAGGATGCAACGCGTCACGCAAAACACGACGGCAAAGGACACAAAGAAGAAATCGGTCACAATCTGCGCCCACTTGTGCACGTTGGTGACATAGTTGAAAAGCTTAGCCAGTTCCAAAAAGGCATCAGCCAAGTCGTGCAGCACCATGACCAGCGCGCCGATCGGAACATAGTTGAAGGCGTAGCTCCCCGAAATCAAGGCTAACGTCGCAGTGTGGTGGATCAAGAGCGCAACAAAATCGGATCGGCGGGCTTCGAAGAACAGAAAGATCATCTCATGTATGTAAATGCCGAACTCGCTCATATAATACCAAAACACCACCCGGGGGACCGCCAAGAAGGGGTAGGAGGACCAACACAGAGTCATATCCTTGGCCCAGGGCTGCGCCATGAAGATGTAGACAAGGCCCCAGTAAGTCACGCCCACGTGCACCAGAAGCTTCCACGCCACCTCGACGAACTTATGCAGGAGCTTGCACTCTCGCTCAGCGTTGCGCCACGCGCGCATGTACTCGTCGACCTCGGAGATGTTGAGGAAGAGAGCACTCGCGAGCTTTTGCTTCTCGTGCAACATGGGCAATTTGTTGGTGCGGAGGGTGGCGTCGATGAGAGGAATGGGCTTTTGGGCCACCTTTTTGTAGTACTTGTGTTGCATGCACCATCGCCCAAAGGGCGCCAGCACCGCGTACTCCAGCACGAAGCGCAGCAGCGTCAGCAAAATGGCAATCAGCACACCGTCCCACAAGTCCTCGGCTTCAGGGAAACCAGATTCCTGGAGCTTGCCCACCGTGATCTTGGGGGTGTACTGAATGGGCAAATGCTGCGCGTAGGTGGCGAGGGGGGGCGAAGCTGCCGTCTTGAAGCTTGCCCAGAAGGCCAGGAGCTGGTCCAAGGGAGCAGCGGCGACGGGGGCAGCAGCAGCGCGGGCCATGATTGGCAAATACAATGAGAAGAGAGGGGGAAGGAGTCAGGAGGGAGGCACGCCGGCGCCCTGTGTTGTGTGCGTGTGGGTAGAGAAGAGGATGTGTGAAGAAGCAAGCCGACACGGTCTGAGCATCTGCGTCCTCCCTCCCGACGCTCTCCCAGTCTTTGCCCTCTACCACGGCCACGACAAGTGAATGCCGCAAACGACAGGCACGGGGAAGCGCACGGGCAGGACATCTAGGCACTTCATGCCGCAAGTGCCGCAAGTGAAGAAGACAGATGGGATTTGCGTGCCGGATTTTCACCTGTGCGTTGCTTCAACGACGGGGAGGTTAGTCTTGATAACTTTGCGGCCACGTTTGAATTCCACTCTATGATTGTACGTTGAAAGACGCCAGGCAGCTCGACACTTATGTTATTTATCTAACCAGCGTGATCCGGAGGCAAAATGTCCCAGAAAAGGACACAAAAAGAAATCCCGAGAACGCGCAAGCCCTCCCTTTCCCCGCCACAGCCTAGCCAGGCCACGAAAATGGGGTGTTTTGTTTTTGTTTGCAAGACTGAAAGATCAAATGCTACTTATGAAAAAAGAAAACGGAAGCACATCTCCATTCTTCTACCAAGGGTCCTTGTTTCTCTCGTTCTGCTCTCTTACTTCTCCCATCGCTTGTGCAGGACGGAATTGGTCCACTCCTGATTTGCATGTATTGACTTCTGGGTTCGATTGTGCTGCTGCTGCTGCTGCTGCTGTCGCTATTGATTGAAATCCACGAATACACCCTTTTCCTCCTCCTCCTACTACTCCCCCATCTCCTAGCAACGCATTGAAGTACTTTCTGCCTCCTTCTCTTCCTCCCCACCTCTTCCGTCAGGCCCGCAGAACCCCACGCCACGCTAGCATGCCTGTGTGACCCTCTATTCGTATTATTGATGATGACATTTGTTTTCTGCGTCCCGTCTATTCATGATTGAACTTTCAGCCGTCCTCTGCGATTCTTCTCCTCTTCTCCTCTTGCTCGTTCTTCTTCTCCTCCTTCCTCCTCCTCCATTTCCTCCTTTTTTACTCCCACACATTATCCAATCCCCACAAAATCAGACTTCCTTACACAAACAGTCTATCCCCTCCCTCCATCCCTCCCTCCCTCCCTCCTTCCCCCTCACTTATACCCATTCGGGTTCTGCTGCTGCCACCGCCACAAGTCCCGCGTCATGTCATCCAAATTTCTGGTCGCCTTCCACCCCAGCTCACGCTCGGCCTTGCTAGGGTCAGAGTAGACCTCGTCCAGATCACCCGGCCGCCTACAAGAAAAAGAAAGGAGGGAGGGAGGGAGGGAGGGAAGGAGGGAGGGATTAAGGTTGAGAGTGGGAAAAGAGCAAAGAAGGGGGCGAGGGAGGGAGGGAGGGAGGGAGGGAGAGGTTGCTTACCTGTCGCCCACCACAAAATTGATCTTCCTCCCCGAGGCCTTCTCCATCGCAGAAATCATCTCCAGCACACTGTACCCCTTGCCCGTGCCCAGGTTGAAGAAAAAGCAGCCGCCGTGGTGCCCGCGGGCCTTGGCGTAGTCGAGGGCGGAGAGATGCCCCTCCTGAGAGGAGAGAGGGAGGGAGGGAGGGAAGGAGGGGTCAGCCATCACTCAAGGTCTCTTCCTATTCGTATTTCCTCCCTTCCTCCCTCCCTCCCTTCCCTTCTCAACGTACCGCCAGGTCCATGACGTGGATGTAGTCACGCACGCCCGTCCCGTCCTTGGTCTTGTAGTTGCCTGGGGAGGGAGGGAGGGAGGGAGGGAGGGAGGGAGGGAGGGGTGAGATGAAGTAGAAGAAGGGAGGGAGGGAGGAAGGCCGGGAGGGCGGGAGGGGTAGGACGTACCACCGAAGACCGTCAGCTGCGGGCGGCGTCCGACTGCGACTTGGGAGACGTAGGGCATCAGGTTGTTGGGGGTGCCTAGGAGGGAGGGAGGAACGGAGAGAATAAGGTAAGAACGGAGGGAGGGAGGGAGGGAGGGAGGGAGAGAGGACGTACCGGAGGGGTCCTCGCCGATGCGGCCGCTTTCGTGGGAGCCGACGGGATTGAAGTAACGAAGGATGACCATCTTCCAGCTCTTGCCTGAAGTGAGGGAGGGAGGGAGGGAGGGAGGGAGGATTGGTATGCGTTGACACATCAATGACACATGCAGATAAACATCAACTTCCTCCCTCCCTCTCTCCTCACCTACCTTCCAGGGAGCGCTGGACGTCCTCCAGAAACTTCTCGATAAGATACTTGGTCTGCCCATAAAGGCTAGTAATGCCCTCCCTCCCTCTCTCCCTCCCTCGCTCCTTCCTTCCCTCCCTCCTCACCTTCCGGAGACCGCTGGAAATCCTCCAGGAACTTCTCGATAAAATACTTAGTCTGCCCGTAAGGGTTAGTGATCCCCTGCCCGACCGTCTGCTCTTCAGTCACGGGAGACTCCGCCGACCCGTACACAGTGGCGGAGGAGGAGAAGACTAGGGAGGGGAGGGAGGGAGGGAGGGAGGGAGGGGTTAGTAACGCCTCGGCCGACGGTCTGCTCTTCGGTCACGGGGCTCTCCGCGGACCCATACACGGTGGCGGAGAAGGAGAAGACTAGGGAGGGAGGGAGGGAGGGAGGGAGGAAGGGAGGGAGGGAGGGATTAGTGATGCCCTGCCCCACGGTCTGCTCTTCAGTAACGGGAGATTCCGCGGACCCGTACACGGTGGCGGATGAGGAGAACACTGGAGGGAAGGGAGGTGAGTACTTGGTTTGTCCTTCAGGTTTGGTGATGCCCTCCCCCCCTCCCTCCCTCCCTCCCTCTTCTTACCAAGGATCTTACACCCATGCCTCTGCATGGCATCGAGCAAGTGCAACGTGCCCGTCAAATTATTCTCGTAATACCACAAAGGTTTAGCCACGCTCTCCCCCACGGCTTTCAAGCCCGCGAAGTGAATACAAGCGCGGAACCCGCCGTAGGTAATGAAGACCTGCTCCAGTCCTTCCTTGTCCAGGAGGTCGGTCTGAGGGTGGGGAGGGGAGGGTGGGAGGGGGAGTCAATGAAAAGAAGGCTCTCAGCGATTCAAGTGCCAAATTCGATTCTCGCACAATCCATCCCGTCCCTCCAAGCGTCTTCTTGTCCCCCCTCCCTTCCTCCCTCCCTCCCTCCCTCCCTCCTCACATACCTTACAAAACGTTATCTTGCCCCCCTTCCCCGTCAACTCGCCCACGCGTCGCAAGGACTCCTCGCACGAGTTGACCATGTTGTCGACCACCACCACTTCGTACCCGGCCTCCAGGAGGAGGAGGACGGTGTGGCTTCCGATATAGCCCGCGCCGCCCGTGACCAGGATGCTGTGTGTGTGGGAGGGAGGGCGGGAGGGAGGGCGGGAGGAAGGGAGGAAACAGAAGTGAGTTAGGTTGAAAGTCAGATAGTAGATACACACAGCCTCAGCACATGGTGGGGTAAGTGTGCACCTAACTAGACGTTCTATGCGCCCCCCGGACTGCACGTCCCCTTCCCTGCACTCCTACCACCCGTCCATCCCTCCCTTCCTCCCTTCCACCTGTCCACCCATAGGCACCCGCCCCGTCGTCTCCTTTTCAGCCTCCCTGTCCCTGTATGTCTCGCCCCCTTCCGCACGCACGGCACTCCCACCACCCCTCCCTCCCTCCCTCCCTCCCCTCTTCCTGATCTACGCACCGGTTGTGGGCTCCCTCCTGCCGCTCCTTCTTCATCTCCCGACGATGCTTCTGGCCCAAGGCATACAGCAACGACGCGCCCATAAAGATGGGGGCGGCGTAGCGTCCAACGCCCTCCATTGTCTACTTCTAGAGGGAGGGGGCAGAAGGGAGGAGTGCGATTCGCCAAACGTTACGTGGCGTGTTGGAGGCGCGGCGGTCGAGAATCACAAGCGCTGTGGCTGTGGCGGAACACGGACGGCAACGCGGGCAGGACAATGAGACGACGACGGTCCTGTGTCCGTGTGTGTAGAGGGTGTGGGTGTGAGTGAGTGCACGCGGTGTGTGGTGCATTCTGAATTTAGGAGAAGCTTGGCTTGAAGAGGAGTTCGGCGACCGTCATGAGTGGCGCATCTCAATTCCTTCCTTGCTGCTGCGCTGCTGCGCGTGCCCTTGCCACCACACCCTTCTATGAAATACTACAAGCCGTCCATATTTATGACTAGCACGAGCACGACCACCTTTTCTCACGCTTTGCGATCCCCCTATTCCCATTCACAGGCGCGGACAAGAGCTAGAGAGCCTGGCCTTACGAACATCATCACATCCTGTTGGCTGACCCAGCCTCCCCTCCGCTTGCTTCCATCATCAACTCCACTCCGCCAGACCGCTAGGGCAAACAGCCACCCGAATTAGCTTCCTGGATCTACAACAAACAAGCCATATACTCTTATAGGAGCAAGAATGGCAGCACCACCACTCCAAGCAAGCTGGGAAGAGGTCGGCCCTCTCTTCCTCGCAGCGTTTCCTGACCTCATGGCAGAGCTACTCGACCCCTCCAGTTCGCCCACGGTCCCCATCGCCCACTTTCAGACCACCCTTCGCGCAGCCATCAAGGCCTCAAAACCCCTCCCTCTTTCCCTCCGTGCCTTGGCCCAGACGAACGAGAGTCTGCACGAGTTCCTCACGCAAGCCTTCCCTGCCTTTGCCGAGACCGTCTTTCGCAAGGA
>Ga0209491_10009922_pt1 | contig 11557 bp, 12 predicted proteins | sample BON02_FD_187213 | JGI IMG/M metagenome (GOLD analysis project Ga0209491, IMG submission 187213) | Freshwater microbial communities from Lake Bonney liftoff mats and glacier meltwater in Antarctica - BON-02 (SPAdes) (version 2) | ecosystem: Environmental > Aquatic > Freshwater > Ice > Glacier...
TAGATAATATACATCAGTATGTCAATAATATTACATGCCTACACTTTGGCGCTCGAAAAACTCCTCATCTCATTGATTTGTAAGGCTTGGGCGCTCAAAAACGAGCAATCGGAACGGGGAACTTCAGCCTAATGCCCGGCTGCGACGTAAACAGCGTTTCGGCGGCATCTGAAACTTTGAGGCCGTTGCGGGCGACTTCACGAAAATAACATAATTTGTTTAAATTCAATAACTTACATTTTATTCCGGAATCTATATAACAAATAGGTCTGTGCAATAAATAACATATTCTTTGAGGATATATAGGGGGGTCACTACTCTATGAGCTTCCTCAAGTTTTCAGGTGCGGGACATGTATCTCTACGACGCGGTGGATCAGCAACTGGTCGACGAACGGGTGGCGCAATTCCGCGAACAGACTCGGCGTTTCCCAAGGAGTTTTCCCAGTGGCCGACGATTCCCAGCTGTACGTCGGCGGGCAGTTCATCGGGGGCTGCAACATCGTCCGCGAGATGAACGCGTCGGGAGATTTCCAGAGGCTCATTGGCCCAAACCACGGTACTGCCACATAAAGTAGACAGTTATGTCATCCCATCCAACTAATTTCCAGGGCTCCGTCATCGACGCGCTGCGTGAGGCCATCGAGCGGCAGATTCACAATTCACGGGCCGCAGTCAACGGCGGCGGACACGTCAGCATCGAAGTGACGTCGCCCGCGTTCGCCGGCAGGAGCATGCTCGAGAGACCGCGGCTGGTGTATGGCGCAATCGCCCACCTGATGCAAGGTGACGCCCCCCCGGTGTACGCCGTCGACAGTCTGAAGACTCGAACGCCCGCTCGTCTTGAGCCGGGTTTGGCAGGCCATGGTTGCCCCCCCGCTATTGAGATACAACGAACTATTGGCGTCCGGACATGAATTCTTCGCCGATCCCGAATACGGCTCCGTTCGCCGAAGAGGAGATCGAGATCCTCAACCGCGTGGTGGGGCCCGCCAGCCACACCCAACGCGCGTGGCTTGCGGGATTTCTCGCCGGAATGGACGCCGCCACGACGGCGCCGCAGCCGGCGGTCGGCGCGCAACCCGCCGAACCGCTGACCATCCTCTACGCCACCGAATCCGGAAACTCCGAGCGGCTCGTGTCGGACATGGCCAAGGCGGCGCGCAAGATGGGATTGAAGCCTTCGATCGTCGACATGGCTGATCTCGATGTGGCGACGCTCGCATCGGTACGGCGTCTCGTCGTCATCGCCGCGACCTGGGGTGAAGGTGATCCGCCCGCGCGGGCCATTCGCGCTTACGGTGAACTCATGGGCGAGGGCGCGCCGCGCCTCGATGGCGTCGAGTTCGGCGTTCTCGCGCTCGGCGACACCGCCTATGCCGAGTTCTGCGCGATTGGCAAGGCGTTGGACGCAAGACTTGAAGCGCTCGGCGGCAAGCGCGTCGCCGTGCGCGTTGATTGCGATCTCGATTTCGCGGAGCCCGCCGGGCGCTGGATAAAGACGGCGCTTAAGGCGCTGGCGCCGGCCGAGGAAGCCGGCCGCGTCATCGCGGTCGATTTTGGCGCGAAGGCAGCGAGCACCGCCGATCTCGGTCCGGTCGAAGCCGAGATCACCGAGCTCATCGACCTCAACTCCTCGCAGACGGAAAAGGAAACGATCCATCTCGAGCTCGGCTTTGATGGCGCGGCGCCGCCCTATAAACCCGGCGATTCACTTGAGCTCTACCCTGAGAACGATGCGGCCTACGTGGACGATCTGCTGCAAGCGGCGGGTCTTGCGTCCGACACTGCGCTGCGCGCCGAGCTGACGAAGGGCCGGGACGTCACGACGCTGTCGCTCAAGGCCCTGGAAAGCTACGCCGCCACGACCGGCCACCAGGAGGTAAAGGCTCTGCTTGAATCGGGCAATGCCCGCGCCTGGATCGCGGGCCGGCAGCTCATCGATCTTCTCCAGTTCTTTCCCATCGCGCTGTCTGCCGACCAACTGCGGCAGGTGACGCGGCCGCTGGCGCTGCGCGCCTACTCCATCGCTTCCTCGCGCCGCGAGGTGGGGGAGGAGGCGCATCTTCTGATCTCCGCGGTGCGCTACCAGAGCTTCGGGCGCGTGCGCAAGGGCGTTGCTTCCGGCTACGTTGCCGACCAGTTGAAGAAAGGGCAGCGGCTGCGCGTGAAGTTGCGGCCCAACCGGCATTTCGCGCTGCCCGCGCCGGACCGCGACATCATCATGATAGGGCCGGGCACTGGCGTCGCACCCTTCCGCGCCTTCGTGCAGGAGCGCCGCGCCACCGGCGCGAGCGGCCGCTCCTGGCTGTTCTTCGGCGACCGCCATTTCACCCACGATTTCCTCTACCAGCTCGAATGGCAGGATGCTTTGAAGGATGGCTCGCTCACGCGCATGGACGTCGCCTTCTCCCGCGACACGCCGGAGAAGCTCTATGTGCAGCACCGCATGTGGGAGCGGCGCCTGGATCTCGTCGACTGGCTCGGCAATGGCGCCTATTTCTATGTCTGCGGCGACGCCAAGGCGATGGCGAAGGATGTACGTACGGCACTCGTGCGCGCCTATGCCGATGTAAAGGCGCTGAGCGTGGAGGCCGCCGAGCGAGCGGTAAACGATCTCGATCGTGAGCACCGCTATCTGCAGGATACTTACTGAATAGTTCATACGGAGTCCACATGACCAAGGAACTTTCACGCAATGAGCGCATCAAGGAAGCGAGCGCGTATCTGCGCGGCACACTCGCCGAAGGCCTGCGCGAGGAGATCACCGGCGGGATCATCGAGGATGATGCGCAGCTGGTGAAGTTCCATGGCATGTACCTGCAAGACGACCGCGATCTGCGCGGCGAGCGCGGGCGCAAGAAAATGGAGAAGGCCTTCTCCTTCATGATCCGCGTGCGTGTGCCAGGCGGCGTGTGCACGCCGGGGCAATTTCTCAACATCGATCATATCGCGCGCACCTACGGCAACGGCACGATGCGTCTGACCACGCGGCAGACGTTCCAGTTGCACGGCGTCATCAAGTCGAACCTGAAAGCGACGATGCGCGAGATCGACGAGGTGCTGCTGACGACCATTGCGGCATGCGGTGACGTCAACCGCAACGTGCTGTGCAATCCGAACCCCTATCAGTCACGCGCCCACGCCGCTTCGCTCGCGCTCGCCCGTGCCCTGTCCGACCATCTGCTGCCGCGCACGCCGGCCTATCGCGAGATCTGGCTCGATGGCGAGCGCATCGCCGGTGGCGAGCAGGAGGTCGTCGAGCCGATCTACGGCAAAACCTACCTGCCGCGCAAGTTCAAGATCGTCATCGCCGTGCCTCCGTCGAACGACGTCGACGTCTATGCGCATGACCTCGGCTTCATCGCCATCCTCGACAACAAGCATGAGATCGATGGCTACAACGTCACGGTCGGCGGTGGCATGGGCATGACGCATGGCGAGCCGGAGACTTATCCCCGCACGGCCGACGTCATGGGTTATTGCCGACCGGACCAGGCGATGGCCGTGGCCGAAGCGGTGGTCACCGTGCAGCGCGACTGGGGCGACCGCGTCGACCGCAAGCATGCGCGCCTGAAATATACGATCGAGGATTGCGGTCTCGATGCCTTCCGTGCCGAGGTCGAGCAGCGCAGTGGCGTCAAGCTGGCGGCAGCCAAGCCGTTCACCTTCACCTCAACCGGCGACCGCTACGGCTGGACCGAAAGCGACAATGGGCGCGCGCATCTGACGCTCTTCATCGAGAACGGCCGTGTCAAGGATGTGCCGGGCGCCGCGCAATGGCTCACCGGCCTGCGCCGGATCGCCGAGGAGCATGACGGCGATTTCCGCCTCACCGCCAACCAGAATCTGATCATCGCCAACGTGCCGAAGGAGAAGCGCAAGGCCATCGAGGCGCTGGTGGCCGAGCATGGGCTCACGACCGGCGCCTCGGCCCTGCGGCGCAATGCGATGGCCTGCGTCGCGCTGCCGACCTGCGGGCTCGCGCTCGCCGAAAGCGAACGCTATCTGCCGGACCTCGTCACCGCGCTGGAGCAGCGTCTGGCCGCGCACGGGCTTGCCGAGGCCGAAATCGTCATCCGCATGACCGGCTGTCCCAACGGTTGCGCCCGGCCTTATGTCGCCGAGATCGGCTTGGTCGGGAAAGGCCCCGGCCGTTATAACCTCTACCTGGGGGCCGCCTTCGACGGCTCGCGGCTTTCCAAGCTCTACGCCGACAATCTCGACCACGGCGCGATCATCGCGAACCTCGACCCGATCTTCGCCGCTTATAAGGGTGAGCGCCGGGACGGCGAACGCTTCGGCGATTACGCCATCCGCGCGGGCTTTATCGCCGCGACCGTCAACGGCCCCGATTTCCATAAGGATACCGGTGCCCGCCGCTAGAACTTTAAAACGCTGAACTTCCTGTTCAGAATTCCCAAGGAGAACCATCATGGCATTGCGTTTAGGCGACATCGCACCAAATTTTATTCAGAAATCGACGGCTGGCGACATTGATTTTCACGCCTGGCTCGGCGCCAGTTGGGGGCTGTTATTCTCGCATCCGAAAGACTTCACGCCAGTTTGCACTACCGAGCTGGGCGCGACCGCCAAACTCAAGGATGAGTTCGCGCGCCGCGACGTCAAGGTCTTGGCCGTCAGCGTCGACGCGCTCGACTCGCATTCCCAGTGGGTCAATGACATCAACGAGACGCAAAACACCAACGTCGATTTTCCGGTGCTGGCTGATCCGGATCACACCGTCTCGGACCTCTACGACATGATTCATCCAAACGCCAACGACACCCTGACGGTGCGCTCGGTGTTCTTCATCGATCCGAAAAAGAAGATACGCGCGACCATTACTTACCCGGCCAGCACGGGACGCAACTTCAACGAAATCCTGCGTGTGATTGATTCGCTGCAGCTGACCGACGGCTACAGCGTCGCCACGCCAGCAAACTGGAACGTCGGTGATGACGTCATCATTGTGCCGTCACTGCAGGACCCGGAAGTGTTGAAGCAAAAATTCCCGAAGGGCTACACGGTCGTCAAACCCTACCTGCGCATCACGCCGCAGCCCGACCTGAAGTGAACGCACCATCGTTTTGGCGCAATACAAGCCGGTCAAGCTCAGGCCTTTGACGGTTGAGGCGTTTGAGCCGAAGGCGAGGGTATAATATTGAGTGAACAGTAAGCAGTCAGCGGTAAGCGGAAAGAAACGAAGTGACGCGGTTCGCCGCTCACCGCTGACTATTAAGAGGGGCAAGAGGGGCATTGAATGCGTTTTTCCATTTACCGCTATAACCCCGATGTTGACTCAAAGCCGTACATGCAGGACTACGACATTGCGCTGGAGCCGGCCGACCGCATGCTGCTGGATGCGCTGGTGCGCATCAAGGAGCACGATGACTCGCTCTCCTTCCGGCGCTCGTGCCGCGAGGGGGTGTGCGGTTCGGACGCGATGAACATCAACGGCAAGAACGGGCTCGCCTGCATTACCCGGATCGCCGACCTCAAGGAGCCGGTGGCGATCCGCCCAATGCCGGGATTGCCGGTGATCCGCGATCTCATCGTGGACATGTCGCAGTTCTTCAAGCAGTACCACTCGATCAAGCCGTATGTCGTCAATGACACGCCGCCGCCGGAAAAGGAACGCCTGCAGTCACCGGAGGACCGCGAGGAGCTGAACGGCCTCTACGAATGCATCCTGTGCGCCTGTTGTACGACCGCCTGTCCGTCGTTCTGGTGGAACCCGGACAAGTTCGTGGGGCCGGCGGGGCTGCTGATGGCCTATCGCTTCATCGCCGACACGCGCGACCAGGCGACCAACGAGCGGCTCGACAATCTCGAGGACCCGTACCGGCTGTTCCGCTGCCATTCGATCATGAATTGCGTCGATGTTTGTCCCAAGGGACTTAATCCGACCCGGGCGATAGGCAAGATCAAAGAACTTCTGGTCAAGCGCACGGTATGAGCGAATTGGCTCGCATCCACTGGCACTGTCGGCGCGGCCTGCTCGAGTTGGACCTCGTCCTCGCTGCATTTCTCGAACGGCACCTTGACCGTCTCGACGCGCAGCTCACGGAATCCTACGATGCTCAACACCTTGCGCTCCGCGCGCGGCCCCTGCGCGATGCAGTATGTGCAGGAGGCCGCTTGCAGCGGGGCGGGCACGTTGTCGGGGTCAGTATCCGCGAGGTAGACTACGCCCTCTTCTTCGATCAGATGCCCGGCGCGCGTCAGTAACTTCATGAGACTGTTGATTATTTTGTGAAGCAGGGCTTCGAGTTGCGCGATGCCAGGTGGCGGCGTTTCGTGGAACTGCGCTTCACCCTCGCCCGCCGTCTGGTAAACACCGTCCAGCACCAGCCCATGCAGGTGGATGTTCAGGTTGAAACCTATTCGTGTGTTTTATAGCCACACTTGAAAGTTTACAATGGCATCTTTCTATCGGGAGCGTCAGAACATGGTTACTGTTGAATCCACTCCGGAAATGGCTGCAAAGGTCTACGAGACCATGGCGCGCAATCTCGAAGTTGTTCGCCGCCGCCTGAATCGGCCGCTGACTCTCGCGGACAAAGTCCTGCTGGGACATCTCGACGATCCCGAGCACCAAGACATGGTGCCTGGCAAGAGCTATCTGGCTTTGCGTCCCGACCGGGTGGTATTTCAGGACGTACTCGGCCAGACCGGCATGCTGCAGTTCATGCAGACGCTGCGCAAGCATGTGGCGGTGCCGACGACGATCCATTGCGACCATCTGATCCAGGCGCGCAACGGCGGCGCCCAGGATTTGCGCGAGTCGCTCGCCGAAAACACCGAGGTCTACGACTTCCTGCGCTCGGCGGCGGCCAAATACGGCGCGGGATTCTGGGGCCCGGGCGCCGGCATCATTCACCAGGTGGTGCTGGAAAACTACGCCTTTCCCGGCGAATTGATCATCGGCACTGATTCGCATACGCCCAACGCCGGCGGTCTCGGCGCGTGTTCCGTCGGCGTCGGCGGGGCGGACGCGGTTGAAACGATCGCGGGATTGCCGTGGGAAGTGTTGTACCCGAAACACATCGCGGTGTATTTGACCGGCAAGATGAGCGGCTGGACCGCGCCCAAGGACGTGATTCTGTATGTTGCGGGCGCACTGACGGTGTCGGGCGGCACCAATGCCATAGTCGAATATATCGGCCCCGGCGCGCGCAGCATCAGCGCCACCGGCAAGGCAACGATCACCAACATGGGCGCCGAACTGGGCGCTACGACCTCGATGTTTCCGGCCGACGCGCGCATGGCGACCTACCTGCACGCGACCGGACGCAGCAACCTGGTGCCGCTCATGGAAAAGTACCAGCACCTGCTCGAGCCTGATGCGGAAGTCGAGGCCAATCCCGAGAAACACTACGACCGTGTGGTGCGGCTCGACCTGTCGACGCTGGAGCCGCACATCGTCGGCCCGCACTCTCCGGACCGCGCACGCCCGATCTCCGAGCTCGCCGCCGAAGTCGCCGATGCCAAGAATGGTTTCATCGACAGAATCTCATCAACACTGATCGGCAGTTGCACCAACTCGTCGTACGAAGACATGAGCCGCGCGGCGGACGTGGCCGAGCAGGCCAAGGCGCACGGGCTCAAAGCAGCGATGCCTTATATGGTTACGCCGGGCTCGGAGCAGGTGCGCGCTACCATCGAGCGCGATGGCCAGATGCAATCGCTGAAGGACATCAACGGCACCGTGCTGGCAAATGCCTGCGGCCCGTGCATCGGTCAATGGCGGCGGGCCAAGGAAGAATCGACTGCGCCGAACACTATCGTCACTTCGTACAACCGCAACTTCCCGGCGCGCAACGACGGCCAGGCGACGACGATGAACTTTATCGCCAGCCCGGAAATCGTCACGGCGCTGGCGGTAGCCGGGAGACTGTCGTTCAACCCGCTCACCGACACGCTCACCGGCGCCGACGGTAAACCGTTCAAACTGAATCCGCCCAAGGTTGCGCCCGAGGTGCCGGCGCGCAACTTCGATCGCGGACAAGCGACGTACATCGCGCCGCCCGCCGACGGCAGCGGCGTCGAACTGAAGGTGAATCCCGCCAGCGAGCGCATTCAGTTGATGAAACCGTGGGCGGCGTGGGACGGCAATGACTTTGTCGACATGCCGATATTGCTGAAAACCAAGGGCAAAACCACGACCGACCATATTTCTCCGGCCGGTCCGTGGCTGCGTTTCCGCGGGCACCTCGGCAAGTTCAGCGACAACATGTTCATGGGCGCAATCAACGCCTACACCGGCGAGGCGGGTAAAAGCAAAAACGTGTTGAGCGGAAAATCGGCACTATCCGTTGCCGACAACGCGCGCGATTACCAGTCCAAAGGAATCAAATGGGTTGTGGTCGGCGATGCCAACTATGGCGAAGGCAGCAGCCGCGAGCACGCTGCGTTGTGTCCGCGGCTGCTCGGCGGCGTAGCCGTGATCGTGCGCAGCTTTGCGCGCATACACGAATCGAACCTGAAGAAGCAGGGCTTGCTGGCGCTGACGTTCTCCAGTCCGGCGGACTACGACCGCCTGCGCGAGGATGACCGCATGAGCCTGGTTGGTCTGCCGAACATGGCACCCGGCAAGCCGGTGGAGTGCCGCGTCAAACACGCGGATGGCACGACCGAAACGCTGCAACTCAACCATACTTTCAGCACGCCGCAGATTGAATGGTTCCGCGCCGGCTCGGCACTCAATCTGTTTCACAAGGCTTCGTAGACCGTTTGCTCCGGGCGTTCCTGCCCGGTTGTCCCAGACTTGTCGGGAGAATGACATGATGTACACCTGCACACCGCAACATGCCGCCGCCAGCTGTCCCGCGAGCCGCAAGATCGTCAAACGCGGCAAGAAGAGCTTTGCCGTGGATTTGCATTGTCACGTACACACGCCCGCCGCGGATGAGATCGCCAAGCAAACCGCCGTGCCCGCTCCCGACAATATCGCACGCCACGGCAACCAGCGTACCGCCTACCGGCAGCACGAATTGTGCAAGGAACTCGACGCCAAGCTCACGTCGATCGAGCAGCGTCTCTCGGACATGAACAAGATGGGCATCGATGTGCAGGCGATTCCGACTTCGCCCAGCCAGTATTTTTATCGCATCGAGCCGGAGCTTGGGCGCCAGACTTCACGCGTCATTAACGAACGGCTGGCGGAAATCGTATCGTTTCACCCAGGTCGCCTTGTCGCACTCGCCACGCTGCCGATGTAGGAGCCGGAATTCGCGGTGCACGAATTGGAACGCTGCATGAAAGGTCGGGTATAGGAATTTCAAACACCATTTTTCGCCAGCCCTCACTGTATCCCCCGGCGAACTCGCAGGTCAATCATGCGTAATTTCAGACTGCACCGCGCGAGCCGCGCGCGCTAAACTCGCGAATTAGGATTTAGCCTCCCACACCATGGCCGAGTGACCTCAAAGGAACAACACCATGGCTCTTAGCAAGCTGTTTCTGGCAACAACCAGTTATTCCATTTCTATTTCATTAGTGCAATAATAATGGCTTCTCGACAACCCAATGAGGTGTGCGATGGCCAGACCGGCGCGTGGGGCGGAGGTGTTGGAGATGGCCCAGGAGATGATCCTGCGGGCCGAGACTGTTGACGAGTTGAGGCAAGCGCAGGCGGTAGTGCTGCCGCTGGCGCACGGTTTGAGCCTGGAGCAGACCGCCCAAGTGATCGGTCGCTCAGTGGAGTGGACCTGCCGCTTGCGCAATCGGTTCCTGGCTGGCGAGACCGTTGGCGACGGCCAGCGCCAGCGTCCGGGCGGACGGCGGCGACAGAATCTGAGCATTGAGGGCGAGTATGCAATCCTGGCGCCATTCCTCGAGCGTGCCCGTAGCGGCGGCATCTTGGTGGTGCCGCAGATCAAGGCCGAACTGGAGCGTGCGCTGGGTCGGCGCATGGCTCTGTCGTCCGTCTACAACCTGCTGCATCGGCATGGCTGGCGCAAACTGGCCCCGGACAAGCGCCACCCCCAGAGCGATCCGGTGGCGCAGGAGGCGTGGAAAAAAAACTCCCCGAAACGCTTGCCGGGCGCTTCGCGCGCTGGCCGGGGACAGCCCCGGTCAAGCTGATGTTCCAAGACGAGGCCCGCTTCGGGCGTATCAGCGATGTGCGCCGCTGCTGGGCGCCATTTCCGGTGCGCCCGCTGTGCCGCGCCATGTTGAGCCACGAATACACCTACGCCTATGGCGCGGTGGATGTGGTCAGCGGCGAGTTCGATTCGCTCATCCTGCCGCACGTCAATACTGCTTGCATGCAAATCTTCCTTGACGAAGTCGGGGCGCGCCATCCGCAGCGGCGCATCATCATGGTGCTTGATGGGGCCGGCTGGCATGCCAGCGCCGCGCTCAAGCCACCCCGCAACATACAACTGCTGAGCCTGCCGCCCTACGCTCCGGAACTCAATCCGGTGGAGCCTCTGTGGGACGAGCTCAGAGAAAAGTTCTTTCACAACAGGGTGTTCGATTCGATCGACGCGCTTGAAGACCAGCTTGAAGCGGGATTGCTGGCGCTGGAAAACGATAGGCCGCGGGTGCGGAGCATCGTTTCTTGGGACTGGATAGTTAATGCCTTATTGAATTAGAAATTGAATGAAACCTTTGAAACCCGCAACCAGTAGGTAGAAGGGGATGGGGGGTTTTAATTTATTCCGTAGCTATGGGTACTCTAAGTCACGTCCCTGAGCCGAGACCTTGGGCTAAGGCCATGGCACGTGCCATGGCGGCCGCACGATCGGCTCAGAGATTTTCTGCGCCAATTTTATTGGCGAATCCCGAACGCAGGAACAGCGACAGCGACAGCGGCTGCGCCCCGGCGCCGGTGATGATCAGTGTCTTGCCGTTTTTCGCCAGTTTTCGGCGCAGCACTTCGAGGATGTCGAGGCCGGTGGTGTCGATGTTGAGGGTTCTCTGCAGGTCGAGCACGATCACGCGCGCCGGATCGGCAGGGTCGGCACGGGCGAGCAGCGGTTCGAGCTTGTTGGCGGAACCGAAAAACAGCGAGCCGAACATTTCGTAGGCGCGCACATTGCCGGACGATTCGCCGGCAATGATTTCAGTGACGCCGGTCAGTGACGACATGCGGGTGATGAAAAAAATCGCCGCCATCGCCAGTCCTGCCTCCACCGCCACCGTGAGATCGAATACCACCGTCAGCACAAAAGTCGCGAGCAGGATCGCACGGTAATTCATGGTGTAGCGGCGCATTTCGCGGAAGTCGTGCCATTCGCCCATCTTCCAGGCGACGACAACCAGGATGGCCGACAACGTGCCAGCGGTACATGTTTGGCCAGGGGTGTGCTGCGACCAGCACGATGGCGAGCAGCGTCAGTGCATGCACGATACCGGAGACCGGGCCGAAGGCGCCCATACGCACATTGGTGCTGGTGCGGGCGATGGCGCCGGTGGCGCAGAAACCGCCGATGCGGCGCTGATACTTTGTCGTTGCCCGGGTCGGTGAACGACCGGAGTCTCGCCACGCAGCGCCCAAGTCTTGCCGTGGACGGCATCGGCCCGAAAGCCAGACTCGTCCCAGAAATAGA
>Ga0209491_10009923_pt1 | contig 11557 bp, 13 predicted proteins | sample BON02_FD_187213 | JGI IMG/M metagenome (GOLD analysis project Ga0209491, IMG submission 187213) | Freshwater microbial communities from Lake Bonney liftoff mats and glacier meltwater in Antarctica - BON-02 (SPAdes) (version 2) | ecosystem: Environmental > Aquatic > Freshwater > Ice > Glacier...
GGAAGGGGAGGGGTTGGAGGGGCGGTTGTTCCCGCGGGATATGCTGCAGATTAATAAGATTTTGGTGAGACGGCAGTTTTGGAAGATGAGGAGGAATAGGAGGCCGGTTGTGGTGGCGGTGATAAGGCATGTGCTTGTTGCCCTGTTTTATGGCTCTTTGTATTGGCAGGTGGCCCCGACGGCCATTCAGAGTCGGTTGAGTCTCTTGTTTTTTGCGATCATGTTTGTAATGATTGGGAACCAGCAGACCATCCCTAGTGTGTATGAGGATCGCTTGCTTTACTATCGAGAGAAAGGGGCGCATGTCTACGGCCCTTATTCGTACTGGATGACCTGTGCTGCCTCCTATCTCCCCCAGAACATTTTGAACACCTTCCTGTATTGTGCCATCGTCTATGGCATGGCCGGCCTCCACAACAGCTTTGCGTGCTTCGGGTATTTCTACCTTATAATCATGCTCTGCTCCCTCTGCGCCCTCTTCTTCTGCCAACTCCTCTCCATCACCCTCCGTAGCCCCCAAACGGCCGTTGCCGTCTTCCCCTCCGCCCTGTTCATCTTCTTCTCCTTCGCTGGGTTCATTGTGCGCTTGCCCTCCCTCCCTGCCTGGCTTGGGACCTGGTGCCCTGACGCTAGTTTTGCGAGGTGGGCGTTTCAGGGGCTGGTGATTAATGAGTTTGAGGGAAACCCGAGGGTGAGTTATAAAGATTTGCCGGCTGTGTATTATAGTCCCGATCCTTATGAGACGATGGTGGAGAATTTGGGCTTTGAGGGTTTCTCGAAATGGTTTACCGTGCCGATTTTGTTGTTGAACATGGTGGTGTTTCGGGGCTTGACGTACGTGGGTCTTGTGTTGGTGAATCATGAGAGGAGATGAGAGAGGGAGGGAGGGAGGGAGGGATGGAGAAGATCATTCTCGCTAGAATGTTTATGCGCGTGGGTTCCAGGTTGGAGAAACGCAGCAACAAGGGTAGATAGCAGTAGCAGCGGCAACAGCAGCAGCAGCAGCAGCAGCAGCAGCAGCAGCAGCAGCAGTAAGATGGAAGAGCAAAAAGAGAAAGTAATGTAGTCTTCTTAGAGAGTAAACAGCGTGATTTGAAGCAAGACGGAAAGGCAGGAAACAACGCCTTGATGATAATATATGGTACACAGCAAAAGTTAAGAGAAAGAGACAGAGAGAAAGAGAAAAAAAGGAAAAAGTACCCACGATTGTCAATGTCAAAAGCAAATGAAAACATTTCAACCTACTAAAAGTCCTTGCTTGGTCTTCGACATTCCTCTTTTCTTCTTTCCTCAGTTGTTAATTGATTCGTTTACACACATATCTACACACACGACTACCTATCTATCAGTTTAAATTGGTCCTACAATTACATATGCTCCTTTTCAGTAGCAATCAAGCTGCTTTCTTCTGTGCTGCCACTGCCGCTGCTGCTCCTCCTGCTATTACATGTCTCCTCCCCCCAACCACCGTGCTAGCCGCAGCGCCTACCCTCCCCTCGCCCTCCCCAAGCACGCTGCTTTCTTGTGATATGCTGCTCCTGCTGTCACTGTACTGCTGCTGCTGCTGCTCCTCCTCCTGCTATTACATGTTTCCTCCTCCTCCTACCGTGGTCGCAGCAGCGCCTGCCTCCCCCTCGCCCTCCCCACTCGAAGGACTTGCACCAGCAGCAGGAGTGTCCTCGGTAGTAAGCACGCTGCTTTCTTCTGTGCTGCCACTAATGCTGCTGCTGCTGCTGCTGCTGCTGCTGCTGCTGCTATCGACGTCCTGTTTCATGAGGTTAGCATCAAAAGGTGGCTCCTCCTCTTGAGCGCCCCCCACAGGCACGGCCACGCGTTTCGCCTCTCCATTCTTCTCCCCCTCCCCTTCCTTCTCCTCCCCCGCTGCCTGATCCAAATCCGTAGCAGCACCAGGAGGGAAAGGAGCAGCGGCAGCAGCAGCAGCAGCAGTAGGAAGAAGAGGAGCGGTCACAATCATAGGCAAAGGTGCAGGAGGAAGGAGGGAGGGAGGCTCCGTCAAATCCATCTCATGCAAAGACGGCATCGCCTTGTCATCACTCCTCAACACTTTCTCCCTCCCCTCCTCCTCCACCACCTCCTCCCTCCCTCCCTCCACCCCCTCCTCCTGCTGCTGTTGCTGCTCGCGTTGTTTCTGCTGTAGCAGCAGCACACGTTTAATCCTGCTATTCGCAGCAGCACGACGGCGGAAGCCAAGGAAGAAGGGAGAGATGGAAAGGAGGACGGATGCACCTAACCCTCCGCGGAAGAGCGACATGCTGTAGCCGATGCCGCCATGTTTTTTCGCGATCCATTTTTTAAAGCGCCGGGCCCTTAGACTCCTTTCTTTATCACTTTGGTTACCAATAGTACTGCTACTACTGCTGCTGCTCAAACTGCTGCTGCTACTGCTCCTGCTGCTGACAGTACCATTCATTTTTGAAAACAAAGCCTCAGCAGCAGCGTTCAGCCTTCGGGTCTCCTTCTCCTGTACGTGTAATCGATGCTTTGCTTCAAGTTGCTCCCAATGGTGTGTTAATAAATGCACGATCTGAGTGAGTAACCTCGCCATAAGTTGCAGGCCGGGCAGGAAGAATAACCAGGGGGTGACCCGGACAAAGAAACCGGTTGCGGGGGTGTAGCGGCAGGAGAGGCTGAAACCCACGCGTTCGACGCTGGCGCGTTTGGGCCGGCGGAGACGGTTTGTTGTTGCAGTTTTGGTCGCTGTTGCTTGGAGAGGTGGTGGTAGTAGTGGTGATGGAGAGTTGTTGATGCTGCTGCTGCTGCTATTGGGCGCAGCGTACCGATGTGCTTCTGCTGCTGCTACTGCTGCTTCTGCTGAAGGTGCTGCTGATGACGAAGCCAAGGGGGATGAGGATAAGCTGCTGCTGCTGCTGCTGCTACTACTACTGCTGCTCATGCTACTAGGAGAAGCAGCAGCAGGGCCGCTTTTGAGCGACAAGGGCAAGACCGGCAAGACAAAAGCGAGGAATCTCAAAATATAATCAGCGGGGTAACTGACACTTATCCACCCCGAAATACAAAAGGGATAAAACATCCCTACATTCGAATTAATCGTCGGAAGGAAATCAATCCTCTCCCATGCCATGAAATTGGGCGTGAAAGGAATACCGAACCCCAGACCAAAATCCTTCCTCAACAAACTTTTGGTAAACGTCAATCCAAAGCCCTTAAAGAAGAACTCTTCACGCAAGCGGCTGAGGAGGTGGGTGTAGCTTTCCTGTAGGAGTAGGCCACTCATTTCTCCCTTCCTCCTTCCCTTCCTCTTCCTGGCACTACCACCACCCTGCTGGCCGGCCACCACCAGATCCATCTCTGCGGGTGTCAGCAACTCCAGACCACTGCTGCTGCTGCTGCTGCTGCTGCCACCGTCCGCCGTCTCTCCCTCTCCTCCTACCAGCAACAACCCATCCTCCTCCGCCTCCTCCGCGGCCAACGCCGGCAACAAAACACTACGTAACTGCTGCTGTCCTTCATCAGCAGCAGCAGGCTTGTCCTGCACGGGCCGCATCACCCTTACCCACCGTCGTCGTCTCGCTCGATCACTTAACGACTGCTTCCCATGCCCCTGCTGCTGCTCATCGAAATTCAGAAAGCGTTTCGCATAGCGCCACCCCGCTGTATCAGTACTATTATCTCTAGTTATCCTCCACTCGGCTGAGGCCCACTTAAAGCCCTCAGGTAATTGAGCTTCGTCGGGAGGGAGAGACCTGCCCCCATCTTGATAAGTCCACGCTCGGAAGGCATCGTCGTCCTTTGTTGGCCGTTGCCATCCACGGCTTAATGTCCAGCCTTCGTTTTCATAGATCTCGACGAGGTGCCGTCGTGCTTGTGCTTGGGGGGGTGACTGTGCAGGAGTGGTGGTGATGGTGGGGGCCGGGGACGCGGCGGGCTTGGGTTTGTCGAGCACCAGGACGGAGGAGGAAGAGGGGAAGGAGGTGATAGAGGACGCGTCGGTGGGGTGGAGCTGTAGGAAGGAGAGGGACAGGAGGAGCTGCAGCACCAGCATGATGGGCGGCGTCCTTTTGATGATGCTTGGGCTCCGTCTTCTACGACCGCGTTCACGGCGGGCAGTCTCCATGACGCCTGCCGGGGCAAGGGAATGCGGACCGTCTGCTCCTCCTGGTCCTGTTGATGGTGGTGATGGAGGGTGGGAGTGAGGAGGTGCTTTGGTTTTTGTTGGTCCTTGCTTCCTTCCAACCTCCTCCCCTCATTGCTTATTGGCACATACGGACACCCAAACTCAAAACTTTGCCACCCTCACATACAATTACACAGAGGTGAGAACCACCACCACCACCCCTGGCAGCAGCAGCAGGACAAGGAGGAGGAGCAGCAGCAGCAGCGCCACATCACACCAGCTACAGCACAGCTCAAGCCCAATGTGCAAAGTCCTGGAAAAATCGACCCTCCTCCTTCTGGACGTCATTGACGGCCTGGCCGGCCTCTTGCTCTTCATCTATGGCGGCTACCTATCCAAGCAACTAGACCCCAGGAATGCGGAGGGAGACGACACATACTCTTGGCTCTGCATCCCCGTCCTTTGTTTGGCCGGGTGGCTGCTTCTCACGGCCATCCTCTCCTTCGTCGGCTCCAATTTTGATCGGATGCGTTGCTTGCTACTTCTGAGCGCTGTCCTTGGTCTGATCGGCGGGATTGTAGAGCTGCTTCTCCTGGTGGTTTTAGGTGTTTTGAAAGGGAAGGTCAAGACGTGGGTGAGGAATCACAAGGCCGAGTTGGGGTTGACTGAAAATGACTTGACAACACTCGATAGCCTGTATGCTGTTTTCTTGTGGTGCTTAGCCGTTCTATGCCTATTGGAGATAGTGCGGTATCAAGTCTCTAAACACCTACGGAGGCAATTACACGTTGATTATCTCGACTACGAAGTGCGTTTGCTGGAGGCGAGAGAGCATGAGGCAAGGGGGAGGGCGACGGACCCTGCCCTGCGAAGGGAGGAGGAGGTAAAGCAGAAATATAGGATGAAAAGAGCGGCGTATATTACCAAGCATTCGCGGGGGGAAGGAGGAGGGAGTGGTAGAGGAGGAGGAGGAGGAGAAGGGGAAGAGGAGGAGGAGGGGGCTTATACAGTGGTGTGAGAAAAAGAGGTAGGGAAGGAAAGAAAGGAGCAAATAGATAAGCACAGCGAAAAGTAAGAGGGAAGGACAGAGTGAATAGCAAGACCGGAAAGCAGACTGTAGGTGTACAGAAGCACAAAGAAGATAAAAGTAGTTGTAGAGAGAACGGGTCAGTGCCAACAAATAGAGGAAGGAAAACGAGATCAAAGAGCACACAGTGCGTCATCACACATAAAAAGCCACATTCTTATCATCCAGTTTCTGTCAGTCTTCTTGTCTTGTCTCTTTATTCCTTTTCTTTCTCTTTTTGCTCTCCGTAAACGTGCAATGAATTTTGCTTTTTTGCTGCGTCGCTATCTTTTTTTCTTCTACTCGGAATCGGAGGAATCAGACGAGGACGAGGACGAGGACGAGGCCGAGGAAGAGGCGGAGGAAGAGGAGGACGACGAGGAGGAACTACCACTGCTGCTGCTCGATGAGCTGGAACCAGAAGAAGAGGAGGAAGAGAAGGATGAAGAGGAGGAGGAGGAGGAAGAAGAGGAAGAATCGCTGCTGGGACTGCGGGAGCGCTTGCGGCCCCGCTTGCTGCTGCTGCTGCCTCCTTTTTGTCGCTTCTTGCCCTTCTTCTCCTTCTCGTCGTCCTCACCATCCTTCTTCTTCTTACTATCTACCAGGGCCTTGCTGCTGCTACGCTTGTTGCTGCTACTGCTGGCCTCCTTCCCCTTCTTCTTCCCATTCTCCTCCTCCCGGCCACCACCCTCCTTCTTCTTCTTGTCAACCTCCTTCTCCTTCCCTCCACCCCTTCCTCCTCCTCCTCCTCCTCCTCGTCCTCGACTCCTGCTCCGGCTGCGACTACGACTGCGGCCATCATCAGCATCATCATCCTTCCGCCGCCGCTTCCCCCCTCCCCTCTCCTTCTCCACAACCTCCTTCTGCTTCAACAATCCCTCCCCCTCTTCCTCCTCCTCTTCCTCGGGCCGCCACCTATCATCCTCCTCCTCCTCTTCCAACCCCCGCTTTCCCCCCCTCCCTCCTCCTCCTCCTCCACCACCTCCGCGTCGATCCCTCTCCACCCGTCGCTTCTCCTCATCCTCCTTCGCTTCCTTCTCAAACCTCTCCCGTCGTTCCTTCCGCTCTTTCTCCTCGGCCTCCCTCCTCTCCCTCTTCTCTGCCCTCTCATTGTCCCTATCCTGCTTCCGTCGATCCCTTGCCTGCGGGTCCCAAGTCTCCCCTTCCACATGGTCCTTGGCAATACCAAACGCATTCCGCAACTTCTCGTTCTCTTCCGCCTTGCGCGCGGCTACTTCGTGGGTGTCCGTCATCGCTCCTCCTCCTCCTCCTCCCTTCTTGGCAGGCACCAACGCTGAGCTATTGCGTTCCAGTCGTTCCCGCAACGCCTTGCCCTTCCCCTCAATTTCCGCGTCCGTATACCCCTGATCCCGCATGTTCTCCTCTAAGTCGTACACTTGCGCCTCGATCTGTCGCTTGCGTTTGTGCTCCAATATCTCCTGGTTCGCCTTAGCTAGCACCGCAGCCTTGAACGTGTCTTGGGGGCCTCCTCGACCACTCACCAACGCCGTCTCTTGTCGAATCCGCCGCGGAGGCACATAGCCACGATTCTTGGTCACATACCCACTCGTGGCTGAGCCACGGGCGGTCGCCAGCCCAATGCCGTTGTACATTTGTGGTGTGGTGTGGCTGGGTGTGGGTGTGCGTGCTGCTGCTGCGGAAGAAGGGTAGAGGTGGAAGGAGGGTCTCTCTCTGCGCGCGGGCGCTCTTGCCTGGGCTAGCTGGCTGGCTGGCTACTCGAGTCCTGTGTAGCATGTCGTGGGGGTGGACAAGGGTATGCGTGAGTGGTTGCGTTATGTGTGTTGTGCTGTTGTGCTGAGAAGGGGGATGATCATCATGAAGAAAGTCATTGCCCTGTGAAATTGCGCGAGCCCATCTCGCGCGGCCGTTTTGTCATTTTGTCTCCTTGACGCGTGCTTCTTTTCCAGCCGCATTTTGTTTGCAATCGTCTCTGGTGTGTGCTCGATTCATCCCAACTTTCCTTTAACACCTCACTATGCTCCTCCTTTGTCCACCCAAGTACTTGCAGGGACCAACAGGGCCGCTACATTCCTTTTTGGAAGGCCTCCCGTCTCCTTTTTTGCCAGGCAGTGACGCCAAAATCGCCCGCGAGGGCTTCCTTGCCTCCCTACCCACATTCCACATGGCACATTTTGTGCTGGGCTCTCCAGGCCGGCCTCGAACCCTCCCCACGTTTGTGGCTTCGCCGCCGACTCCTGCTCCCGTCTCCTCTTCCGTCTCCTCCAGGCCCCGTCCTCCCACAAGCTGCAGCAAGAGCACGAGCGGCAGCAATTGCGCCCTGACCCTCTACGAGTGGCGCATCACGGGGTGTGGTGGGGCAAAGCAATTCTTTCGCTGCACCGCCGCAGCCAGCTTGCCCTTTCCACACCGCACGAGTCCCCGCCTGCGGTCCTCCTCCTCCTCCTCCTCCTCCAAATTTGATCCCGCCCGACTCGATTGCTTGCGGCGGCACGAGGCCTTGCGACAGAAGCGAGAGGAAAACATGCAAGTTATCCGAGCCAGAGAAGGTTTGTTGTATTATAAATGATTTTGGCCCAAACACGTACCTCAATCTATCCACTCACGCACATACAAAACAGACATGGCCAGGAAATTTAAAGCAAGGCCTTTGCCCCTCATCCACCGCAGCGCTTCTCTCGTCGAGTTCGACAGCACCATTGGCGACAACGGCAGGCACTCCGCCTTTTCTCCCAGGCCCTTCGTCCCTACTTCTTCCTTCGATAGCAGCCCTGAAGACGGCATAGGAGGTGGCTCTCCTTCCTCCTCCTCTTATTGCCCCACCGGCGCCGGCTCCACCCTCACATCATCATGGCGGAGGAAATCCACACCTTCACGAGCTGGTGCTTCCGGACTCTTGTCTCTCCCGTGCCAAGACAGCAATGATGATTTCGGGAGAAGCACGTACATGTTCGAAGACGGAGTTGGCTTGCTCCAGCGGCAGAGGGAGTGGGCCGATAGCCGAGAGCGGCGACTGGAGGCAGCGCGGGCAGTCAAGGCCGTGGAGGAGTTGGCGGTACGTGTGTCTGTGTTAGTATCCACTTAGGCTTCAAGTGTCAATTGACCATTATCACACAAACACGCACAAACAGGAGCTGCGGCCCATGCCAGACTTGGCAGAGGCCCGGTCAAGCTGGGAGAAGGCCAAGGCCGAGCACGAGGCAGCGCGCCTCCGCGCTTTGGAACGAGACAAGGAGCGACAAGATCTCGAGGCACTCAAGCAGAAGGTGGTGCGGAAGCGGTACCAAGGCATGTACGGACATGGCGGGACTCAGCGGGTGGAGCACGAGGGAGGAATTCTGCAGCTGCAGCTGCCACGCGCTCAGCCGTCCGAGGAAGGGCACGACCAGCGCCGACGCCGGAGTCCGAGTCATTTCCCTCCCCGCCCCGCTCATGGTGGGGCGATGCGAGCTGAAGAAGGAAAAGACAGGCGTGACCAAACAGAGGCCCTTCGCCCCTTCGAGGACAGGGACTACAGCGGCCACCACACAACTGTACTTACCGTCGCCCCGCGCCTCATCCCGTCACCTTCTCCTGTGCCGAGAACACCTCCCCGTCATACCGCCACCCCAACCACACCAACTGGAGCCTCCGCCTTCTCTTTCTCCGTGCCACTTGATATGTACCGCTCACCGAGTAAGAGACAACACTGCTCGTCCTCGTCACCTTCATCATCACCGCCACGCAACGGGCGTCGTACTCCTTCCCCGCGCCTTTCGCCTCTCCCTTCAAAGCACCACGGAAACAAGGGGAGTAGTAGAATCGGCTCCACGACCACGCCAACGCCTCGACTACTTCCACCTCCACCTCCTCCTCCTCCTTCTCCCCCTCATCAACTGCTTTCTGACGGTCCCTGGGAGAATGACAACGAGTCGTGGCGGAGGACGTTGCCCAACCTAGACTTGGATGGCGACCTTGGCAAGCTTTACGCGGAGGTCGGACACGAACTGGCTAGTTTGATGCACGATCAGGACGCGTGCGCAGGTGACGGTGGCAGTAATGGGCAGGGCGATTCGGACGATGCAGTATTACGCCGTTGGATCAGCAGTGACAATCTCATCAGCAGCAGCAGCAGCAGTGCGTCTGAACGAAGCTGCGAGCGGACGCTGGTACTGGAGGAGGACGTGCTGCTGGCGCGCATGCTCAATTGCGGCGGCAATGAGGAGGAGGAAGAAGAAAAAGAAGAAAACGAGCCCTAACTTGTTGCTAAGTATGGATGCATGGGCCATGTGGGGGTCGAGTTCGAGGAGCGGGAGAAAGTGGGGAAGAAGAAGACGTCGCTCTTTTGCGTAAACAACGCAAGAGTGTCCGACCAAGGAAACAAAACAAAGGATAATACCATGCAAATCTTATGCACGGCTGTGCGTGCGACAGCGTCTTTCTTGTCTTGCCAACAACGCTCTATCTCTGTGCGAGACGCCGAGTATCGTGTTGCCGTCGTGTGCCCTCAGCTGCACCCAGCGAAGAACACACTCAGCTCCGCGGGTCTCGCTCACGGAGGCTGACCGGACGAAGAAGGGAGGAAGCACGCGCGTGCCTCTCGGGAGGACGTGTGCCCTCCTCTTGCTGCCCTTCAGCAAAGCCACATCCGAGGGCCTTTTCCCCCCCTTTCGTTGTCACTTTACATTTCAGGGCAAGACATAAATGGCATACTCCGCGGGCCATGAGGCGTTGTTGGTTTGCCGTTGTCTCCAGCTCTCCAGCTAGCTAGATGCAAAGGAGGGACGCCGTGGCGCATCTCCTTCTCGCTCCTTCTCTGATCACGTGCAGCACACGCCCCCTCTCACATTCATTCACGCCACGTTTTCCCCCCTTCCCAGCTACCCACAGGGTTGGCTCCTCTACTACGAGTGTTTAGCTGGCAGCTTGGGCGCGGCAACCTCGCAAGCACGCACGGCACACCGAAAGGACGCTGCTCCCTTGCTTGCTAGTGCACACACGAAACAAGCGCGCTTTGAGCTTCAGGAAGAACTTTGGACCTGACCTGTGTGTCTCCTACAAAAGGCGTAATTTACCGCGCACCACACTACGTCCCGCGCGCACCAGCAGCAGGTATTGACTCTACGATCTCGTTTCAGGCCATCGCTCAACACGCGAAAGGAAGCCTGATCGCCCAAGAAGCCTGGTGGGCAGACCTACTGATCGTTTCATGCGCATCGTGTCCTTCGGCGTCATTGCCTCGCTGTGGTTGATAGTTGCTGCACTGGCCGTGCTGCCTCCGGCGGCGTCACCTGCACGGGCACATCCGACCGTCGCTTCCCGCCCACTCGATGCTGTTGCTTCTCGTTCTAGCTCTCCTCCCGTTTCTCCATTTCAGCTTTCACCCCTCCCTGTGCATGTGCTGCGGCATCCGCTTCTCCATGTTTTCGAGCAAGATGATTCTTATTTTATTTTTTACAATCATAACAAAAAAATCAAGAACGTCCTTAAAACGCCACAAAATGTATAGCAAAAAAACTATCGCCGCTTTTGTCGTCGTCGTACTCGTCCTTGTGACAATCGTCATTCTGTACCACTTTCTAGGATACGTCAGTACGCCCTTTGACCCCATGGACAGGGAGTTGGTATGCTACTCGAATCGGTATCCTGAACTCAATCTTGGAGGCAACATCTCCCTCGCGAGGCAGCAACACCTCGTTGGATTCATCGTCGAGCTTTTGATGAAGCAGTCGTTTAATATTCCAATTGTCTTACGTATGCGGTATCGATGCATACATCGACTCGAACTTCAAGGTCTTAGTATTCCAAAGTCTCGTACTGCACGAGCTTCTCGTTCGCCTTCAGGTTTGATAAATAAGCAGCAAGCTTGCCTTCCGTAGGTTAGGCGCTGTGTCTTGGGGCTGGTTTCCCGTCCCATATTTGCTGCTTGCTTCCACGCCGTCTCGGACTGGCTCGACAGCACCGTTGGGCTGCGCCCTGCCTGCCTTTTGTAGCATTGATTTGGTGCTGTACTCGTCTTGGCGTCCCCCCCTCTTCTCAGCGTGCTGCGTTTCCTCTGCGTCATTTTCCTGTCGTCGTTGCCGCTGCTATCGTCGCCGTTCGCCTCCATGAGGGTTGGCTAGTCGTACCTCACCTTGCCGCACGAGCGAGGCGCTGCCGCAGGTGGAGTGGAATGTAGTGGTGGCCAAGGAGGGTCGAGCAGCATCAATTGAACACCGGGTGGACGAAGCCAACAACGAAGCTCAAGCAGGGAACGGAGGACGCTGGTACTGGAGGAGGACGTGCTGCTGGCGCGCATGCTCAATTGCGGCGGCAATGAGGAGGAGGAAGAAGAAAAAGAAGAAAACGAGCCCTAACAAGGTTGCTAAGTATGGATGCATGGGCCATGTGGGGGTCGAGTTCGAGGAGCGGGAGAAAGTGGGGAAGAAGAAGACGTC
>Ga0209491_10009924_pt1 | contig 11557 bp, 13 predicted proteins | sample BON02_FD_187213 | JGI IMG/M metagenome (GOLD analysis project Ga0209491, IMG submission 187213) | Freshwater microbial communities from Lake Bonney liftoff mats and glacier meltwater in Antarctica - BON-02 (SPAdes) (version 2) | ecosystem: Environmental > Aquatic > Freshwater > Ice > Glacier...
TAGATGTCCAGTTCCTTGGGAGGCACCACGGATCGGTCGCGGCACGACAGCGGGCCAAATATTCCCATGAACAGCGCCATCGCCGCCTCGCCCTTGGAGCGGTGGTGCGAGCATTCGGGGCAGCCCTGCGCCCGCCTTATGTGATGTCCCGGCGTCTGCTCAAACGCGCCGTGGCGGGGGCATACTATCGTCACCTTGGCTCTCTGGCCCCGGTAAACCGCTTGGCTGTAGTCATAAGCGCCGCCGTGGGCCGCGTGTGCCTGAGCGCCAAACAGCGCCGCAAACTTCGCCAGCTTGGTGCCGGCAGTCATCCGGTTTGCCGCCAGCGCGTCGCGGCGGTGTCCGCGCCGCAGAGAGCCGCACACAGGACAGCCCTTGCCCGCAAGCAGGTTTCCCGGCGTGATCGCAAAGTCGCCGTGGATCGCGCAGGTAACCGTAAACTTGGTGTCGCAGCCAAAGTACACCGCGCGGGGGTAGGTGTATGTAATCCCGTGCCGATTTACCGCCGCCGCCAATATGTTCGCCAACTCCTGCCGCTGCTTTGCGCGGCGCGCCACGTCACCGCACTGCGGGCATCCCGACCCGCCCTTGCGAAGCTGCGCAGGATACTGGCTAAAATTGCCATGTTCAAGGCACCAGAGGCCCGTCATGCGCGCCAACGCGCCGTGGTAGACAGCATCTCTAAAGTCATACCGCGCAAGGGTCTCGGGTGGAAACTTCGCAAGAACCTCAGAAAGTGTAAGCAGCACGGCGGTACCTCGTTAATGGATCGCCTTTGTATCTCAATCTTTCAGTATTGTGAAGCATCCCTCTAGGCACATGCCGCACCCGAAAGCCCCGCCAAGCGGGCAACAAAAAGCCCCCGAAACTTTCGCTTCGGAGGCCGTTTGCTTGGTCGTTAAGCGCCTGTTATATGGCGATTAAATACCGGCGGTTCCGTAGATACCACGCGGGTCAGTCCAGCCGAACGAATAACGCTCGGTGGCTTTGTAACGCATGCTGTCCGTCTCGAAGTCGCCTTCCATTGACTTCTCAAGGCCACGGCGCATCGCGAGCTTGAGACCCTCTGGCGCATCAGTCTGAATCCACCACGCGGTGGTCGAAGTGATGCGCGAGAGGTTAGCCTGACCGCCTTCAAGCAACCCCATCGACTTAACGGGGTTGATGTCGTTGTTGGCGGTGCCAGCACGCAGTGCAGACTTGAGGAGAACCTCGGCCTGAAACACGTTAGAAGGCCCGGAAACAAGCTTCTTGGGCGTCAGCCGGATGCGTTTGCCGTTGTTGTCAACGGCGTTGCGGATCTGGATCAGCAGCTGCTCCAGCGACGTCTGCGACAAGTTAGCCGCAGTCGCAAGCTGGTTCGAGAACGTCCCAGTTGCGATAGGATGCGCCGTGTTGACTAGCGACACACCGTCACCGCCAGCGAAAGAGCCGTTGAACGCGCGGTTCAAGACGTTTGCGCCGAGGGTTTCCTTGGTCTCAATCAGCGACTGAGCGAGGTGACGTGCGTAGGTCTGGCCGATACGGATGTGGTCACCATCCTCAACCAGCACCTTCGTGAGAGCGAAGGCCAGGCCGTAGACGCGGTAGATGTAACGCTGAATGAACAGCACACCGCCCGACTGATAGGTGACCGGCATGCCGTCCGGGAGTTCCGGCGCGGCACCCATGCCGAACAAAACAGGCTCTTCATGATAGTTCCGGGGAATACCCTTGAACTCCTTGAAGACCTGAGACCATTCGTCAGCGCGCTGGTCATAGATGCCGTTGAACTCTTCGTTAAGAATGGGTTCGACGATGGAGCGGAAGTCAGTACTCCGCATTGGGGTAGCCATGGTTCAGCCCTCCTTAATAAGCTGCACGATCGGCGACGTTCTGGTGTTCGGACACCTGAACTTCGACAATCGTAAAGTTATCGCCGAACGCATTGTCTGGACCTGGCGAGAGGCCGACGATGCGAAGCGCGGCGTTACCCGAATTGGTCAGCGTAGAGGCGTTAAGCACCACAGCCGAAAGGCCGGTGGTGGCTGAACCCGCCGTGATGGTACCAAAGTCGGCCTGCGAGCCAATGTCGGTGACAGCAATCGTGCCACTGGCTTGGATTTCGTAGACAACCGACGGGTCGAGCGTGACGTAAGCCACGATCTCCGTGGCGGCGGTCGATGCCGTCCACTTGTTGCTGACCCGGCGGCGACCATCGCTGTCGGTGAACTCAACGCCCTGAAATGAGCCGATGAGGCGTTCGCCGATGGCTGCGGCCTCCACGGTGCCATCGGCACCGATCTTGACCGGCTGGCTCTGTAGAATGTTCGCCCCATAGCCCGTAGCAATCGAGTAGGCGGTCGGACGAATCGTCCCGCTTGGCGAAAACGCAGGACGAAGGCCGAACGGCTGAGATACTGTTGACATATCCGTTCCTTCGAAAGAGGTTTAAGAAATAAACGTCAGGAGAAGTCCCCCTGGCGCGCTGAGTTGCCACGCATATCCGAAAGGCCGTCACCCTCATACATACTGCTGCCAGCTCGCTCGGCATTGTCGCGCATCATATCTGCGACTTCTGCCAGTTTGCCCTCTTCGCGTTGCGGTGCATCGTGGTGCGCTTCCTGCATGAACTTCAAATAAAGGCTCATGGGCAGCTTGAACGCGAGCATCTCGTTAACGCCGATAAAACCAGACCATTCTCCGGTCTTCACCGAGGCATACTCCATACCGGGAACCTCATGCGGCTTCACAGGCTCGTATCCAAGCTGCAAGCGCCGATGAATTGGATCGCGCGGGTTGGTTGTCGTGAGCCAGCATGCATGAAATCCAGGCATGTCAGGCAGATTGGGTAGTGCGTCGTTGAAAAGCTGCTGACGAAACATCTCAAGTCGGTCGTCTTCGCTTACTTCTCGGTTCTCAGTGATCTTTCGATCCTGCGAACGTCGCGTATCGCGGCGACCAACAACGTCAAAGTCCGACGCCTTCTTCAAACGGCTGTCTTCAGTAATATCTGTCACGTTGTCTCACTCCTGTTTTTAGCGAGCCGAACTTGCATCATACGACTGATACGCCTTGAGATAGCGTTGGCGGCTTTTGGGGTCATCCCATACACCGGCCTCAATCATAGCCTGCTTTCGTTCGGGTGTCACATAGATTTCGCGCTTTGTGCTGACGGGCGCATGTTCGCGTGTATTGCCAGTCGGCGGGGCTTTGCGTTTCGGCCTCGACGTGGCTACTTCGCTGCCGCCAATTGCCTCCGCAACGCGACTAGTTAGCTCTTCCCAATACTCGCGCTGCGCTGGGTTAAAGCCTTCTTTCGTAATTTCATTGTCGATGGCCTTGGTCAGCGCACTATCCCGATCTCCACCCTGCGGGTCGTACCATGCATTGGCGTCGAGCCACTGCTTGGCGTAGCCCGCGACCGCCGGATTGACTTGCGGCTGAGAAGATTGCTGGCGAGACTGCTCGTATTGCTGCTTGACGTAACTTAGCTGCTGCGCATCACCCATCGCCTGATCGCGCAGGCGCATCGCCGCGACCACATCGTCGCCGTTCCCAGCCTCGGTCGCCTTGGCAATGATGTGTTCCGCCTGGCGGATTTCGTTTTGCGTCTGCGCGATCCGCTGCTCGATGCTCAGGACGTCATTGCTTGCCGACCGCCCCTCAATCGCCGCCAGCCTGCGCAGCATGTCGCCGTTCTGCTGCTCGAGCAGGACGATCTTGCGCTGTGCTGCGTCCTTGGCGCGGCGCTGCACATCGCGGCGCTTCTGCCGGCGCTTGCGGTTTGTGCCGGTGATGTCGTCCTCGCTGTCGTCCTCGCTCTGTGCAAGGCGAGCATCGCCATCTCCCGCGTCTCCCGCGTCGTCATCGCCATCGTCATCGTCGCCGTCCTCGACGTTGTCATCGGCTGCCGCCGACCTTGGCTGGGTCTCGACGGGGATCAAGTCTTCGTCGTCGTCTTCGTTCATTGTCTTGTCGCTCATAACCGGCTTCCTTTGTGTAGCCTTATCAACTAGATGAACGCCTTGATGGCCAGCGGATCGCCGGTCACCTTGCCCACCAAATCGAGGTCGTTGAAGATTACCAGCAGCGCCTCATCGTCGCCGCTGTCGGTTTTGACGGTCCATCGGTCGCCGCCGTACTTGGGTACGCGCACGAAGTCGCCCGGCTTGCACCAGCTACCCTCGGGCCACGAAGCCATCGTCGTGCGGTTTTTAAACGCCAGTTCGCCCACGCCGATCACCTTGCCGATCTGCGTGTTCCACGCGTCCGTCTCGCGCGTTTCCGTGGTGAGGATAATCCCACCCCTGGTCTTCTGCCTTGGCGTCCGTATCTGCACGACCACGCGGCTCCCAAACGGGTGGATACCGGGATCACAAGGCGGGAAAGCCTCGTCAATCGTGCCGTAACCAAAGTCGATCTTGTTAGCTAGTTCCTGCATGTGCGCTCCTCTTTCCGCAGGGTTAAATTAAAACGTCTTTACGCTCCTTTTCGGACACCATATCAATCAGCGTCCTCTTGGCATGCTCGAGGCCTGCATAGATGCCGACCGCGCGACCGTAGTCAAACATATCTCGGCCAGACGGTCGCCCCAGCGCCTCGGTGGCCAGCCTTATCTGCTCGGCCTCCAGGCGTTGAAGCAGGCTCTCGATCTTCATGCGGGGGTTTTCTTGCCGCCGCTGACTTTGAACGTGGTGTCCAAGCCCATCTTCCGCAGCTTATGCATGTTGGTGTTGCTTTCGTTCAGGCTCGCGGCCTTCTTGCCCTTTGCGGGCGATGCATCGCTTTTCATGTCTGCCTTCCTCTCATTGTTATGGGCTGGGGTTGATGCCCGTGCCGGTGCTGACGGCGAAACGCTCGCCGGTTGTAACCTCCATCTGCGCCAGCGCCATCGCGGTGGCGTTGTCGTCGGCGTTCATCTTCATCCGCGAGTTAATCTCGGCTAATGCCCGCTGATCTTCCGCCTGCTGTCGCTGCGCCTCAATCTGCACCCGCGCCTGAATCTCTGCTGCCGACATCTGCGCGTCTTGCTGCATCTTTTGGGCGCTCTGCTGGAGCCTCTGTGCATCAACCTGTGCGTCAACCTGCGCCTGCTGCGCGTCGGCTTGGGCTTGCTGCGCGTCGGCTTGGGACTTGGCCTGCGCCGCCTGCGTCTGAAGCTGCAGCTTCTGCCCCTCGATGGCCATGCGCGGATCTTGCTGCGCTGGCTGGGCAAACTGCTGCATCACCTGCTGCGCCTGCTGGATAATCTCCGGAAGCCGCTGGAAAACCTGCGCCCCGTTCTGCAGCGCCGCCGTCGATGCCGTCGCCAGCATCTTGTCCAAAGCCCGCTTGCCTTCGGTGTCCTCGTTGCTCATCGCGCGCATTGTATCGCCAAGGTCTTTGCCGCCAAGCGCGTCGGTCGATAGGTCAAAGACCGTGCTGGCGTACCAAAGTGCGACGTGTTCGGTGATATGGCGCAGGATGGCAGGGATGAACGCCGGGGCGATTAGCGGGTTCATCCCGAAAATCGGGTTCATCAGATACGATACATGCGTCTCAAGATGTGCCAGGTGATCCTGCTCAGGGAACGCCGTGACGGGCCTGCCCAGCGTCGCGGCGACGTTTTCATTTACCGCGTTTTGCTCTTTTGGCTCGGCGGGCGGGTTAAGAAGGCTCTCGGCGTCGGGTATCTTGAGCGTTTGCAGCAGGCGCTCCTCAACTTTTCGCACGTTGTAGAGTTGCGGCATGGCGGCGGCGCGCTGGGCAATGGCCTGCACCTGCGCGTAACGCTGCGCCTCGCTGAAGATATTGGGGTCGCTGACCGGCACCACGTCGAGGACGCCGTCAAAGTCGGCGCGCCGCGCCAGCTCCTCGCCCGCCGACTTTTGCAGCTTCTCGTCGTCAAGATACAAACCGTTGAGCCGGTCCAGAATGCGCAGCATTCGCCCCATCGCATCGTAAAGGCGGCTGTGGATCGCGGAGTAGACCACCGCGCCCTGCTCGAGCTTGGCAAGCGTCGTGCCAACCGGGGCGTTGGGGTTGTTGTCGGCGATGTCCTCCATCGACGTGCGGACGACACCCTTGCCCGCCTCAACCAGAAAGCCCATCAGGCTGAACAAAACGGGCGACGGCTGATTGTAGGGCAGCGGCATCGCCAGCTTTCGCACGTCATCGACGTTGAGACCGCCCTCGATTTCCTTAACCTCGCCCGGCTGAATCTCGAGGCTCTGGCCCCCAGACGTACCGCCTTTAAGCTTAAGCATAGTCTGGCTGTTGCTGATGTGGGCGCTGTCGAGCAGGGCGCGGAGCGCGCCGGTGGCGGCACCGCTCAGGCCACCGATCATCTGCGGCAGGCCGATGGGGTACGCGCCGCGCCACGGGATAAACGGAAACTCGACAAACCACATGGCCTCGTCGCGCGTCTCGTCGTCCTCGTCCCAGTTTCGATAGATCGACAGCACCTTCCCGGACGGCTTGTCGATGGTCAGGATATACGGTGACGGTCCATCGCCGTCTTCGATCTCGGCGATGGTGTGGACTTCGTAGACGATCCGCAGCCCGTCCTCATTATAGCTGGTGCTGTCGCGGCCCTCGATGCGGTCATTGGCCTGCCCCGCAACCGACTGCTCAGGCTCAAGACCCGGCGGGGTCAAGTCAACTTCGCGATAAATGCCATCACGAACGCGCATCTCATAGTCTAACTGGGTCAAGTACTGAACGTGCGTTTTGCGCTGCGCTGTGTAAAAGTTAGTCGCCGCGTACGGCAGATACATGTCATCGAGCGCGACGAAAAGAAACGTCGGTCTGTTATGCGGCTCGTCCCACCCAAGCTTCATATACTGAACGCCAGCCAGCGGCACCTGCGTCATTAGCTGCTCGAGTTCGGCACGCACTTCGGGGCATTGAACCGTCATTTGCCAATTAAGGAGGCTTGTCTTGCGCTCTGCCCGCCGCGTCTTTTCCTCTGTCGGCTTGCCGGTGATGTGCGTGCGCGCCGGTCCCCCGCTGGGGAATATTTCCTTCATGGCGCGCGCGGCAAAGTCCACGCACGCCTCAGTCAGCATCGGATGCACGACCCTAGACGCGCCGTTGAACGTGGCGCCGCCAGGCGCGTCATTGCCGAGGCCGGTGCGGCGCAGCCCCTCTTCGTACTGCTCGTCGCGTTTCTTGCGTGCGTCCTTGTCCTTGACGATCAGGTCGAGAAACCGCGTGGCGATGGTGCCAAGTTCGGTGTCAGACATGTCCTCGGCCAAATTGTCGTAGAACTCGCCCTCGCTTGGGCGCACACTATCCTCCATCGTGACCATGGCGCCGCCGTCATCGGTGTCGGTGACGGCGCCGAAATCATCGTCCTCAAGTTCGGCGAACTCGCCTTCGAGCTGGGCGTCTTCGTCGTCGATGTCATCCGGGTCCATTTTTTGCCTTACTGGCTATACGGGTTGATGACGACCTTGGGCGGAAGTCTGACGGCTTCTTCAATCTTCTTGGACTTTAGCACAGAAACGAGATTTTTATCAATACACAGCCGCATGACCTGTGTCATGGCATCGACATAGTCGTCGTGCTTGACGCTGCCAGGTCCGGTGTATGCGCAGAGCTGGGCGAGCATTGGCTCCACCCATGTGCGGACGCGACCTGGGAACTTGTCGCTTTCGGGGAGCCAGACGCGCTTGCGTGCAAAAATGTGGCTGACCATGTGGAGGCGTGAGAGCTTGTCGGCGCGGCCCGGATTATACGCGTAGGCAAGGATGCCTTCGCGTTCGAGCATCTGCCGCAGCGAGATGCCGCTGCCCTTATCCTCAATGAGACACAAATCCGGCTTACGCCCCGACGTGACCGGCTTACCGCTCCCAAACATCGGCTTGATCAGCGCGGTATCGTGGTCGTCGCCGTAGGAAACATTTAGTTCCTTTTTCACGCGCCGGATGAGGTCTGGCATACCCATCTGCTCCGACCAGCAGTCCAGCACGATCAGGTGCGAGTTGCCTTCCTTGTCCCGAAATGACGCCATGACCACACACGCGGTGCTGTCGGGGTCGCTCTTTTTGCTGTCGTACGTCGCCTCGGTGAATGCGGTGTCGAGCGACAGGATGATGTAGTCGAGCGCGGGCAGTGGCTTCTTCGCGGGCCAGAGCCGGAAATGGCTGCGCTTGACGATGCCGCTTTCCTCCGGGTCGATCAGCTCGCCGAGCAGTTCCTGCCGCCCAATCGCGGTCCCCTCAAATTGCGCAAGGTTGTCAAAAAACACTTTCGGGAGGTTGGCCTTGTTGTCGTACGTCGATCCGCGCACGATCAATCGATTGCTGCGTGGCAGGCTCAGTTTTCGTATCAGGTCTTTTGGCTTGGGCGTCGTCGTCCAGAGGATTTTCGGGCTTTTGCCGAGGCGCAGGCCCATCATAGCCATGTCCCATGTCTCTTCGTCATACTGCCAGGCCGCAACCTCGTCGCACCAGATGCGCGCGTTTTGCGGGCCGCGCAGCCGCTCTGGTTTCTCGGCGGTGAAACCCCTGATCATCGACACGCCGCCCGCGATATTCCGCATGCGGATGAACAGATCGGACTTGTTGTACTCCACCAGCAGTCCGGCTGGCAGCACCGACAGGATGCCGCTCTCGCCCTCGAAACAGACAAACTTAACGTCTTGATATGTCGGGGCTATTACGCAGCTTTCAAAGCCGCTGGCGTCCTCGAAAACGCTGCGGGTGAGCCACTCCGCGCCGATCCGGGTGTTGTGTGTCGGCACCATCGCCGCCCCCGCCAGATACAGTCGGCTGGGGCTGTCAACGGTGATGCAGCGCACCTCCCGGCTAGCTACGGGCGTCACCGACACCAGCATGCGGTGGTCCGTGCGTATGCCCTGCCCGGCGACGGGGTTGAGCAAGTCACGCTTGCGCGGCAGGTCGAACGGGTTGTGCAGCCGCCCCCTCCACGTTACCCGGTAGCGCGGGCCGCAGTCCCTGCCGCCGAGACGCGCCCGATCCTGCGCCAGCACCGGGCGCTCGCCCAGCGACGCCGTTAACTCCACGACCGCCTGCGCCAGACGCTGCGTCGTCGAGCAGAACTCGACGCTGCTGGCGGACGCATGCCCGTCGCTGTCGCACAGCCCCCTGAGCAGCGCCAACCTCTGCGCCTCGGACGCCCGCAGATACGCGGCGGGGACGTGTTTGTTGCCGAGGACGTCCAGCGCCCGCAGCTTGCGGGTGAGACCCGGCACCGAGATCATTGAGTGGCCACGGTCGTGGCGCTGCCGGACGGTGGCACCGGGCAGGCGGCTCAGGACGTAGGCGTCGTCGAAGTTGCCCGCGTGGCTCCCGGCGCACAGCTGACCGCCGCCGATGCAGCCGTTGCCCAGCCAGTAGCCGAGCAGCCACGGGTCTATCGGTAGGTCGGCGTCGGGCAGGCGCAGCGGAAACGCCAGCGGTATGCAGTGATTGGTGTCGCCGCGCGCGCTGTGCGTTGCGGTCGCGGCCAGCTGCGCGGTGTCTGACACCTCAGCGCCCGTATGCCCGGTGACGTTGCCCCAGCAGTCAAGCTGCGGTTGGCGCGCGGTTGCCCAGTCGGTCTGGATGCGGGAGACGCCGCGCCGCAGCATCTGCTTGCGCGCCCGGTGAGACAGCGTCGCCCACAGGTGATCGCCGTCCGCGACCAGCGTCGCGCCGTCGCTGAACTTCAGCAGGTACGTCGCCTCCGGGGTGTACGGGTCGTGCGCGGTGACGACGCGGCAGACGTGGCCGCGCTCGTCGAAGATGGCGTCGCCGTCACGCAGGTCGCCGTTACGTGTCCAGCCCAGCGGCGTCGGGATCGGCGTGTCGAGGCAGAGGCCTTTGCCGTACCCCCTGCCCGCCAGAATCCCGCACTCGCTCCAGTCACCGGCTGGTATCACCTGATCCTGTCGCGCGGTCGCCCGCCATCGCTGCTGCCAGTCGAGGTGTATACGCTGCTCGGGTGTGATGCTCGCCAGCGCCTTGGTCAGGTCAAGAGGTGCCGCTTCTGGCATCAGTTGGGGGCGCTGATCATCTCAACAGTCATGCGACACTCCATGCCATCGGAAAAACGCACCGTGCGCTCGATGCGCTGCGTCTCGTCACCCGCAGATAAGTCAGCGCAGAGTGCCAGCAGCACCGCGTCGGTGACGTCTTTTACGGGCAGCACTGCCGCCATGTAACGCTCGTGCGTGAGCCAGATTGTGCCGTCCTGGGCGCGCGCCCGGATGCCGAAGTGGCGCGGGTTTAGCACGACCTTCATCCGATGAGTTTCTGCTGGCGGAGCGCCTCGGCCAGATGCAGGACGAGCGAGACGTTGTCCACCGCCGCATCGACGCGCAGTGTCTCGCCGGGCTTGTTGCCGACGTCCACACTCTGCCGATCTGCGTATCGCTGGCTCCACTTGCCGAGCAGCCGAATGCGCGTTTCGATGCGTACGCGGCGATCCTGCGGCTCGAGATCTCCGGCGTCGGCGATTTCAATGCACTGGTCGGCCATCGAGTCAAAGCCAAGCTCGCGGGCGCGAATGACGCTGCTTGCCGCCTCCGGGCAGTCGCGTATCCAGCGGCGAACGGTGCTTTCTGGCAGATTCATTTTGGTGCAGGTGGCGCGCAGTGATGTGCCGGACGACAAGCTGTCGCAAATAGCATTAAGCTGCCTGTCGGTCAGCGCCATAGGTGTCCCCTGTCCATCGCCAACCACGCGGCGTCGTTACGAGGCGAACATAACACCGGCGCTTGGCGCATACAAGTGCGGCTAAAGTAGGCCGTGCATCCCCCCCAGATGTTTCGCGCTCAGGCCCGAGGTGACGCGCTTAACGTCGCTCCGGGCCGCTTTGTATGGCATAGGATTCTGGCAGCACAAGCGGGCTACAGCACTAGGCCGGCTTGTGCTGCCATCATGCGCAGCGCGACGCGTGCCGGGCCTGTGATGCGGAACTTACCGCCATCATTTTCCCAATGTCTAATAGTTCTGCGCCCATCGCTGGCCAGTTCAAGCGCGGCGGCAAGGTGCGCCTGGGTCATGCCAAGGGCGAGGCGGATGGACTTTACATCGGCGGGGGTCATTATGCGCCCTTCCCGTGGTTCTTGCCGCCGCACGAGCACTCGCATTGCATGGTCTTGCCCGTCGCGTGAAGGCAGCGGTCGTCGCATTTATGCTTGCTGGCGTTGCTCTTGTAGATGACCTTGCGCGAGCACTTGAGCCACTGCGCACCGTCGAAAACAGAGTAGGACTTGCCGGCGTGAATGTTGCCGCCGTCATACCGAACGCGGTTTGTGGTGCTGGTGTCGGTCGATGCAATCGTTTCGCCGGTTGCGGTATCTGCGAAGAAAAGATTGGTTGCCATCTGCGTAGTCCCTATCTGGTGGGGCGCTGCCCCGTTGCTCGTAGGTATTAATTACCCGCGCCGCGCCATACCATCAAGCGGTATTTTTCACCCGCGCAAAAATAGTCACGCCGCGCGCGCCAGGCGCCCAGGCAGCTGGCCAACGACAATTAAAATGCTAACTTTGGCGGTGTTGGTTTCGCCGGCATAAGGCGCGCAGAACGCCGCCAGCCCCACCGCGCCATGTTGCGCTATCTGCGCTTCGATGGCGGCAGATTGCGCT
>Ga0209491_10009930_pt1 | contig 11551 bp, 6 predicted proteins | sample BON02_FD_187213 | JGI IMG/M metagenome (GOLD analysis project Ga0209491, IMG submission 187213) | Freshwater microbial communities from Lake Bonney liftoff mats and glacier meltwater in Antarctica - BON-02 (SPAdes) (version 2) | ecosystem: Environmental > Aquatic > Freshwater > Ice > Glacier...
GGTGGCGGGGACGTCTTTGTCTGTCTTGCCGACCTCGGACGACGACAGCCTTGATGGTGAGGCTGAGACGGAGGAGGAGGAGGAGGAGGAAACACTGGCGGATGCGACGCCGTTCTCCTTCACTCACCCTCGGTGGGAGTGCTGTGGGTATATTCGGGGCGACCCGGGGTGTGAGTTGGGACTGAGCGGGAAGCTGACTTTGCAGTGCATCGTGCGTTTCATCCGTCGTTTTCCCTGTATTGCCGCAGAGATGATCTTTCAATATTCGCACCATGGACGGAAAGGCAGTACGATCTCTTTTCCTGCTTTGTGTGGACAGGCGACTAGGCTTGTCCTAGGGTTACTGCACCTCCTCCCACCCTCTAATGGACAGCCTCTTTCGATTGCGGCTTTTGCGCAAGCGCCTTATTGGCGGTTGCTCGACGACCCGCATGCGGTGGAAGAGGTGTTCTGCGTTGCTCTCACCCTGCTCGACTTTCTTCATTTCCACGAGGCGCTGCCGATGGAGGCGGTCGAGCCTCATATTTTAGAGACGAAGAGACAGGTCTCGTGGGCCTTGGCGCAGGGGCCGGTGACTGTGCAGAGTTTGTGGGAGTTATGGTTGGCGGTGAGGGCTGAATTGAGGCAGAGGTATAGGGAGGTCCATCGAAGGGAGGAGGAGGCGGAGGAGGAGGAAGGGAGGAGGAGGAAGGGTGGGAGGCAGGAGCAGGAGGCGGAGGTTGATTTGGCGTGTTTTTTGGAGGCGGACCCCGAGGATGACCAGGTTGTGTATAAAGTGAGTAAGGGGGTGAGGAGTCGGATGTTGGGAAGGAGCGCGATTTTGGCGCCTTGGCAGGTGATTACGTTGGAGAGGTCTTTGCCGGAGGAGCACCAGGATAGGGATTGGTTGTTGTTGTATACGTTGAAGAAGCATGGGGCGGCAATGCATTCGATTTTTGAGCGGTGTAAGGGCCATCGGTACTCGTTGCTTTGTCTGATGGATAGTGACGGGGTGGTGTTTGGGGGGATGGCGAGCGAGGAATGGAAGGATCGGAAGGACCGTTATTTCGGCTCGGGAGAAAGTTTTCTGTTTTCGTTCAAGGGGGATAAGTTTGTGAAGTTCACGTGGACGAGGAGCAACTCGTATTTTATGCTGGCGTCGCATGGGATTGGGTTGGCGATGGGGGGAGGGGGGCATTTTGGCTTGTTTGTGGGGCCGGACTTGATGCGCGGGTCGAGCGATCATTGTGAGACTTTTGGTTCGGCGGCACTGTCGGGGGAGAAGACGTTTGATGTCGTAAATATTGAGGTGTGGGGGTTTGGGGCGCCGGCGGGGATGCTGGACGTGGGGGTGGAGGAGGAGGAAAGGCCCAAGGGGCTCGCGGAGAGTTTTGCCGAGCAGCGGGACTACCAGAACGATAATGTGTGAGAGTAGCGGAGGGAGCGAGCTTGAGGTTTACATCTATCTTACAAAAGTTTTGTTCGGTACAATTAATCATAATCATTGGGAAGGAATAGAGGTGTTTGTGTTTCGACTAAAAGTGTGGGGAAGAGCGGGAGGGAAAGACGTTATTTTGTAGATTGGCGTGAATCCGGATAGTATGTGTTTGCTCAGCATTTTAAACAAACCATAGACAGAGTGTGTGAGTGCAAAAGACGAATAGGAGCAACGACAAAAAACAAAGCAACCGCAAATCGCTGTTGCCAGTTGCGGCCGAAGAGATATACTCACATATAAATATCAAATGCGTAAGGCGTGAGTCCTTCATGAAAATTCCAATCTTTCAACTACGTAAATACTTTTTAAGGAAAAAAAAATAAGTCGATGAATATGGAAGTAAGAAAGAACATTAAATCTACTTTTCGGTCTCAAATATTTGTTTTTTGACGCGAGAATTTGTATCAATAATCCATGTCTTATTTTCTTTGTCGCTTTCTTTTACTTCCAAACGCCGCTATTCTTTCCTTACGCGTTTGGGGAGCTCTTGGTGTTCTTGTGACTTCATTGGGCGGTCGCACCAGTCTTGCCTTTCCCTGCCGCCATTCCGTGCTCCTTTCGCCGCTGCCTTCCCCGTGGTTGCCGTGGTGGGATCGACCCTGTCATCCTTTTCCCAACCCAGAATCTGCTTCATGGACGTGTGCGCCTGTTGCAGGACTTGATCGATTGCCAGGCCATGCGTCTCTTCGACGTGTGCATATTGCCGAGCCTTGACGTCCCATTCCTGCTTCATCACTTGGCGCATCCGGAGATGAGAAGGTGAGTCCCGGACCAGTGCGTCGTGGAAAAAGGTGGCCGTCTCGTCCGTGTCTGTTGTAAAGACCTTCTGCTGTTCCTCCCTTTCCAGCCGCGCCATTAGATCATCGTCACGCTTACGGGATTCCAGGACTCTCGACTCGTACGACTCTTCCATGGAGGCTGTGGTATGTTACAAAGTGTAGGGAAGAGTTAAAAATCTTAATGGAATTCTTGTTTTTTCACAAATCCAGCGCGCTTTGTTGCGCGATCTCTACTTTCACACTTCCTCTTTTCAAATTACTTACCCAAATCTTGGATCCGAATCCTGCTATTGTCTTTGGAGATGCACCGCGAAGAGCGGCCGTCGGGACTGTAGGCAAAAAGCGGTCGTTGAGGCGATAAGGAGGACGACAGAGGGTTAGTCAGCTTCCTGCTCCGCGCCGCCTCTCCTTTCATGTGCATGACCGTGCCCATGTCGATGCCCATAAGCTCGGCCCCGGCGCCTGCGGTGCTGGGCCTGCCTGCATTCATGGCGCCCATCTTGTCGCGAGGCCTGCCCGCGTTACTGCCTGTGGTGTTCTCAATCATGGAGGAGACGAGATCGTGGTAGGCTTCCGCTGAGCTACCGTTGCCGCTGCTTCCACCTCCTCCACCACCACCGCCGCGGTTGGCCTTGCTGGACGAATTGGCAAACAGTCTGATGGCACCATCTGCTTTTTCGTTGGTATCCAGGGCTACAACCTCGTGGATGGAGGTGATGCGCTCGTCAAACAGGGCAAAAACCTGGAGCAGGTTCACGTCGTCGTAGTGATCTATGTGCTCGCCGTCAGCTGAGCGTATCGTCGCAAGTGGTAGAGTCGCCGAATGCGGGGCCACCAGCCGGGCCAAGTGGTTTACGCCCATCTTGAGCTGATCAAGTACCTCGTGCGCCCCTGCGCTCAGTTCACGGTAATTGGTGCACCGGCTTTCTTCCGCTTGAATGGCGGTGGCGGCAGGTAGCAGTGAAGTGGCGGTGAGCGACGGTGAAGTGGCGGTCGCCGCTGCCGTCGCCATGGAAGCCGTCGTGGTGTCGAGGGTAGAATTGACCAACTTAGTTTCTTGGGCCTGCAGCTGTGCGCGCAAGGACAAGAGCTTCGCCTCGAGCCCATGAGCGTCGTCCAAAAACACCTTGTTGGATTTCTGCACTCTTCTGAACATGCGGATCACACACTGCGCTGCGAAATCCGTGTAGTCATCGCACGCTGCCGCTGCCGTCGTCGCCGTTGTTGCCGCCACAGCTGCGCCTGCACCCTTCGATCCGTCTGTGGCAGCCGGTGCCACAGCGTTCACCCCACTCATCTCGAAAAGCTTTTCCATACCCATGCGAACGCGTTCCGACCGCTTGGCTGCAAAGATAGATTGAAAAGCCGTCAACTTCTTTGGATGGGTGAGTGAGCCCATCTCCGCCGCCGAAGATCTTGCGTTAGGCGGATGTAAAGTATGCGAGCTGCGGCCACGAAGCTGCTTCTCGCCCCCTTCTCCCTTCAATCCCCTGCTAAGAAATGCCATCGCGTGTCGCAAGGTGCGTCGGTGAGAGGTTGCTGCCATCATCGATTGCTGCTGGTGACGGTGCCGATGGATCTGGTCGAGCCGCTCTTGCACATGACGTCGCTTGGCAGCCAGGTGATCAAGCTGGCGCTGGACCTTGGCCACCTCCTCTGCCTCAAGATGCTCTTTATCGGCGATAACTAGGCTGCGGTGGTGTTGCAACGAGTCACATTGTGACGTCGCCAAGTCCACTTGCTTGTCCAGAGCATCCAGCCGCTGCGGGTCATTGACAGGGTTTTTCACCAAGCACTGTTCGACGATCTTCTCAAAATACCGACCCAAGGCCTTGGCCTCAGTCTGCGACTCGGTCAGGCGCCGAAGCCTCATGAGTAGCGCCTGCATTAGAAACTCGCCCGTCTCCATGTCCCGCAGAGTCTGGCCGTCATGCAGGTCGCGTGCCAGGGCCTGGCGCTCGAGGGCCGTGAGTTGCACTTGCATGCTGCTGCGCTCGACCCTGACTTGATCCAGCATCGCTCGCAGCCGAGCCACGCGCCGGTCGCTGTGCTGCACCCGCTTCTCTCGGCGCGTCGACAGGAACCCCCTGCAGCCCGAGACAAAGACCGTTTGGAGTCCGTCTTCTTTGTCACGCTCGTCGTCGTCATTGTCATTGCCGCAGCCGTCCTCATCGCCACCATTGCCACTGCCTGCGCTGGAGCCTTGCGTCTTCATCACCTGCTTGATCAAGCCTGGATCGTCGTGGAAAATTGCGTCTACAAGCTGAGGGGCGTTTGCCGCGTGTGGAGCCAGGTGCAACGTGGATGACTTAACCATGGTGCGGAATTGAACCGATTCGGGGGCAAGAGCCCGGATTCGCGTAGGATCTTGCTTGTTGATAGTCCACACGAGCGGTTGCTCCAGACCACGATGGGGACGGGCTCTGGGCGGTGAGGCTGCAGTGGTGCTCGCGGCCAGCGTAAGCCCAATAGCATCGGCAGTCTCGCTACCTCCGTCCTCATGTACGGTGAACCCAAGCTGCGGCACCGGTGGCGATGGCTTGGTGCTGTACGTCGAGTACTCTGCCGACTCAGCGAGCTCCTCCTCCAAATATTGCCGTAGCGCCAGATCCACGTTTGGGAGGGCCATCCATGGGAACTGAATCCAAAACCAGCGCTTGAAGTAGTAGTAAGCCGAATCCATGGCCGCCAGCGCGGCGCGAGACTGCATATTCTCCAGCCGTCGAAGCCGTCGCTGCCATGCTTGGTCCGACTCGTCCGTTCCGTCGTCCTCCTCTTCGGCGTCTTCCCAGTCACCGACAGGCCCTAGGGCATCCTGTGGCGGGTCGTCCTCCCCCTTCTTACCGTCCTCGTCGCCTGAAACATCGTCGTCGTCCCTTCCGTGCTTTTGTTTTTGAGATGGCGGAGGTGGCAGCGGTCGGAGGAAGAGCTTGCAGGCTAGGGGCTCATCTTCCTTTTGGTCCACGCTCACCATCTCCATCAAGGCCAGATCGAGGGGCTTGCGCAAATAGCGAGGAAAGGGGCTGCGGAAGACCACGGCCTCTGCAAAATCAGCCAAGAAGCGGCCCACGAGCCGTAACATGTCTGCAAGAGTCTGAGTAGATAAGCTGGCGGCGTTCATTTTCCATTGCTCCACGCTCTGATTATAGCATTCCACAATGTCAAACAGTGGAAGCGTCTTGCGCCCAGGCGCGGCCGTGAGGGTTGCTTGCTCCTTTGAAATGGCGGCCGGCGGGGAGTGACCGCCATCTTGCAGAAGCGCTTGCGCGTCCTCCCCGCTGCTGCTATCTGGGCCAGGGTCCACGGGGCGCCACAACGGGCCCTCCGTCAAAAGGCGCCAGTACTCGAACAGCTCGCCCTTGAGGCCGCCTCGGTACATCATCTTGAAAGTGTCCAATTCTACCAGAAATGTCTTGAGCGCCTTCCATTCCTGGCACACATGCAAGTGCCATGGTAATTCTTCACAGCGCCGAAGGAGACTTGACGGCTGCGACTGAAAGTACTGGATGATAGCCTGGTGCCAAGTTGCTTCGCCATAGGTGATCCCTCCATCATCTGCTGCAGTTCCTGGCGCATCATCTCGAGATGGCGCTGAATTGCCTTTGTTGACCAATAAGTTGCCGCCGCTTTGGATATACCGGCGGAACACAGCTTGCCGTAGAGCTTCCGACTCAAGCATCAGTACTAGGACATGGTCTTTGCGGGGAACCAGGACACCCAAGGTGGTCAGGACCTCTAGGAGCTGTTGCGTCACACCGTCACCCAGCGCAAGATGTCTGCTTTTGAGGCAGTGCTGTCTTCTAGCGATCGATGACGGTTGCACCGCTTGAGTCCGGCAATGATTCAAGAATGCTTGATACAAAACCGCTCCATCCTCGTCCAATGCGCAGGACTTACGTAGCAGTCGGCGAATGTCCCGGCGCTTGACGTTCGCAAGTGCATCCACTGGCCTGCCCAGCACGATGCCTTCAAACATGTGCTGCACCAAGGCTCCTTGCTGATGCACGTCGGCGCAGTGGCATAATCGCAGGAGAACGTCCTTGTGCTTCCACAAAAGAACGCACAGCCTGTGATCGTCTTGTTCCTGAACGTCGAGCAATAAATGCACGAGCTCATCCATCGTCAGGCCATGACGTGCCACATATAAGGCTGCCAGAGTGTTGCCAAGCATGTTCCCGAACCCCTCAAAATCCTCACCGCCGCGCAGGTACAGCGGGACGTCAGCAGAGATGGCACTGCACAGGTTGGGAGCGGCGGAAAGGCTCACGGCAGCGTCTTGACCCTCCTGCGCAATCGGCTCAACCGCGGTCGTCACTGCCGTTATGGCTGGCCCCGCAGCGCTATCAGTCCTGGCGCCATCATCCATACTATGACTTTCCGTGATGGCTACCTGCGGCGTTGCCAATGTCATGGAAGGCTGGAGTGCGACTGCTGCGACTAAGGATGGTGACGCCGATGGTTTAACTGGCTGCTGCTGCTTGCGGTGAACCAGAAATTGGACGATTGCTTCGTTGGGGTATGCGGTGCCTGTTGACAAATCTCCATTCTTGCCCGCATGCACAGTCTCCACTGCTTCCGCCATGGCCCGAGAAGCAGCGTCTTCCACGGCCACTCGCGCGTCCTCAATGGCCTTGTCAGCGTCGGCATGCACTTTCCGCCACTGGATCTCGGCCAAGGGAAGTTCGTCAGGCACATCCTGCCCCCCCGCGGAAGAGCGCGCTCGCGATGAACGAGCCGCACCGTCATTGCCGCGCCGGTGAGAATAGTAGCTCCCGTGACTGCTGGCATTTCCCCACTCGTCCATCAACTCCGTCCTCGGCGGGCGCGCTTGCGCGAGTTGTTCCTGTGCCACGCGCCGCACTGCTTCGTCTCGCGACGTACTCGAGATAGACAGGCCTTGCTCCCAGGTGTCCAAGATGCGCTCATAAAGCTCCACCACGGTCGTGGCCTCGGCCCAGAAAGTCAAGAGGCGCCACAAATCCAGGTTTTGCTTAGCGCTCCATCGCAAGGCCTGCAGTAGTAAGCGGAGAAAAAGGGGGTTCTTGGATGCAGGGGAGGCCAAGAGAGCTTGACACTGCGAGGGAAACAAGGCCAGGAGTGAAGTTTCGGAATCTTGCATAGACGACGTCGTAGACTGCCTCCCATCCGCCATCGTGGGCGTGACGCAGGACGAAAGCAACTCATGGCATGCTGGAAGCGACATCTCATCGACCCGCAGAATGTCCCACCCACGCCTGCACAGCTCTTGAAAGGTCTTGTTTCCCTCGCTACTGAGGACGACAGCGTCGCTCTCCTTATTGTCGCCATCATTGCTGCCCTCCTCCCTTTCCACAATCGGCAGGCTTACACTCATCCTGGACCCCAAGCAGGCGCTCTCTTCCGCGGGCATGGATATGGACTCGCCGCTGTCCTTAAGTAAACTTGAGTTGCCCTCACGGACGCCAGCCTCTTCTCCCACCCTCGGCTCCGTGGCCGCCGTCTCATATATGGTGGTGGACACGACTAGGCGCACGTTGGCAGGGTAGACCTGGGGCAGCCACCGAAGGTCCTCTTCCCCTTCCTCGTCCCGCAAGAGATGGAGACCGTCAACGATGATCAGGATGAGCGACGGCGCGGCCTTACGCGAGGCCATCTCTAGGAAATCCGGCAAGTCCCAGCGGAGACGCTTGTTGTCCTTAGCCAATTCCTTTTTGAGCCCAAAATGCGTCTTGAGCTGGCACTGCAGGCGCCGCAGCAGGTTGGTGGTGAGGGCGGAGCTACGGCTGCAGCCCGCGACGTGCCAGAAGACAAAGTCCTCCTTGTGCGCGGAGGCGCGGGAGGGTGACGACGAGGACACCATGGCCTTGGCTGCCTCTCGGTGGGCTTGATGGTGAAGCAGCCAGTTGCTCAAGAGTGCCGACTTGCCTACGCCTGACGGCCCGTACAGGACCAGGGGCGGGTCAGCAGGCAGGGCGGAGCGTGACGATGACGACAACGACAACGAGGCCGACGCGGCATCGCAATACTCGTCGAGGGCTTGGTAATGCGGGGCGTGTTGCATCTGCAGGTAGACATTGGAGGACGACGGCCTTCGGGTGACGGCAAATGTCTAATATTGTGAGCGGGCGGGCAGGTTGGGGTTAGAGCGGCGTTGGGGAAAACACGTTTGCGGTAGTTCCCACGTTCCTATAAATTCATAGCTCTCTCTATGAGGTCGAGACATAAACATACAATTTATTCGAGCTACTGCACCTTTCTACAAGCAGCACGGTACCAGTGGAGAAAGGCAGGAAATGCCAGCGTGCGTACATACTCTCCAGTCAAAACTCACCTTGTGCAGCTCGGGCTCATCCGCGCCAATGCAAAAATTGACATCGACGCGCTTTTCGTTCTCTTTGGCAGGGAGAGACACGGATGGAGGTGGATCGTCCTCTTGCTGGGCGGGGTCACCGTCCTGATCGTGGAGTTCATGGTTCTCCTCCTCGTCGCTGCTGCTCGAGGCATTGCGCTCTGGTCGCGAGGGCGCCATGACTGCTGCTTGCTGCACTTCCCTGAAAGGTAACCAAGGCAGGCCGGCACAAATGAGGAGCCGAGGAAGCAGAGCTATCTAAATGCATCAGGAAGGCATGAGCACGTGTTAAAGTCCATGTTGGCATGGTGCGTGGTGTAAGTGGGATGTCAAAAAAGGGGACGTCGAAAAAGTCGAAACGCTTCCCAACGCTTTTTTTAATGCTCCCATCTTTACGCCCCAAATTACTACCTCTTGTCCTCCTTTTTCTCACATCGGTCCGTGCCTAGACGTGGTGAGTTCAGGCACTATTTTGTGTTATTTAGACAAATTCTGCATATTTGAAGCTTGTCCTCCTTTTTCTCACATCGGTCCGTGCCTAGACGTGGTGAGTTCAGGCACTATTTTGTGTTATTTAGACAAATTCTGCATATTTGAAGCTTTGGTGCACATTTCTCTTAATGGGCTCACACAAGCAGCGGAGAGGCAATTCAGACAGGGTAATGCCGCTCGCGATGGAGAACTAACAAAACGAAAAGAAGAAAGTAGCGCACACATAGATATTACACTATATTTGTTGTTGCTTTTATGTATGTGCCGTGTCTTTGGTTACAAACTCTTCCTTCCTCTCTAAGGTACTGGACGGCAGGCGTGTCTTTCACTGCTCCTCGTCCCCCCCCCCTCGTCCCCCCCCCCCTCCCTCCCTCCTTCCCTCCCACACCTCCTCACCAGGTCAAGGCCTTCTTCATAATGCTCATGACCAGTCGCTGCCGAAACGCCGGCATGTCCACCTGCGAGATGTACTTGATCGGCAAGTCTTCACTCAACAAGTAAGCAAAGGCCGAGGCAAAACACCCACAATCCGCGCCATTCGCCTGCTGGGGCACCACCTGCCGGTCCGAGTACACCAACTCCCACCCACTCACGTCCAACGCCGCCTTCTTCTTATCCTGGTGCTCGTCCTGCAGGTACCGACGGAGGTGGGGGAGGTACTCTCGGCCGGTGCCCACCAAAGAATCAAAGTACTGGATTTTTTTATCTTGCATATGGATGACGGCCATGCACCAGTGGGAGTTCCCGATATTAACAGGGAAGAACACCTTGTCATAACTGAACAAATCGCCGGCCTTGCGGGACCACCGCTTCACATTCGCGTACTTGTACCCATTATCATCATCGAGGAGCTTACTGATGAAAAAGGAGTTGAAAAACCAGTTTATTCTCCGTTCCTCCCCCCGCTCCAACGCTGCCGCCACCAGGGCATTATCCCTTTCCTTGAGCAGGTTCATGAAAAAATTGATCACCTCGTCATTCAGCCACGTATAGGGGGCACACGTCCTGATATCTTGCCTCCGCATATCTACATTAAACCCACTCACCACCACATCTGTATCCCTCCCCTGCCGCAACAACCGATGGATCTCCTCCTGCTCCTCCTCCGTCAACGGCGCCATCCTCTCCCTCACTATCACCTCACTCACATCCACCGCCATCCGCCCCTCCATCTCCGCCTGCCTATCCCTCCTATCCCTCCCCCCCGCCTCCTTCCTCGCCTCCGTCTTCTTCTTCAACGTCTCTTCCACTGCTGCCAATGCCTCCCGCATCGGATCACTCCGCGCGCCAAACGCAACCAGCACTCCCTCCACCCTTGCTTCTGCTCCTGCTGCATCCAGCTCGGCCTGCGACCCTTCCTGTGGGATGTATTCGTTCGAGATCTGCTGGAGTCGCGAAAGGAGCTTTTCTCTGTTCATTTCCAGGCCTTCCGCGATGGAGAGGGAGGGGGAGGAAGAGGAGGAGGAAGAAGAGGAGGAGGAAGAGGTGCTGCTGGTGGCGGGTGAGGACAGGGCTAGGCCGCCTTGGTGGTCGTGGTTGGCACGGCGGCGCTTGGGCGAGACGACCTGGCCTTCTAGAGGGACGATGCTGGTGGTGGTGGTGGTGGTGGTAGTAGAGGTGGTGGCCGCTGCGTCAAGAGGAGCAGCACCACTAGCAGGAGCAGCAGGAGCAGTAGGAGGAGAAGGAGAAGTGCACATACTCTTGAACTCGGGCAAAGTCACCCACGCCACTTGCAGCATCTTGGCCGGCATATGCTCTAGGCTGACGTAAGCGGCCTTGGCTTCCACGGGGGCGAGCAAAGCGTCGATTTGGGCTTGGCCGTAGTGACAGAGCAGGTATTCTTCGGCGCGGATGCCCTCCACTAGTTCCACCAAAGGCGCGCGGTCCTTGGTGGCAGTGCGGGTGAAGATGACACGGTCCACGAAGCGCCAGAAGTTGACGTCGATGTCTTGGTAGGCTTGCTCTTGCGGGAGGGAGGAGGAGGAAGGAGGCGGGAGGCTGGAGTGGTTGCTGGTGGTGGTGGTGGTGGTGGTGGTGCTGCTGCGGGAGGCGAGGGCAGAAGACGAGGAAGCGTGCCCACCGCCATTGGCCGTCGCCAAGGCGCTGGTGCTACTGCTGCTGGTGCTGCCGGCCTGCGGAGGTGGTGCTTTGCCCCCCCCGAAGCTCCAAAACGAGGAGGAGGAGGCCTTCTTGCCCATGCTGCTGCTGCTGCTGCTGCTGCTGCTGCTGCTGCTGCTGTACACGCCTCCCCCGTCGTCCCGGTCCCCCGTGCTCCGCCGCGGGAAGAGGGAGGACGGCCGACTGAAGTAGCCAAAGCGGTTCATTGCCTGTGTGTGCGTGGGTGTGGTGTGGTGTGGTGTGGGCGTTAGAGGCATGATGATGATGGGCAAGACTTCTTTCATTCAATGAAGCGATGCTGCTTCTCGGCCTCGGCCTCCTCCTCAGTCCACAACCACCTAACCCTGCCCTCACTCC
>Ga0209491_10009937_pt1 | contig 11546 bp, 5 predicted proteins | sample BON02_FD_187213 | JGI IMG/M metagenome (GOLD analysis project Ga0209491, IMG submission 187213) | Freshwater microbial communities from Lake Bonney liftoff mats and glacier meltwater in Antarctica - BON-02 (SPAdes) (version 2) | ecosystem: Environmental > Aquatic > Freshwater > Ice > Glacier...
TATATATATATATATATATATATATATATATATATATATATATATATATCAGCCGATCGCTATACACAAAAAAACGGTGTGAACCATCAGTTGTTCAGGAGCATACAGGTCACACACCCACATACACCACGCGCCTGTGGCGCCGGGGAGGTTCTTCCGCGCTGCGCCCAGCTTTTATGGTTTGAGTTGTATGTTATGAAGGAGTACAAAAAAACAAAAACAAAAAACGAACGACGCCGAAAAAAAAAAGGCCCTGTGAACAGTCAGGTGTGAACAGTCAGTTGTGCCACAGCTGTGAACAAGAGTTGGTCGCCCAGCTGGCGCCGCAGCTAGTCGGTATAAAAACAAGGAGGTGTGCACCGTCACATGAACAGTGAGGTGTGAACAGTGAGGTGTGAACAGTCCAAGCGCAGAGCTGGTCGCTATAAAAAGAGGATGTGTACACAGTCAGGTCGTGTGTGCGCAGTCGTTGAGCGGGGGGCGTCCCATAGGTAGTCGGTCGTCCGAGCTGGCTCCTCAGTAGCCTCGCTCGGTCGGTAGTCCGAGAGCAGACTCATAGATTGGTCTAGTAGTAGGTGTGCAGGTGTTGTGTATTTCTTGTGAACAGGCAGGTGTTAATAGTCAGATATGAACAGTCAGGTGTCAAAAGATCAACAGGTCACACGCACACGCACACGACAGCAGAAATAGTCAGGTGTGAACAAGCAGGGCACCGGTGTGAACAGGAGTTGATCGCCCACGTGTGCATCAGTCGATCGCTATGAACAAAGATCAGATGTGAATTGTCGTGAGCACATTCAGGTGCGAACAGACAGGTGTGAACAGTCAAAGTGCAGGTGTGAGCCGGGTTAAGGGTTAACCCTAACCCTAACCGTTGATCGCCCAAACGGGCGAGCGGTGTAACCGCGGCCGCTGGAACAGCCGGGCGGTTGGGGAGGGGCGTGGGGATTCTGTTCGCTAGAAAGCCTAGACAGCCGGTCGTCTGAGCTGGGTCCTCAGTAGCTCGGTCGCTCGTCGGAGAATAGACTCTCTATTAGTAGGTGTGCGGGTGGTGTGTTATTCCGGTGACTGACGAGACGCGGACCAACCCCTGCTGCAGATGAGGAGACAACTGGTTCATTCTGACCCTTACTGGCACCAGACGTGACACGCCAGCGCGCCTGCGGACCACTGCCTCGCCACGTCTCGAGCTACTAAGCCCACCCCATCGCCCACGGGCACCAGACCGGGCGTGTCTCGGACTGTACCTGCTCTCGGGCCCGCTGGAGTCGGCCTGCACAGCTGCCAGCGTTACAAGCCCGGCGCTCGCCGACTCGCTCCGCGAAAACTCGAGAGAATTGCGTGCCGCTCGAGTTGGTGGCCGGGCCGGCTTGGTGCTGGCCGATCGGCCCGATGAGCTCGAACCTGCCTTGCGCACCTAGAGTTGGCAAGGCGACTTGAGCGGGCAGGGTATCGGTGAAGTCCACGTCGTCCGACAGATCCAGAACGCCCGTCGGTTTAGCGGGCAAAACGTGCTCACCTGCTGCCGCAGCGGCTGCTTGGGCTGGGCTGCTTGGCCTGCGCACGGATTCACCTTGCCCATTCGCTAACCGCAACTCGCGCCAGGCAAAAAATCCAGGCGCGGCGATGATTGGTCACAGCGGTCATTCACATATATTATATATATAGACGGGCGGGTTTTTTTGTAGCCGTGTTTCGTAGTTCTATTTGCAGTCCTAATCCCACCAGCTGAAGTCATGTTCGGTTTCGCCAAATTAATTCCAATGGCGCCTGTCGTGGCGGAAAGGGCGCTCGCTTTTCTTTCCATTTGTTGGCATGTGTCATGCTCGTTACGCCTCCGCGCCGTCGGCCGGCGTCGCCGCCGGGACCATTCCATCCCGCTTCCACACCATGCCCGCTCGTCTGCCGGCCCGCGCCTGTAAGCGGGATGGCCTTCATGACGCATCGCTGCTGGCGGCTGCCAACGCTGGAGAGGCAGTGGGTGGCGGCAGCTGGCCCCGGGTTCGAAAGCAGCGGACACCCGAGGGCGCGATGAGCGTGTGGGAGATCAATGCTCGCTGCTCGGACGAGGAGGGCAGGCCGTCCCACCGCAGCGAGGGCACGTCCTACCGCAACCAGCTTAGCGCCGTTCACGAACGTGCCGACCCCACCCTCGCGCTTGGCGCCAACTTGAGGCGCATCTCGATTCCCGACAACGGAGAGAACCTAGAGAAGCTCGAGCAGATCCTTCGAGACGCCCACGCCCTGAGCGCTTCCGCGCCGTCGCCCGCGCGCCTGGCAGACATTACACAGCTCCAGGCGTTTGCCGAGGCGATGGAGTTTCATGAGCTTCAGGAGACGAGCGAGGCGCTCTCTGCGATCCAGGACGCCTGCAACGATGAGGTGCTGCTTCGGAATATCCTGGGCGAGAGCAACGGCGGCAGGCCGGGTGCCGCCCCAGTCTACCGATCGGCGCGCGTCGCCAGCCAGCCGGCCGCGGAGGCGAAGCTGCGCGAGCAGCCGCCGATGAGCCCCTTCTCGCGCAACCTCGCCGACATCCAGCAGGCGGCCTTTTCCCACCACAGCGCCCCGCCGGCCTTTTCCCACCACAGCGCTCCGCCGGCCCTTTCCCACCACAGCACCCCGCCGGCCTTTTTTCACCACAGCGCCCCGCCGAGTCCGCCGGACTCCCTCCCGCTCCACGAGCAGATGCTCGCCCTCGGCAGCATGGCCCAGAGCGCCACCATCGTCGAGCGCGAGCTGGGAAGGGGCTCTCGCAGCTCGCTCGAGCGCAAAGAGTGGAGCGCGGCAGAAGACGAGGTGATCCGTGAGGGCGTCGACACGATGGGCTCGCGCTGGCGCCGCATCGCCGAGCGGCTGCCCGGCCGCTCCGACGACGCCGTGCGGAACCGGTGGAACCGGCTCAAGGAAGGTGCTACCCACACGGAGGGCGGCGACGACGACACGTGCGCGTGGCCTGAGTGCGGCAGCAACGCGACGCCGCTTCGCAAGCTCAGCCCGGCCCGCCCCGCGGAGGTATCCAAGGGGACCAAGGCGGAGCGGGTGGGCTGGACCACCGCGGAGGACCAGATCGTGGTAAACTCGGTCAAGGTGCTGGGGCACAAGTGGAACAAGATCTCCGAGGCGCTGCCAGGGCGCACCGACCACGCCATCCGCAACCGGTGGCAGCGATTGCTCAAGCTCGAGCAGCAGGTCGGCACCGAGCACGCGCCGCACATGCTCGTCCCGCTCGCCCCGCCGCTCTGGGGCTCGCCATACGGGGCTCTCGACCAGCAGCAGCAGCAGCAGCTTCCGCGGCTCGGCTCGCCACTCTGGGCGCCAGTCTACCACCACCAGCAGCTGCAGCCGTGCTTCTTCTTCTCGCCGCTCTCGGCTTTCTCGGTGCATCCGCCGCTCAACCAGACCATGTACACCGACTGAGCTTGTATGATAGCAGGGTACAGATATATAGATAGATATGGATAGGTATATTTATAAGTATCTCTCTCTATTGTATATACATCATATAAGGCAATGGCTTCGCGAATTGGACTCGCGAGCCGCTCATTGTTGACAAACACCGCGTGGACGCGCAGCCTCCCCTCTTCAAGTACAGCTGCTTCATCCCGGGTCTCTTTCGCCCCCCCCCCCTCTTTATTCGCGTGCTTCTCACTCCTAGAGCACGCCTCTCCTTCCTTGTGTCTCTCTCTGCACCGGCCGTTTCGCAGGTGCTCTCAGACTCGCCCGCTATTGGTCTGCTCTCCTGCCCTCTGCGAGACGGCGGCTCTTCAGCTCCCCCTCTGCATTGCCATGCCTAGCTGCTCTGAACGCAGTCTCCCACTCTGTCCCCTCAGCTCACTGTATACGCTCCCCTCTTTGTTTGTTCGCAGCGTGTTAGAATCCCAGATAGTTTAGGCACATTGGCCACTGCGCCAAAAGGGATTCTATGTGTGCCCGTTTGGCGCGGTGGCTTATGTACCCTGTTGGCAATCATAAGATATTCTTTCACTCCGAGGATTTTGTGCACGAATCCAGCATCCTTTTATTGCCCCCCCCCCTTCCCGTTGCAATGCTCACTCTATTGCAATACTATTGCACGACTTGCCCAATATATAGCGCGCCTCCGCCCCCTTTTTGTATGCCATGCATTAAACAATATTCGTAGTGGCAATATCGTGTAAAGGCCAAGTGCCCTGGCATTCTAACACGGCGCCTCATCAAGTGCCTCTCGGTGGCGCTTGCCTCCTGGAGCACTAGCAACACGCCCCGACGAAGACTTTCTTCGCTCGCCGCTCCCCCTTTGTTTTATTTTGGCGTCGCGCGCCCAGCGCCCCGCCCCCTCCCCCCCGCCACATCTTGCAGGGCAGTGGGCGAAGGGGTAAGGCCGTGGCGCCTGCCATTCTTGTAGATGCGTGGGCAATCGCCTGGTGTTGTGTATTAGCGTTTTCATCTTGCTGTGTGCAATATATTGCAGTGCCTACAAACCTTTGGAATGTGGCAGCTGGATGAGTTGCAAGACCATTAGGAGACTCTGAGGCTGAGGTTTCAGATACACGCTGTGTTTGCTGGCCCGTGCTGTGTGCTGTGCGCTATAGCAGTCTCTGTCTATTTGTGACATATGTGATGTTGATGATGATGATGATGATGAGTGGTATACTTCATAGTTCATGTGACATGCTAGTGCTAGGTGGAAAGGACTCTAGGTGTTCACCTATAATTCGTTTGTGCTTTTCTGTCGTATGTTTCACGTTGTTGCTTGTTGGTGTCTATTGTGTTGTCATTTGTAAGCAAAAAAAAAAAAAAAAAAAAAAAAAAACGCCCTCTCGCCTCTATTATTCGCGACGAGTTTTTACGATGATCAAACTCAAAATGGTGGGGCGTGGGTCGAGAAGTCGAGAAGCGTAAAAAAACGAAATCGAAATCGCCCTTTCGCATCCCCTTTCGTGCACACATATACATATATACATATACGTGTACGTATGCTCAACTTCAATTGAACTCTAATTTATCCAGAATTCGACTCGCAAATGCAAATACATAAGTAACTTCAATGGCAATGGTCCAAGCGTTTGCGGAACCCACCACTATCGGACTATCGCCTTCGCCGGCCCCCTCCCCCCTCGGCTTTTGACCGATTTGTGTCGTGTTGGGCGGGGTATGTATGCGGTACACTTCATGTTTCATGTGAGAGGTGGGAAGGACTCTATATAGGTGTTCACCTATAATTTATAATATGTGTTTGTGCTTTTCTGTCGTGTGTTTTACGTTGTTGCTGATTGGTGATTGGTGATTGGTGTCTATTTTTTTTTGTCTTCTGTTGACCAGCACCAGCGCTCGTTTCTACCTTTGCTGCAACTACAACTACGAGTATTCCTTATTTATATTTATATAATAACCGTTTGCGGTAGTATGCTTTCCTGTTTACTCAGAAAAGCCGCAGCGCGCGCACAGAGCAGACCCTACGAGTGGTGTGCCGCAGGCTGTCCATGGCCTAGTTCTGGTGCGACTACGATACTGTGTCCTGTAGAGTTTTGTTGGCGCGCGTGTTCCAGTAAATATGTATACGAGTAGTGTAGATAGTAAGACCTACCGTAGCTCTTGATGATACTCGTACGACGTACGTATGTCTCAAAGCTCCTAAACATATGTGCTTCTTATAATATTTTTTTATAAATGGTTAATAGAAGAAGCGACACCGACTTAGGCAACACGCAAAGCGCGCCGCGCGGTGGAGAGAGAGCGACTGTGTGCTAGACCGTCACGGCCTCTTATAATATTGAGAACTGTTCACTCACGTGAAGGGCCCCTTCTTGGTTGCGCCACCTGCAACCGGGGGCTGCAAAGCCACTGCCGCTAGCGCGCAGCACGTGCGCCGCAGGCCACCGTCAGTGCGAGCTGGCTGCTCATGTCTTCTTCGCTGCTTCCGACTCGCTCGCAGTCGCGGGACCCGGTGACGACGGTGTGGGATGACATTCAACGGCGCATTGGCAACTTGCCGCCTTTGGAAGCGCCAGCACCCGCGCCGGTGTGGGAGCCAGAGGAGGTGAGTGACCAGCGACTGCGTGAGGCGCTTGGCACTGTGTCCGAGGGCAGGCCTGGTTGTTCCGACGACGCCTCGGGAGACACCGCCGCGGTGGACGAGTGGCGAGCGAGGCGATTGCAGGAGCTGCGAGGCGAGGTGGGCCGGTTCGGGTCCGTCGCGCAGATCACCAACGCCGAATTTATCGATGAAGTGAACAAGGCCGGCGACGGAGTCGGCATCGTGGTCTTTCTGTTCAAGAAGGGCCACTACCACAGCCAGTACATGCAAGTCCTCATTGAGAAGCTGGCCGCCAGGTTCAAGGACGTGAAGTTCTGCCAGATCGGCCACGAGGACTGCATCCCGGACTACCCCGACGCCAACCTACCAACACTCTTCATGTACAGGGACGACAACTTGCTGCGTCAGTCGATTGGCGTCGCCGCGTTCGGCGGCTCCGCCTACGGCATCGACGATGTCGAGTGGGAGATAGCAGAGGCGGGGCTCATTCGAACTGAACTGCCGCGCAATCCGCACGCCCAGAGGCACCGATAGGTGACGGGTGGCGATCTATGGCACCAATGATGGCCGCCCCTGCACACACCCTAACCCGACTCGAGCCTGCCGCCCGGCTTTTGTGAGGTCGTTGCTGCTGCCCCTGTGTACCCTGTGGCGTGAGAGACAGGGCTGCTGCGATCGCCTCCTGCACCCATATCGCTTCCGCTTATTCTGCTGCCGCCTTCGTTTGCTTGCTTCGTCCTTGATGTTTCCTTTTTCTTTTGTTGATCACTTATTTGGCGGGCCTCAACCCTCGGCGACCGCCCCCAAGTCTCTTCTCTTTCTCTTGTCTTGGCGATGGCTATCAGGCTATCAGCACCAGCGCCAGCGCGCGCCCGTGCACACTCTCGGACCTCGGAGCTCTCCGGTTGTTTCTTGTGTATCCGCATTATCGCTATCGCGCCATTGTTATCCTCTTTCTTTCTGATCTGATGAAAAACGGGGAAGAAGGTACGTGCCGTGTGTCGTGTGTGTGTGTGCGGTGTGGCGTGGCAGGGGCGGGTCGCACCTAGCACCAGCATGTATTATGACTAAGATAGAGGCTATAGATATAGGAATAATATATATATATAACCTAATAATAATAATAACTAATATAGCTATATAATATATTATATACAATAATTAATATATAAAAAGATATAAAGCGCCAACAACAAAGTTTCACATCTCCATTGTATTGCACAAGTGCACCGCGACGCACACGTGCACGCGCGCACACCCTTACAACACGCAACACCCACGTAACGTGCTGCTTAACACTCGGAGGGCGCCTCTCACGCCGCGTCCGCGTACCTCTGCTCTCGCCCCGGCGCCGCACGCCACCACACTGTCTAGGTGCCACCATGATGTCAGAGCACGGCCGCGCGAGCGCGCCACGCCCGTACATCCCGCCCACGGCACTCCGCCCTAAGATCTGGGTGGGTGGGCAGTACATCGGCAGGAGACGCCAGGACACCGCCTGCACCATGCGGAGAGTTTGTTGCCCTCCCCCCCAAAGACAAACCAGACGCGTCGTAGTAATCGCCGCCCTCGTGGCGAACGCCACGGCGTCCCATCTAGCTTCATCCTACCAGCCCCATCGCTAGACTGCCGCGCCGCCGCCGCCAAACTGCGTCTTGAGCTGGTACTCCTGCTTGTGCACTCCAAACTTGACCCGCTCGCATACCTCGTCGAGGATGGGCCCGAGATCGGTGGGCTTCTGGCCCAGCGTGTTGGCGAGGTCGATCTTGTGCCAGTACCGCTGTTTCTCGAACTTTTCAAACACCAGGTCGCGGAGCTCCTCTTTCGTGAACTTCTTCTGCAGCTTGGCCTCCTTGGCCTTGCGCTCGACCTTGTCGGCTTTCCGCTTCTTCACCTCGCGCGCCTGCTTGTGTAGCTCGCCCTGCTTCTGCAGCCGCTGCGTCACGCCGCCCAGCTCCAGGTCCTCTGCCTGGGAGATGGCCTGCAGCTCCGGCCGCACGCCCGCCGTATCCTGCCTCCCTCGAACGAGCTGCTTGTAGCTCGACGTCAGCTCCGTTGCCTGCAGATCGCCCTTCAGGTCGATCTTCCCCTCTAGCCGCATCTCGCCGTCGGGTGGTCCGGGCAAGTAGGAGTACATGGCCCCAGGAGGCGCACTGAGCGACAGCGCATACTCCATTGGCGCACCGCTGCTCGCCGCGTCGGCCGGCATCCGCAGTGTAAACTCCTGTCTGCCCGAGGGCCCGGCGGACGCATGAGCCGCCTCGATGATGCCCAGCGAAGCTCCAGGGCCCTGCTTTTTCCACGTCTCGAGCAGGTGCTTGGGCACTTTGACTAGCCAGAGCTTGCTCGCTGGCGCCTTGGACATGCTGGCAGCGCGCCTTTGACAAAAAATAGAAGTCCTTCACATGAATGAATGGTGTTTTTGCGTGTGTAACTCTGCTGCTCTACTCGTACGTATATTCGGGGAGGTCGTCTAATAGAGCTCTACCCGTCATAGCACAGCTGTGTGTGTGTGGTGCATGTACGTAATGTTTTATATTATTATGTAATTATTATGGATGAACCACACAATTTTTACTATTAAATTTAAATAATATAGCATTATTGATTATATTGAGTAAATGTATTGAATTGTGTTGCGTTCAATACGTACTTAATCTTAATCTTAATCTTAATAATATCAATTATAATATATATACATTATAAAAAAAAATATATATATATAATAAACAAACTATAAAAAAAATGGTGTGCTGTGTGCACACGACGAATGGCGCACACCCTGACCCTGACCCTGTGCATAGTACACACAGCACACAGCCTGTGTATTATTATGCACATGTCGTGTGTGTGTGTGTGAATATATATATATATGTATATAATATTAAATACGCAGTAGCAGTAGGGGCACTACGCACCACCTACACGTACCCACACCACATCACACATCATACATCATATCGTCATGGTCATGCAACAAGAAACCTCCAACACAAATACAAATACACCCACCGTTCACACACAAAATTCAACACAGTGTGGCAATCTCTCCCTGCCCAACGCCAACACACCGCGCACGCAGCCACGCCTTATAAATAAACCCATCTTGGGCCTTCTTCTGCAGACACGACTGCCGCCCACCTGCATTTCTCTTCTACTTATTCTTATATGAGTACGAATGTGGTAAACCCTCGGACATAGTCGTCGAAAGTCGAAACCCTGGTGCACCGGACACCGGGTTCCAACCGTCACCCACGGGCTGCCCATCCCGATTGTCATTAGATTAGTATGACTATGGTTAACCTCAGATCTAGACGTCGAAACCCTGGTGCACCGGGTTCGTACGAGAAAGAGCCCTAAAGAACAAGAGCCAAAGAGCCAGAGCAAGGCCAAGAGCCAGAGCAAGGGCCAGAACTACCGCACCCACGGGCTGTCCATCCCTAGCGGCCGGAGCGCCTCCATGAATATGGTTGACCTCAGATCTCCGTCGAATCTAGAACTGGACGTCGAATCTAGAATTGGACCAAAGCGGGGTTTCGGATTAACTCCGGGTGAACTCCGGGTGAACTCTTAACCATAAGTAAAACTAACCCCTACCCTAAATCAGAGAAACCCCCAGCCCGGAAAAGTTTCTCGAACCCAAATCTCTGAAATCCCCTCGGTAGATTCGACGGACGTCGAAACCCCGGGTTAACCCCTTAACCCCGGTGCACCTCGGGTTAACCCGAGGTGCACCGGGTTATTCCTACCGCACCCACGGGCTATCCATGCCGAGCGGCCGGAGCGCCTCCATGCTGTATTTCTCTTCTACTTGTTCTTATATTAGCATGAATATGGTTTACCTCAAACCTAGTCGTCGAAAACCCTGGTGCACCGGATTCCTACCCCCGGGTTAACCGAAGTTAACCCCAAGGGCAAGAGCCAGAGCCAGAGCAGAACTACCGCACCCACGGGCTGTCCATTCCGAGCGGCCGTAGCGCTTCCATGAGTAGCTTGTTGACGGCGCGGCCGGCGACCACCTGCGGCTCGTCGTCGCGAATCTCGAGCACGGTGTGCTCCTTGGCCGTGGCGCGACCAAGCGCCCCACTGCGCGCGAGCTGCGAATGAAACGGAAGATTGGGTTAGATTTAGATAGATAGATAGAGAGATGCTGCGGAAGGGAGTTTGCTAGATAAATAGATAGATAGATAGGTAACGGTGTGCTCCTTGGCCGTGGCGCGGCCGAAAGCCCCACTGCGCGCGAGCTGCCAAAAAAAACGGGGAATTGTCTTGGTTAGGGGGTGTATAGGAATAGATAGAAATATGCTGCGGAAGGGAGTTAGCGTCGGCTACAGGTCATGTAGAGATAGACTGATAGATAAGTAACGGTGTGCTCCTTGGCCGTGGCGCGGCCCAGCGCACCACTGCGCGCGAGCTGCGAATAAAACGGAAGATTGGGTTAGATATAGACAGATAGATATATAGATGCTGCCGAAGGGAGTTTGCGTTAAAACTAAACAGGTCACACGCCCCACATACGTCAAGAACAAGCCCACAAACGAACCCACAAACGAACAGAACGGCCAACGGCGCAACGACCGCTTAGCAGTGGATACGGGTTATGTAGATATAGATTGATAGCTAGGTGACGGCGTGCTGCTTGGCCGTGCCGTGACCGAGTGCCCCAATGCGCGCGAGCTGCGGACAAAACGAGAGATTGCGTTGGTTAGGGGGTATTCAAAGGTGCCCTGTGCGCCTAAGTGATTCGACTTCGAGTTTCCTATAATCAAAACAACGAAACTCTTAGTGGTGGTCAACCCGTAGATGTAGGTATATATAGATATATAGATGTATAGATATATATCATGTGCGCACCTGGTTAGCAGCCTCGAGCCCAGAGATGTAGGCACGCCCATGACAGAGGCCCTCAGCGTATATATATAACATAGAAATGTCTATATATGTATGTATATATATATATATATATATATACATACATACAAATATATATATCATGTGCGCACCTGGTTAGCAGCCTCCAGCCCAGAGATATAGGCGCGTTCCTGGCACAGACCCGCGGCCTATAAACTGGCTCAGGCCCGTGGTCTATACATACTAGATATAATATAGATCGAAAGATTGATAATATAAATATAGATATGTACAGATATATACGTAGACATAACACGCATACACTATTCGCACCTGGTTAGCAGCCTCGAGCCCAGAGATATAGGCGCGTTCCTGGCACAGTCCCTTGGCTTTTGTCTCGCGATCGCCGAGCCGGACCCAGTCACCAGCGCAGACGAGGTTGGGAACGGACGTCTGCAAGAGGGGGGGGGTTGTCACAAATCAAGGTGGATATATACGTATATGTATGTATATATATTTAATATGTAGATTCCAGTCACCAGCGCAGACGAGGTTGGGAACGGACGTCTGAAACAACATTGGACAACACCGAGTTAGGGGTTAAACCTCGCCGGTGCAGGCTTAACCATAGATATCGATATCTATATCTATATCTATATCCACTTATATCCATATA
>Ga0209491_10009941_pt1 | contig 11543 bp, 8 predicted proteins | sample BON02_FD_187213 | JGI IMG/M metagenome (GOLD analysis project Ga0209491, IMG submission 187213) | Freshwater microbial communities from Lake Bonney liftoff mats and glacier meltwater in Antarctica - BON-02 (SPAdes) (version 2) | ecosystem: Environmental > Aquatic > Freshwater > Ice > Glacier...
CTTTTTTGCTATTTTTGAATTCTCTGGCCTTCTGACCTCCCTGTCCCCCCACACAGCACACGACACATAGACATTCACTCACAGACAATGTCCCGCCCACACCCCCCATTTATTCCTCGGCAGGAGCCAAGGCCACCTCCCTGTATTCCGTCGGCGAGAGTATGACGTTGTTGTTGTTGTTGCTGATAACCAGCTGGGATGCCTCCTAGATGAATAAATGGGGGGCAAAAAGGGCCGGGAGGTTAAATCAGACATTTCATGGACCGGTAGATAAAAGCAGCACGATACGCTACGATTGTCATACCTTGGCTGTGGTGGAGGCTTCCAGGTCGACCTCTTGATCTTTGCCGCCCACTTTCAAGCTGCTGGCCTTGGCGTCGTTGCCTGCCATCTTCATAAGCCTCGTCTCCAGCACGCGTAGAGCCTGTGGGTTGAAGGGCGAAGGGAGGGGAGGACGATGAGCGCGTGGGTTATTCAAATTTAGAGTAAGTGTGCAGAGGCGAAAATGGGCTATTAAACTCGCCCTTTGGAATGTGCTCTCTAATTATGCCCTCTAGCAACTTTACTACCCACACCCTTCCTCCTTCTTCCTCCCCCGTGCTTTTCGCCCCTCTTACTCACCTTGGCTTTTCTTCTCTCCGCCACGGGGTCCACCTTGTGAGGGGCGCCACCAACAAGCAAAGAGCCTCCTTTTGGCTTATGCTGCTGGTGATGCTGGTGCTGGTGCTGCTGGCCGCCTTTGCTGCCTGACAAGTCGTCGCCTCGCCCAAGCAAGAGGCTTTCTTCCTCCGCAATCAGGTTGGACGCCATGGCCAGCTGGTTTGTGGGACAGTAAGAAGGCGGGAATGTTTGATGAGAGACAGAAATTATATGAAGTAGAGCGGGACCCGAGTTTTTGAGTAAGTTGAGGCAGGCAGACAGAAAGACAGAGGAAAGATGGAGGGGCACACTTCTCAAGAACCAACGTACCTCGCGTTCTTTGCACTGACCCAAGAGAGTCGAGACGCCATAGCAGAAATTGAAGAGCGGTCCCAGGTATGGACGCAAAGCCTGATAATGGGAGGAAATTTGAAAACAATGGAGGAGAAAGGGGAAGGTTCGAGTGAGAGTATTTTTAAACCTCATCGACCTCCTTCTCCACCTTTTCGTCCCTGTCGAGCCACCACCCCCTTGCACCCCACCCTCCCTTCCTCCCATATCCCTCCCCGTCATCCGCCTCTTCAATACACTTACTCTAGGAAGAAGGTTGACAAGCTGAAAATCGTCCGACGTGTCCCCAACGGTCCCATCCCTATTGTGAGCAAAAAATCTCAGGTACGCCCACGACAACACAAAGGAACACGCCACCAAAGGCAGGTCCATCGCGATCCCCCGCCCGCTTGCCGTCTGAGTGGACAGTAACAAACGGAGGGCCGCCGAGAGACACAGCCAGGCAAAAGGGAGGTGCTGCACACGGAGAGTTCGATTGGTGCCACCGCAGAAGGAAGGGAGGGAGGAGAGGACGGCTTCGCTGGGGAGCTTTTGAGCAAGCAACACGAGGTAGGCCATGAGGACAGGACCGTACCCGTAGGTGGGGGAAAAGAACAAATTCTCCCAGCGCGTGATGACATACCCGAGGAAGATCCACATGCTGGTCCACAGGGATGAGCCAACGGCCGCCACCACCGTCAGAGCGGCCAGGCGGACGGGCTCGAGCAGGTCTTCGAAGGGGCCGAAGCGCCCCACCACCCACCCTAGGAGGGCTAGATCCAGTAATAGCTTTAGTAGCGATGTCTCGGTGAAGGCACAGGTCAACGTGGTCCAGATGAAGAAATCTGTGAGGTGGGCGTGGGTGGGAATGGGGTTGGGAGACGGGGGGTGGTAAGAGGAGGAGTGAAAGGCGGGGGAGGACACGATGGTTCGATGGAGGGCCTTGAAGTTTAGATGGAGGTATGTAGGTTTGGCGTTGCGGAGATGTACTTATTGTACCGGTTACGGCTAAGAGCGCGACAGATGCCTGAGTGCATGGGCTGGAGAAGGGAAGGGCGATAGCTCTGGAGGCATGCCCAGCTTGGATGATGCCAGGCAAGCCTCCCTTCCAGACATCCAGACAAAGGTGCCATGACTGCACGAAGCTTTACGATCCACCAAATAGATGTACGCACACTTGCGCTCAACACAATACACATGTTCACACCCCGCAAACCACCCTCACAATACGTACTGTTCATGTAAGTGGTGCCCAGCACAAGGGGTAGACCAAGGCCCATGCCTTTGGGACTTAGGGTCATGGCCGTGTAGGCCGCGATAAGCGTCAAGGCGGTGCCCACAAAGAGCCTGGCTTCTCCCAGCTTGGTCCTGCTACTGCCGCTGCCGGTGGAGGAGGACGACATGGTGTGTAGCTAGGCGAGGGAGGGTGCTGCTAAGGGCGTGGGCGCAGGTTGTTGAAGAGTAGTGGGCGATCGGCGATCACCAGCTGGGCGGGGCGCACCAAGGCTGGCAAGAAGACTCTGTGGTTTGTGTTGTGTAGGGCATGGTAGTGAGTGGGAGCAAGGTGGTTAGCCACGACGCACGGTGCCAATGCCAATGCAAGGGAGAGGCGCCCACGGCCGCGTTCAAAATGCAGCCCCACCAAAACCAAAACTAACCTCCCCATCCTACACGATTATGGCCATATGCGCATGGACTTAGGTGCCCCACTTTCAAGGCAGGCCCGGCAGCAATTGACGAGAAATCTTGCGCGTGGGCTTAAGCAACCTATTCTCAGCCTGTGTGTTGCGTCGTGGTCCATTCTTAGGCTTCCAAATCGCCACTCCCCCCTCTCTATTTGATAGGCCAAAGCGGGGGGGACTCGGCCGCGGGTCCTTTTCAAACGACAGAAAGCAAAACATATTTGAAAGCAAAAAACACGCGCTCGGGTATGTGAGTAAGTCGCTCGTCTGTGTCGCTTCTTTCGTGCTTTTGCTTGACCTCAGACCCGTCTATTTGCGGAGTAGCACTCCCGGGCGATTTCATCTCTCTTGTCTCTCATTGTATTTGGTGTGTCTTTCTACAACGACCGCACGTTCCACACCTATATCATTACATCAGTCCGTCAAAATCTCTATGTTTGAGTAATCTTTAGATTCCCGTAAATCTTTGAAAAGAGTTCAGGAAACCTATTGCCCTATGAAGAGGTCTACGAGTACGCATCCCTTACTTGTTTAATTCACCCGCCAAGTCGGCGCCGCACGCACTATATAGATTCTAGCTTGTTTTGACAGTCTCTTGCTTGCTCGATGGCATATTTAAATTTACTGTTTATTGATCTGAGAGGTCGTCATATGTATCTCTACCTACAATTTGCGGTCACGCTCAAGCGTCTTGCATTTTTCAAGCTCCTGATTTTTGGGATGGGGTGAAAAGGCGCGACGGCTATCAAAACTACTATATCTCATCATTTACACTCTCTTTCCCTTTCTCTACAACATGGTGGACATGAACAGTGTCTCAACCCTCGCACTCGTCTCTCTCTCTCTTTTTCGGTCTCTAGAACCAAATCTACGCCATTCGAACCGCCTGCACTTCTTCGCCGCGACGCTCCTTCTCCCTGGCTTCCGTCGCGTTGACTCCCCACTCCGTCGCGGCTGATGAGACCTCGAGCGCAATCTTGCGCATGGACGCGGCGGCTTCCTCGCCCAGCTCCTCAATCAAGCCCACAAAGTGCCCGCCTTGAATCTGCAGCAACTCGTGGGGGGTTCCGTACTCAACCACTTGGCCCTTGTCCAGCACCACAATCATGCTGTAGTCGATGATGGTGTCCTGTGGGGTGTGTGTGTGTATTTTTGATGAGACATTTTTTTTCCATGTGTTCAAGTGCAAGACACTGTTGCGCGCGCGCCCCCAAACAGTAGATTAATTCGCGTGGCGGATGAAGAGAATTTGATAGATCAGCTACTTACCAATCGATGCGCCACAGTGAGAATCGTGCAGTCGGCAAAATTCTTGCGGATGGTCTCTTGAATCTTGCGGTCGGTAGTGGTGTCCACACAAGCAGTAGCTGTTTAGTTTTGTGTTGGGAAAATGGCGAGCGATGAGAAGCCGGTCGTAAGAAGCAAGGATGGGACAGATTGCACGAGCGCGCTAGGAATCGTCAATATATATATATAGATACTTTAAAAAAAACTCAATTGCAAACACAAGTACGCACCTTCATCCATGATGATGATCTTACTCTTGCGCAGAAAAGCCCGCCCAATGCACAGAAGCTGCTTTTGTCCGATCGAAAAGTTCTCGCCCCGTTCTGCGACGAGCGTGTCCAGCTGCAATGGCAGGGCCTTGACATCATCGTGCAGATAGACGCGACGCAGCGCCTCCCTGTAGTGTGATAAGTGGAAGAGAGAAAGGTGAATTAGTCCGTCAAAGCCCAGACTTTGTCAAACTATACATAAAGACACCCTCAAGCCACTCAAAAGCAAACCTACCAAATTGCCGCGTCGTCCGATAGGCCCAGCGGGTCCAAATTGAATCTCAAAGTGCCCGAAAACACCACGGGATCCTGCGGAATGACAGTCAGCCGGGAGCGCAAGTCGTTCAAGCCCAGCTTGGCAATGTCGATGCCATCAATCACAATGGAGCTGCCGGGCTCCGCCTCGACCATTCGAAAGACGGCTTGGCCCAAGGAGGACTTTCCGGCGCCCGTCCGCCCCACAATCCCCACCTTGTCCCCCGCCTGGATGCTCAAACTCAAGTTGGTCAATATCGTGTCCAAGTCAGGGCGATAACGCAACGACAAATTCTCAATTTCAATCGCCCCGTGCTGCGGCCAGTCCTGCGGGGGGCGCACGGCCATCACCTCGGGCGCTTCCTCAGGCAACTCCAAAAAGGTCACGAGGCGCTCCACAGCGGTAAAACTGTTCTCCGTCTCCACCACCAAGCGCACCGTCCATTGCAGCAAGCCGGTCAACTGCAGCGTGTAAATGAGCGCCAACCCCAGAATGGAGGGCGACATTTGAATGCGTTCCTCGTTCTTGTCCCCCAAATTGCACAGCGTCACGCCCAAAAACGCCAACACCAGCATCACCGACGTAGAGAGCATATCAAGCCGAATGGCCAACCACCGACTGGTGAGCCAAAACAGCAGAAAAAGGGAGGTGTTGTGGTCGACTGCATCATAATGCCGGGTCACAAAGTCCTGGTTCCGGCGGAACGCCCGAATGCTAACCAAGCCTTGGAGCATTTCGCTAAAGGACGAATAAATCGGGGACCGCGACACGCTTTCCAAGCGCTTGACTTCCCGCGAGGTCTTGCGGAAGAAGAGGTACGCCACGTAGAAGAACGTGATGATGGGCGCGAAAAAGAGGAGGAACCACAGGGAAGAGCTAAAGCACAGACCCATAATCGACAAGACAAAAATAGCGTTCTGAAGCAGCTGGAGCAAAGTATCAGGCAAGACTTGATCCACATGGTCCAGGTCCTTGCTGAAGCGATTCAGGATGCGCCCGTGCGGCACCACGTCAAAATACAGGTTCACGGGCGCGCGCAACACCCCCCGCATCAGCCGATCGTGCAAACGGGAGCAGGAACGAATCGAGGCCCACAACAGCATGCGAGAGCGCAACAACGCCAAGCCCATCGTCAAGACAGCAAACGTCCAGTAGACGCCGACCCAAAAGTCCATGCTCCGCGCCAGGTCCCGCGTGTTGGTCGTCTCGCCCGAAATCGCCTCGACCGCGCGCGTCAGCCATAAATCCACCATGACACGCATCGCTTGGCCCAAACCAAAAATAAAGAGCAAGCTCAAGGCCAACCAGATGCCGCCCGCGCGCGTTTTCGTGGCCCCAGCAAAGTACTGGATGTACACGCCCATGGAGACCTGGCCAACTTCCCGATCCTCCTTGCCAATCAAGGCCCCAGCGGCCGCCGCGGCGTTTTCGACTCCCTCCATGGCCTCGGGCTCCTCCTGCTCCACCATCACCACGGACGGGAGGCGATCAAAACACGCGGCCGACTTGCTCATTTGAGTGCACAAGACCGGCAAGGGATCGACAGGCGAGGCGGGCTTCTTGAAATACTGCGGGAACTTCGGCGCCAGCTTTTGGAAGCTCCCCGACCCGACGACTCGCCCACCTTCCAAAATCAAGATCTGATCGGCCGCAGAAAGAAGGTGGTAGTTGGAGGAGAGGATCAAGAGCCGAGTTTTTCCAGCCAGCCGGTCGCAGATGGCCTCGTCGAAGATGGCGCGCGAGACGTGGGCGTCGACGGCGCTCAAAGGATCGTCCAAAATGTAGACATCAGCATCCGCGTAGATAGCCCGTGCAAGAGAGACGCGAGCCTTTTGGCCCCCGCTCAAGTTGATGCCGCGCTCGCCAATTTCCGTCGCATCCCCCGCCGCCAGGTTCTCCAAGTCCGTCTTGAGCTGGGCAGCGGCCAAAGTAGCGCGGTACTTGGTGCGATCATAGGGCTTCCCGAACAAAATGCACTGACGCACGGTAAGGTTCTGAATCCAGGCCTGTGTTTGGGTTTGGATTTTTAAAAAGAAGTTATAGAACGGTTTGGGAAGAATGAGCGTCAAATATAAGGCAACGCACGCATTTGCAGACGCGCCCAGAAACTAAAAGCCGAGAGAAAATCACAGAAATTCGGAACCCATTCAACAGAACCACAAGTAACTCAGACTTACCTCTTGCCCCACGTACGCAATACTGCCTTCCAACTCGCGACGACCCCTGACACACGCAATCTCGCCCAGCACAGCCGAGACCAAGGAGGACTTGCCCGCGCCCACCGCCCCAATTACAACAACCAATTGACCTCGCTTGACTTTCAGATTAATGTTCTCCAGCGTGAGAGGAAGATGGCGCATGGGCGAAGTCAGTGCCGACGACACCACGCGAGCAGGCGCCTCTTCGTCCGTGGCGGCCGTGGCAGGGAGGGCCGCGGCCGCGGTGAAGGCATCCGCATCCGTCTTGGCAACAATGACAGCCTTGGGCTTGCCCTTCTTCTTGGCCTTGGCGGCCTTCTTGGCAGCTGCGGCAGCTTCCTTCTCCTTCTGAACCGCAATGGCAGCCGCGGCGGCGCTGGCCGTGGCGAGCTCATCGTCGGCCCAGGTGAAGTCGGCGTGCTCAAGGCGAATCACAATGTCCGAGTCGCCGGTAGAAGCTGAACCGTCCGTCGGCGGTGGTGTTGGCGTGGCCGCGGGCTCCAACTCTTTCTCTATCATGAAAGCATTGACCCGCTTCATCGCAATACGATAATCCGCAAGATTGGCCACGGCGTTGGGCATTGCAGCCATGGGCAACCGAATGAGATTCATAAACGCAAGCGCCGTAAACACGCGGTCCAACCGAGGCTCGTCGTCAATGTAAAAATACACTGTAAACGTCACAACTGAGACCAAGACAGGCGCCAAGAACAGCACCACAACGGCCGTCACCTTGATCATCAGGAGCGCCGCCAAAGCCACGATCTCCTCCTTGCGCACCTTCTCAATCATTTCCCCAACGGGCCCTTCCCAGCAATAAAGCTTGATGACACGAATGCCTTGCAGCACTTCATTGGTCAGCTTGACACGCTCGTCCGTCAGACGCACCAGGATCTCGCGCGCCTTGCCGTTGCCATAGGCCGAGTACGCCTGGAAAAACATGCAGAGCACCATGAGCCCCGCACCCACCAGCCCAGACTTGCCCAAAACGCCAATCGTCAAGAAGATGGACACCAGAATCACAATCGGCGCAGCCCAGCACCACTGCGAGGTCAACATGCCTTGGTAAATCCGCTCGCTGTCCACGCCCATCATCGTCACAATGGCCCCCGTCGTGTACTTGCGCCGTGCCGCGGGCGACAAGCGCATGCTCTTCTCATACACCATCACTTGCGTCGCTGTCCGCAAATAAGTCCCAAAACGAGTCTGGTGGTAAAACGTCGAGTTGATCGCCAGCACGGCCACGAACGACGTGGCCACCAAGCACGCCGCCAAGTAGTATCCATTCTCAAGACCCAAAAAGTAGGCGCCGCTCGGTCGGTTGTTCATCTTATCGGCAATATACTGGAGCAAGGCCCCCACCCAAAAAGGCTGCATGATAAACGCACCTATGAATATGAACTGCCCCACAAACCCAACCATCCACCGCCAGAAAAACGTCCGAAAAATCACCGCGCCAAACGACGTGCGCGGATGCGTACGCTGGAAGGCCACCACCCGATTGCGGACCACGCGGGAGGCATGCGCGCTTGGCGCGGCCGGTATGTCCTCGTCCTTCAAAGGCTTGTGTGCCCCTTGCCACAGGAGCGGGTCCAACCACGACAAAAACAGCACGGAGGGCCAGCGGGCCTTGTCGAGCGGGCTGGGCTTGCGCTTGGTCTTCTTGCTGGTGGTGGTGGTGGTAGTGATGGCAATGGTAGTAGTGGCAGGGAGGGCAGGCGGCGGAGAGATGTTTGAGGGCGGTGCCACGTAGGAAGAAGACCAGCCTCGGGTTTGCCTAGGAGCCATCGCAAAAGTCACGGAAGCTTGCTTGGGCGAGGGAGGAGAGGAGGGCTCGACGAGGGGGTGCGTGGCCGTCGGCTTGAGGGCAGGGAGAGAAACAGGGGACGCGTGCGCGGCGGGAGAAGAAGCACCAGAGCTGGCAGTCAAGATCGTCGTAGTCGTTGTCATCGATGTACTTGGGGTGGCCCGCGCGGGGGAGGGTGGAGCGGTGGGGGCAGCAGCTTGTTGACGCTGGGAGGCGAAGAGGGAAGAAGACGACGAGGCCAAGACAGCTGGGAGGGGTGCCAACACTTTGGAGAGGGGGCTTGCGTTATCGTCTTCTTCCTCGACCGCAATTACTGCAGGCGGTGGAGAAGAGGAGGAGGACAACGCTTGCTGGGCAGGACTTGGCGTGACCGTCATCGGTGCAGCAGGGGAGGGAGCAGGGGCCAGCACAGGAGGAGGAGGAGGAGGAGGGACCACAGCCACGGGCGTCGTCAAGTCATACGTCTCCAAAGCCGCTTGCTCAGCCGTGGCTTGGCCGTCGTGGACAGACGCAGAGGAAGGAAGAGTTGTCGTCGCTGCGGGCGTCGGTGCTGGCGTGGGGGAGGGTGGAGCAGTAGCAGGAGCAGTTGCATGGGCCGGGACGGCAGCGGCAGTTGGCTGCGGCTGCGACACCAGCCCCGCCAGTCGGGCCTCCTCCTCGGTTGTGGGTGACAAGGCATCGTAGTAAACAAGTTGATCGGAAGCTCGACGATGTGCCCCGGCATGCTGCTGCTGGGCTTGGGGCGGGACCGATGTCCCTTCGGAGGGTAGAGGAGGAGGAGGAGGAGTGACACCCGCTTGGTCCAGGCCCGGGGAGAGGATGCTCATCGACAAGGCCAGCAACTCCGCGTAGTTTCTTTGCTTGGGAATGAGGTCCTGGGGTGCCTCGTGGTTGTCGGGTCGGTCCCCCATGGCTAGTGTGGGTGAGTGACCCCAATGCCAGCGCTGCTCTTCAAGCGCGTGTACGTTTTGTTCTCCAACGCCAAAAAAGCAAGGAGATGATCCCGAGTTCTTGCCTTTTGGCTGCTTTGCGCTGTGCGTTTAGGGGTGGGTTGAGAACGGAGGGATGCACCTTGGAGTGTGAAGTAAGGTGATTGTCTCTTTCTGTAGGGCTTGTGCTAGCACGAGCGTAATGAGAGGAAGTTTGCTGGAGTCAGTGCTAATAATAATAAGAGAAGAACACGCTCGGGGGCAGAGAGATCGGTGCTGGTTTGCCGTTGTCTTTCTTTGCTTCCTGCACTTCCCCCCCCCCAGGTCAAAGGACACACCCTATTTTTGTCTAGTATGTGAGGCTTTAGAGCGTGTGTGAGTTCAACATTCTACCACGTAGGTTGCTGGGCGACTGAAAAGACCTCCCCCACAACCACAACATACACAGACCCAGTTTCCTGCTGGCCTTTCAGCGACCCCTCTCTCCAGCGGCAGAACTCACCACCCATGCTGCCACGGTGGGAAAAGGAGGCGTGCTCCACACGAAAGCAAGTCTCCACGTCGACCGGAGCCACTATCGCTGTGTTGCGTCGGCGTGCGAATGATAGGCGTGGCTCTTGCCTCTCTTGTCGTTTTCCCAGGCAGGCCTTTTACACAGCCAAGCAAACCCCCTTCCCTGGGCACTCACCAAGAATGATGTCACAACAACCTCAAGGACGCGTACGCATTCCTTTCTCACCCCATGTCCGTTCCCCTTCCCCTCCCCCCCAGCCCGCCCTTCCTAAACCATACCTGCCTTTCGTCACGTCGCTGTCAACGCTGGCACCAGCCGCCAGCTTTATTCAGGTGAGTTGGAGACCGACAGGAGGGAGAGAAAGCCCAGAGAGTGCTGCGCGCCCCCTTTTCGTACTGGTGGGCCTGATGCCCTAAAGGTTGTGGCCTTTCTTTACTCACGCCGGCCCCTTTTTTCTCCCTTCCCACCCCAGGTCTTTGAACCGCCAGATTTGTCCTCGTCGTCGTTTGTCGTCTCGTCAAGAAAATGGCCTCGATGTACCTAAAACGCTACCCCATGCTGTTCAAAGCCGTGTTGCCGGGGACGACGGCTATTGCCTGCGGCGACATGTTGTGTCAGCGCTTGGAGGGAAAGGAGGAGATTTGCATAGAGCGCACAGCGCGGATGGCTATCACGGGTGCCGTGATTGTGACGCCGTCTGCCTATTACCTGGGCTCCAAGATTGAGCGCATCGTGCCGAAAGGTAAGCAGGAGGGGGGGAAGAGCGGGGCATTAAAGCCGAGCAAGAGGGGAGGGCTTTTTGTGTGTGCTTGTGTGTCTTTAAAGTGTGATTCTTGTGGTGTGTGTGTGTGATTTGGGTGACTAAGTATGTGTGTACGGGTCGAGGCCCATTTTTGTGTGTGAGGGCGATGATGATAACAATCAGAGGGAGGAGAGGGGGAGGACATACAGGCCCATAACCCCACCCGTACCCCTTTATCTTTGTGTTTTCCTCCTCCAGCCCCTGTCTTTGGCACAATTCACTCACCTTCTTCCCTTCCTCCCTCTCTCCACCCACCCACCCACCCCACCAAACAGCCAACACCACCTTCACCACCATCGTCAAAGCCGGTCTCAACGCCGCCTGCTCCGTCGTCTTCATCGTCGGGAGCTTCTGTGGCAACAACCTCTTGCAAGGCCGTGGGTTTGAAGTCCTCCGCGCACAGGTGAGTTTAAAAATGTATATTCTTTTAGTTTCTCCCCTCCCTCCCTCCCTCCCTTCTATCTTCATCACCATCCATCCCTCCCTCCCTCCCTCCCTCCCTCCCTCACCTTCAAATCACCCAACAGCTCGGTGAGCGTCTCTTACCCACCTATGCCTCGGGTCTCGCCTATTGGACTGGGGCGAACTTGTTGCTCTTTTCGGGGGTTGTCCCTCAAACCGTTGCTGCTACTGCAGCTTTTTCCGTGTTGTGGAATGTGCGGATGAGCAGTGCCTTGAATCGGAAGACACCTGAGGCGGAGGCGGCGTTGGCGAGGGAAGAAAGAAGTCGACGGGCTGCGAGTGCGATGCGGGTGACGGTTGGGAAGATGCAGAAGGAGAGTGGGAGTAGTAGTAAGAGCAGTAGTAGAAGTGAGCAGCAGAAAAGCAAG
>Ga0209491_10009944_pt1 | contig 11542 bp, 5 predicted proteins | sample BON02_FD_187213 | JGI IMG/M metagenome (GOLD analysis project Ga0209491, IMG submission 187213) | Freshwater microbial communities from Lake Bonney liftoff mats and glacier meltwater in Antarctica - BON-02 (SPAdes) (version 2) | ecosystem: Environmental > Aquatic > Freshwater > Ice > Glacier...
GACTCTGTTTTTGTTGGCTGCCGATCTTCGTCGTCATCCAACTCCCGCCCACCCGTGTCCCAGTTTCTTCTGTTTTGTTGGTGTGGCCTGTCCCGCGCGGGGTTTCTGTCATTCCCCGCGCTGTTTCTTTAAGTCAATCTACAGGCATTTGTCATCTTGGGAATACCCCTCCCCGCTCTACTGTCTAATACGGACAAATCTTTCTCCACGCCAACGGCCAACGGCCAAATCGCGCCATGATCAGGCAGCGCTCGCGGTGTCGGCAGAGGCGCGGGGAGCCACACACCGAGCACGCACGGCCTCGGAGTCCTTCTCGCATGAGGACGAGGACGTGCCCGATGGTGCCTTTCGACTTCGAGCGAGCGCATTGACGCGGCGCACTGTGGGCTGACTGCACAAGCAACGGCGGAAAGCTCCACCAACAAGCTCAAGCTGGGGAGCGGGGCGCTCCAAGGCGACCGACTCCACGCCGCTCGACCGGCGCCCGCGGCGACGGTGCGCGGCGCAGCGACGGCGCGCGGCGCAGCTCGCTTCTTGGCGCCTGGCGCGAGCCCGGCACCAAGTTCGGCGAGATCGTTCGGCTTCACCAACGAAACCAGGCTCGGGCGCGAGGCGCGCCACGCGCAAGGCGCATCAGCGACGGCGCGCGGCGCAGCAGCTCGCTTCTCGGCGCCCAACGCCAGCCCGGCACCAAGTTCGTCGGCGCCCGGCGCGAGCCCGGCAACAAGTTTGGCGAGATCGTTCGGCTTCACCAACGAAAGCAAGCTCGGGCGCGAGGCGCGCTAAGTCAGCCGGCCCGTTGCGGCCGGCGTACAACGGCGGCGCGCAAGGCGCACCAGCTAGCAACGACGCGCATCGCGGCGCCGACGCAAGGTGCGCCATCCTCTCCCCGGGCCCTTTTTGCAGTGGCAGCTGGCCAAGCAAACGGCGGCGGAGGGTGGTTTTTGAGGTCTCCAGCCAGCGGGCAGGAGCGAGACCTATATGCAGGCTACCTACGCGGCGCTCCCGGCGCGCGAGGAGCCGGACCGGGCCTACACATCGCTCTCAGCGTGTGAGGCGCCAACCTCAGTAAGGGCCGCTGTGAATGGGCAGGGTTTTTCCCCCCTCCATTCAAGCGTACCCTATGAGAAACCTCGGTAAGGGTCGCTGTAATGGGCCGGGTTTTCCCCCCCTCCATTCAAGCGTATCCTAGGCCAACTTTGGTAAGGGCCGCTGTGAATGGGCCGGGTTCTTTCCCCCTCCATTCAAACATATCCTAGGCCAACCTCGGTAAGGGCCGCTGTGAATGGGCGGGGTTCTTTCCCCCTCCATTCAAGCGTATCCTAGGCCAACCTCGGTAAGGGCCGCTGTGAATGGGCCGGGTTCTTTCCCCCTCCATTCAAGCGTATCCTAGGCCAACCTCGGTAAGGGCCGCTGTGAATGGGCCGGGTTCTTTCCCCCTCCATTCAAGCGTATCCTAGGCCAACCTCAGTAAAAGCCGCTGTGAATAGGCCAGGTTCTTTCCCCCTCCATTCAAGCGTATCCTAAGAGAAACCTCAGTAAGGGCCGCTGTGCATGGACCGGGTTTTCCCCCCTCCATTCAAGCGTAGCCTAAGAGAAGGACACGGTACTACGCCAGATGGCGAGACATGTACCGATATTTAATGGGGCACTCCAATTGGAGTTTAACAGGGGAGTTCTGACGGCCGTGCAGTTGATTCTGACAGCCGTACAGTAAGTCTACCCCGGACACAAAGGTTTTTATCCTTTGTTTTTGTGTCTCTTCTAAGCTCTGGCTTTACTAGAAATCTTGTTTCGTCGGGGAGCCCTGACGGCCGTACAGTTGATTTCTGACTTCCGTACAGTGAGCCTACCCCGGCAGAAGAATACCAAAGGGGGGGGGCGTTGTGGACACCAATTCTCGATAGGAGAATAGGCCACAACCGCGAGGTCCCAAGCCCTTGTTCGTTTTTCTCTCCTAGGCTCAGGGTTTCTCAATAAGGTTTTCTTTTGTCGGAGTGTTTCTGTTCCCGACGGCCATACAGTCCATGTACTCGCGGCCGTTAGGTAGTAAGCCCTACCTATACAGAAAAATACTGCGGGGGTCCATTGTCTCTCCTCGGCTTAGGCTTTCTTAATAAGGTTTTTTTTTGTAGGAGTGTTTCTGCTCCCGACCATTTTGAGCGTTCAGTTTGCAAGCTACCAACGCAGCGCTCCCAGCGTGCGAGGAGCCGGCGTGGGCGCGGGCCTGCACATCGCTTCCAGCGTGTGAGGCGCCAACCTCAGTAAAGGCTTTAAGCGTAAAGGCTGCTGTGAATGGGCGGACAATTCTCCCCCCCCTATTCAGGCGGTGTCTAGGAGGGAGGCTACGTCCCCAGCAACCTACGCAATGCTCCTAGCGTGCGAGGTGCCTACCTCAAGAGGGGCCGCTACGACTAGGCTAGAAGGAATTTCCCCTTCTATTCAAGCAGGCTCTAGGGGAGAGGCTCAGTACCCAGGTCGAGAGGCGGGACCCGTACCTTTATTTTCCGGACACGTCCAGGGAATGTCTCCTTTTTCCTTTGCAGCGCGCCTCATGTGCGAGGCGCCAACCTCAAGGACTGTTGCTAATAGCCGAATGGATTTGTCCCTAGCCTCTCGTACGGTGCCTTAAGGTCTCCAGCGCCAGTGGCCAGTGGGCAGGAGCGAGACCTATTTTGCAAGCTACCTACGCAGCGCTCCCGACGTGCGAGGAGCCGGCGCGGGCCTGCACATCGCTTCCAGCGTGTGAGGCGCCAACCTCAGTAAGGGCTGCTGTGAATGGGCGGGCAATTGTCAATTGTTTCCCCCCCATTCAGGCGGTGTCTAGGAGGGAGGCTACGGTACTCTGCCAGGTGGCGAGACCGGTACCGATATTTTTGGGCCACCCCAATAGGGGGCCCCCAGCAACCTACGCAACGCTCCTAGCGTGTGAGGTGCCTACCTCAAGAGGGGCCGCTACGAATGGGCTAGAAGGATTTTCCCCTTCCATTCAAGCAGGCTCTAGGGGAGAGGCTCGGTACCCAGGTCGAGAGGCGGGACCGGTACGTTTATTTTCCGGACACACCCAGGGGGTGTTTCCCTTTCCTGTCACAGCGTATCTGGTGTGTGAGGTGCCAACCTCAAAGCCTGTTGCGAGTAGGCGAGATTTGTCCCTCCTAGCCTCTCGTACAGTGCCTAGGAGGAAGGCTCGGGCGCCCAGCCGAGAGGCGGGACGACCGGCACCGATGTTTCTTAGAGCTTTCTTTTCGTCGCGGAGTTCTGACGGCCGTACAGTTCTGACGGCCGTACAGTAGGCCTACCCTGACATAAAATACCGCTAGGGCCGCTTGGACACCAATTCTCGGGAGGGAGAATGGGGTTGCCGCCGCGGACTCCCAGGGCGAGGATAAACAGAGTCTGTAACCTCAGTTTAGTTTTTCTTTTGTTTTCTTAGGCCCCATATACTGGAAAAGCCTGTGAATAGGTGAATGGATTCGTCCCTCCTAGCCTCTCGTACGGTATCGGGAAGGAAGGCTCGGCGCCCAGCCGAGAGGCGGGACCGGCACCGAATTCTCTTAGCGTTTTCTGTTCGTCGGGGAGTTCTGACGGCCGTACATTTCTGACGGCCGTACAGTAGGCCCACCCCAACAGAAAAATATCGCTGGGGGCCGCTGGTTCAACACCAATTCTCAAGACGGAGAACGGGGCCGCCGCCGCGGGCTCCCAGGGCGAGTATAAACAGAGGCTGTAACCTCAGGTTTATTTTTTTTTCTTAGGCGCCGTATACCGGATAGGCCTATAATTGTTGCGCTCTGCGAGCTTTGTCTGGGTGTCTTCCCTTTTTGAGCTTGTGTGATAGTGCTGGCTTGCTGGCGGGACTGGTACCGATTTTTGTTTGGCCACCTCAAGGGGGCGCCCCCAGCAACCTACGCAACGCTTTTAGCATGCGAGGTGCCTACCTCAAGACGGGCCGCTACGAATGGGCTAGAGGGATTTCCCCCTTCCATTCGAGCAAGCTCTATCTCTAGGGGAGAGGCTCGGTACCCGGGCCGAGAGGCGGGACCGGTACCTTTATTTTCCGGACATGCCCAGGGGGTGTTTTTCTTTTTTCCTTCACAGCGTTTCTGTTTCTGTGGCGTGCGAGGCGCCAACCTCAAGGGCTGTTGCGAATAGGCGAACAGATCCGTCCCTAGCCTCTCGTACGGTGCCTAGGAGGAAGGTTTGGGCGCCCGGCCGAGAGGCGGGACTGGCACCGATTATGTTTTTATAGAGTTTTCTTTTCGTCAGGGTCAGGGAGTTCTGACTGACGGCCGTACAAATCTGACGGCCGTACAATAGACAATAGGCCTACCCCGACATAAAATACAGCTGGGGGGGCCTGGTTGGACACCATTTCTCGGGAGGGAGAATGGGGCCATTGATGTGGGGCTCCTATGGCGAGGATAAACAGAGTCTGTAACCTCAGATTTTATTTTATTTTCTTAGGCGCCGTATACCGGATAGGCCTAGAATTGTTGTGCTCTGCGAGCCTTTTCCGGGTGTTTTCCCTTTGTTTTTGGTGTGTTTGTGATTGTGCTGGCTTGCCGAGGTTCTGGTGCTGCATTGTGGGGTCCCTCGGGGCGGTCAGCAGGGTTTGCTTCATTGCGGACTCCTGACCACCCACGTGACGGGGTGTGTTAGTAGTTAGTAGTGGGAGAGATCGCCGAGGGGATTTTCTTTTTGCGTGTAAGTCACGCTAAAAGAAAATTCGAGCCTACGGAGAGACTCGCCTCTACACACATTCACACGAGCTTCCAGCACTGACAGCACTTGCTCAACACATTTCACACTCACACAGCGGCATCGATGAAAAGAGACCGACGGAAAAGTTTGTATGCTCGGCGGATGGGTCAGCCCACACAGAGAGCACCAAACTATACCGCAAGGTCAAACATCGTTACCGCCCAAATCTTTCTCCACGCCAACGGCCAAATCGCGCCATGATCAGGCAGCGCTCGCAGCGTCGGCAGAGGCGCGGGGAGCCACACACCGAGCACGCACGGCCTCGGAGTCCTTCTCGCACCCGCCCACCCTCCCGTGCGAGAAGATAAAAGGGGACGAAAAGCGCAGCTGCAAACGCTTAGTTTAGCGCGTCTACGTCTATCTATAGTTGTACAGCATACAGCGTACAATAAAACTAGATTTGCATTTCATGAGGGAACGAGCGGCTTGCCGCACGTTCGCCACATAGCTCCGAAGGAACAACCGCTCCACTTGGTAGACAGCAGCTTTCATTGGGATTCATATAAGTTTGGTCTTTACCTTTCCCTACCCAGGTCCCTGCTCGATACTTTGTTTTATGGTTTTTCGGGTTAACCGCAGCAGCGCAAACTCAGCGGAGGGGGCGCCGGCGGCGTCGGCGGCGGCGGACTCTGAGGTGGATGTGGCGGCGCGGGCGGCTGCGGCGGCGCAGACGGCGGCGGCGGCGGTTTGGGTGGGCCGCTTGGCGGTTTAGAAGGCGGAGCTGCCGGCGGGCGGGGCGGCATGTGCGGCGGCGACGGCGCGCTAGGCGGCGACGGCGCTGCTGGCGGCGGCGATGCGGGCGGCGGAGCGAGTGGTGGTGTTGGCGGCGGCGGCGGTACCGCGCGCGGGCCATTGCAATCGTCGCAGTCAGTGCCGAGCTCGCAGTCTGAGTAGGCGGACCCCTCGCCGCCGTCGTCGCACGTCAGCTCTAACGGCCCGCCGTGGTGTTGGCAGGTGTTGGTGCACAGGCCGTCCCGCGGCGGCGAAACGGGCGGCGGTGCGGCGGGCGGCGGCACGAGCGGTTGTGCTGGCGGAGGCGGCGGGCGCGGGCACGTCTGACCGTCGATCGCGAGGGCGCAGCGCGTAGTAGGGTCGTCGGCGGTGGCGGGCGTCCAGAGGCAGGGCAGCTGCCCGTCGTGGTGCTTGTGGCAGGAGCTCTGCTGCCGTCCGTCGAGCTGCGCGCAGCCGTCCGAGGAGACGTCTGAGATAACCTCCACGCTGACGCAGCCGGAGCCGAGGCAGCAGGCGGGCGGCATCGAGGGCGGCGGCGCGAACGGCGGTGGCGGCGTCGAGGGCGGTGGTGCCGGTGGCGGCGGTGACGGTGGCGGAGGAGGCGCCGATGGCGGATAGAATTGAACCTGCCATATGTCGCACGACGTGTCATTCTTCATATCGCTGAAGGGATTACTACTGCTGCACAACAGGCAGCCGCGGTCGCAGACGCTGAAGAATCGGCGCGACGAGTCCGCCGCCGCCGCCGCGCACGTCTCCCAGAGCGAGAGCCCACCTGACGCTGCAGGACCCGCGACGTTGTCCACGCAGTAGCGCGAAGCTTTGACCTGGTCCGCAGCGGGCGGCGGCGCGGGGGGCGGAGCCGAAGGGCTGGGCGGCGGAGCGGGCGGCGAAGAGGGGGGCGAAGGGGGTGGCAGAGATGGCCGGGGCGAGGGCGGAGGAGGTGACGGCGCTGGCGACGGTGGCGGGCTAGGCAGCGGCGAAGGCGGGGGCGGGCTTGGCGGCGGCTCCTCAGGTTGCGGTGGAAGACCGGGCGGCACAATGGGCGGCGACGGCGGCGCCGACGGAGGCGCGACGGCTCGGTAGATATCAAAGAACTCTGCCCCGAAGCCGTCGTACACGACGGTCCCGCTCAAGCATGGACAGCAGGGGGCCTCATCGCCATGATCGATGCCTGTCGCAAACGAAAACACCTCATTCCCCAAGCGCACAGCCTCCGCAGCGCAGGCGTCAAGCGTAAGCTGGGGCGCTACGTTGTTGTGGCAGTACTCGGCCGAGCCCTCGCAGTCACCAGCCGCGACGAATATGGCCGCGGCCGCCATAAAATCGTTGCGACTTGGATTTCCACCTTGCCCGCAAGTCAACGCAACAGCACCTGGCGGCCACCTACCTGCCGGTATCAAAAATGGGTACCCTATGGTATCCACCCATCCCATCTCTCAACTTTATTGCGAGGCGTTCAAAGGGTATTCATCAAAGGGTAGTATTCAACATTCATCATCTTGGGCTATTTTAACCCCAATTTTGGTTATAAACCACACCCATCCACACCACACACAAACACATGTAACACAAACATCATACATCATATATGTGTATATGTATATGTATATGTGACACAAAACGCGCACAATCGGGCGTCCGGGCACCCCGAGTTATACACACCGCGTCACACGACACACGATGAGTACGAGTACACACACACACACACACACACACACGACGCGTTGCGCGCGTTGCACGCGTGCTCGCGGCATCATCGCACAGCAGCAACAAAACGAAACACAACAACAACAAATCCCACACAAAACGAAGCAAACGGCGACACAGCACACAGTCATTAAGCACAGCAAACAAAATACGCACGCACAAGGCCGCCGCACCCGCCCCCACACGCGTTGCGCGCGAGCACGCAATAAAAACAGCACGCACAGCACCTCGCGTGCTCGCTCCCCACCGCACCGAGGCCCCCCCGTCGAGGCTGCCACTCGAGCCAATGCGTCAGGGCGGAGGTGCGACGGCGTCTCGCTGATGGCGCTCGGTGGACCCGAGGTGCGCGCGCGGTCGCAGCCCATACCATCGGGGGGCCCGGCCCCCGGCGCACTGGGCCGTCCTTCTCAGACGGCAATAGGCGCGTCTGCCTCCCACGCGGCCCACTGGTGGCCGCAGTTCTTGAGGTGGTAGCCGAGAATGCGGGTGAAGAGCCCGCCGTGGCCGACGAGGGCGATGGTTGACTCTGGCCTTGCGCGGATGTAGGCCTCGAGCGTGGCGATGCGCTCGTAGAGGCCCCACTCGAACCCAGTCGGCCACCACTCCTCCGCCATCACGTCCATGCCCTCCCACTCCGCGGCCTCGGGCATGCCCGCGAGCAGCTGACTCTTTGGCCGCCCCTCGTCGCACGGCGCGCCCATGCGCTCGCACAGCAACGGCGTCACGACCCAGTGCGTCGTGATCGGCGCCATGCAGCCACCAAAGGCGGGGCCGTGGCCAAATGCGCCCTGCGCAGTCTGGATGGCGCGCGTGAGCGGAGAGACGAGCACGGCCTCGACCGTGCGCAGCGGGCCGTGCACGCCGCCGAGGTCGGCGTGCAGGCCCTTGGCCTGCGCGAGGCCGGCCTCGTTGAGCGGCGGGTCGATGAGCGTCCAGCCCCGAATCGACTTGTTGTGGTTGCCCTGGCCGTGGCGGATGAAGATGATGGTCTTGGTCGACGACGAGGGCTGCGAGGGGTCCTCGATGAGCACGGGCGCCACGCGCGTCGGCCGGAAGAGCGAGCGCGACATCCAGACCGCCGCCAGCATGTAGTAACCCGCCTCGCGCACAAACTGGTGCAGCACGACGAGCAGCCACGGGTAGCCCGAGTCGATATCGGCCAGCGCCGGCGCCGGCGCAGCCGCCGCCGGCGCCGACAGGCTGCCGTACTTGCCGTGCAGCCGCCCCAGCGCCGCCTTGTCCATTCTTCAGCAGGACGTTGGCGCCGCCTTTACAACTCCTTGTTCATGTGTACCACCACCGGTATTGGAGTTCCACCACCGGTATTGGAGTTCGCGCGAGTCAGCGCGCCAAACTTCCAGCGGGGAAGGCCTGCCACCAGCGCTGCCATCATGGCCGAGGAGGAGCCAAAGGAGGAGTGCATGGAGGTGGAGAAGACGGATGACAAGTCTGGGCCGCGATTCGTCGTGAAGAAATGGCGCGCGCCGCCCGCCTGCCAAAGCCTGCTGTGTTGGCGCACCAGCACTGAGTTTGATCTCGAAAAGCACTCCTGATCTCCTGGCCGTCCTCCGCCTTCCCGCAGGAATGCCGTCACCTTCTGGTCCTGGGACATCTGCACTGGTGCGCGCCGCCCAGACGCACGCTGAGGACGCTGCGGTGCAGTGGATTCGGACACCCAGGCGCTGCGCTTGGACCGGGCCACAAACACAGCGCCAGCTCTGGTCGCTCCGCCGCCATGGCTGACCACCTACCCTGCCTCGCCGCAGATACCTGCGCCATCTGCCGCAACAAGCTCTACGAGCCCTCGATCGAGGCGCAAGCCAGTGAGTCTCGCGGCTGGCGCGCCCTGCAGCACCCGCCGCTGCGCGCCCGCCTTTTCTCTCGACTGAGCCGCTCGCTGTCGTGTCCTCAGACCCGGGGCTCGCCGACGATGCCGGATACAGCATTGCCTGGGGCTGCTGCGGGCACGTGTTCCACCTGGATTGCATCTCGCGCTGGCTGAAGACCCGCTCCGTTTGCCCGCTCTGCAACCGCGAGTGGGAGTTTGCAAAGATTGAGAAGATTGCAATGTGCGCTCGCGCCCCACACTCTCGTGCCCATACCCGTGCTGCGGGCTGGCAGCGCCCCTGCTGCCCCACTCTCCGCTTCTACTCGCGCCCACACCCGTGCTGCGGGCTGGCAGCGTCCTCCGCCTCTACGTCGCTGGTGCCTATACCCGTGCTGCGGGCTGGCAGCGGCCTTGCTGCCTCTGCGCTCAGCGTTAGGCGGGGTGGGGGATTGCATCCAGGTCAAACCACGGGCGTTCGGCCTGAGCCGATTAGCCTCGTCTCTGCAAACCCCTTACACGGGCGCTCGCCAGCCTGCTACGACTCATTCACCTCCTTCTCTGCAAATTCCGTCTCTCAGGTACAACACGGATGGAAATTGATGTGTCTGGCAGCGACGAGTGAATGTGGGCTGTAGAGCAGAGGAGGCTGGCGGGGGGGCGCGTGGGGTGATAGGCAGATGCGTGGATGTGATCGGAGCGTGCTCACCGGCGGGTTTCGCCCACCGCCCTCTGTGGCGTCGTGCGACACGCGGCGAGGCTGATGGATACGCTGCATCCGTGGCCCGAGAGTAGATTATAGATTAGCAGCACAACAGGGCTGTGCATCAGCAAGCTGGCGACGAGGACGTCGGGAGCCCCATTCGGCGCTGCGTGGCCGTTCTTGGCCAGGCCGGTGCTCGTTGCCGGCGGTGACTGGACCTGAGTGGGACGAGGCGATACTCCTCCTGCGGCCGACCGCCGGCGGCCGAGGAAAGCCGTCGGCTCTCCTTGACCGAAGTCGCGGAGCATGCCGCACACGTCACACACGTCGCGCTAGCTTGCGCAGGCTTTTTGTTTTTGCCCCTGCGGAGTGCTGGTATGATTTGCTTTGGCAAGCATCGACGAGAACGTCTTGATACCGTGTGTGATGGCGCACACTATTTGCACCTGGTTTCCTGGCTCTGGCGCTCTGGGGTGCCGTTTCGGGGACGCTCGGCGTTGTCGTCTGCCGCGTGCCGCCTGATCCCTGTGTGCGTCGGCTTCGGTTACGCGGGTACCAACCGCGGCGATATCTCATGCCTTTTGGTGCTTTTGTTTGGTAGAGTGTAGAGTTTCGAGATTGCGCTTCTTTCCCATTTACTTTTTGAGATCATTCGCCTTTCACATATGCCCCCTGTAAACACGACCCTGGTTGTGTTTTGTTTAGGCTCTTCACACATGATCATTGTAATATATACCTCACACAGTCGTGAGACGTGTTTGAAAGTGAACAACCCACTGAACCCACACAGGCCGTCAATACACAACGCTCCTTGTTCAAAAATGCTGTTTCGCACCAGCGTGTTCCTCGGGCTGGCCTTGGCGGAGGCCACGTTTCGTGTCAAGGTAGGCGCCACCACACCTGCCTCGGCACTGCGAGCCCGCGCTGCTGCCGCCGCAAATGGGCCTGCACGGTCAGCGGTCCTGTGTCCGCGCTGCGAGCCGGCGCTGTTGTTGTCGCAAATGGGCCTGAACGGTCACGAACGGCCTTTTCGCTGAGCGCCCCTCCCATTCTGGATGTGCAGTTCGAGGTTGAGACGACCCAGGGGCCTAGCGAGTTCACAATTCGTGTGCACGAGGACTGGTCGCCCGCCGGCGCCGCGCGGTTCCTTGAACTCGTCGAGGCGAAGTTTTACGATGACACGAGGTTCTACCGCGTGATTCCATCTTTCATGGTCCAGGTACAACGCCACACGGCTAAGCGCGGCCGCTTGTGCGGCGCTAGGCTGGGCCAGGCCGCCTTTATCGTAGCAGAAACGAGCCCGACGGAGTCGGCGGGCCAATGGGATAAGGTTGGGCACATCCTCTTGCTGTCCTCCCTCACCGCTCACATCCCGCTCTCACTCCCGCAGTTTGGGCTCAGCGGCGAGCCGGCGGTCAACAGCCACTGGCGCGCAAAGACGATCCAGGACGACCCGGTCAAGGAATCCAACAAGCCCGGCTACGTCACATTCGCAAAGACGGGCGCGCCCAACTCGCGCACCACCCAGGTATTATTATTATTATTTATTATTATATATATTTATAACATTCGCAAAGACGGGCGCGCCCAACTCGCGCAACACCCAGTTTTTTTTTTATTTTATAATGATATATGTATATATATATGTATCTGCATATCTGTATATATCTCTGTATCTGTCTGAGTATATATATATATATATATATATATATATATATAGATATAGATATAGATAGATAGATAGATAGATAGATAGATACAGATGTTTATGTAAATATAGGCCGTGGTCACACGAGGGGTGCCACAGGGAT
>Ga0209491_10009949_pt1:0-10000 | contig 11538 bp, 6 predicted proteins | sample BON02_FD_187213 | JGI IMG/M metagenome (GOLD analysis project Ga0209491, IMG submission 187213) | Freshwater microbial communities from Lake Bonney liftoff mats and glacier meltwater in Antarctica - BON-02 (SPAdes) (version 2) | ecosystem: Environmental > Aquatic > Freshwater > Ice >...
ACTTGCCAGTGAATGTGAGCCCAGGAGTCGGGATGAAACACCTGGAGGGCCCGAAGAATTCAGATGGACTAAATCTTGGCATACATATATTCGTATATGTGTACAAAGTACACATGTGTATGTATATGCTAAGAGGCGGGATGAGATCTTGGACTAACTGCTTCTTTCTTGAACATATTTTTCTTCCGAAAAAGAAAAGCAAAAGATGTGAACGCATACCACTATTAATCTCAAATCTTAATTCCTAGACTTGAGCGCATAGACACTCAATTAAGGGTACTAAACCACTACTTACAGTGATAAAAGCAATCATCATCATCGTCATGCGCGTTCTCTTCATAAATTTTGGACATTTCTTTCAGCATTGTTCGCGTGTTTCTCGTAAGAAATGACGGGTCTTTGAAAGAGAATTGAAGAGGATAGGACTTGAAACTTTGCACTTTGATCTTGCGTTGGAGGGCGAGGCTAAACATCTAGTTGCATGGTTTGGCTCAATCATTATAGAGGTATGTGCCTTCAATGAAACGATCACCAAATACTCCGTTCTTGACCAGACGGTGCTCACGAGGCAATTGAGCGATGACTCAACTTCCGAAAGGTACGGCGACGGTTTTGTGATTGCCGAAGAAAGCTGGCTGCATTCGATTGTGAGGTGTCTCAAGCTTGCCGCGGGTGTCCGACGGTCTGGTGAAGCCCAGAGGTATGCTTTCTTGATGCTGAAATCTTTGGTCGCGTCATTCCGAGTCCAGAAACGGGTGGGCTTGTTAGCGTGTAACAAAGACGTTCGGCTGTGCTGTTTGATGCAGCCAATTGCAGCCTCCACGCATCGTATGGTTGTATGCTAGCACGAATTGGCGCACGACATTGTTTTCAGCGCGATATTCTTTGATTTCATCAAATTGAAATTCTTTAGCACCGTCTATCCACAAGTAGCGAATCTTTCTGCCAGTGAGGGTTATGAATTGTTTCAAAGCGCAAATAGGGACGCACGAGTTTTGGTTAGAAAGGACACAAAATACTCGGTACCTTTATCCATGACCAATAGCAATACCAATTAAGATCGGTAAGACAGCCCAGACTGCAGGCATCTCCCCAATCCATTTGCAAATCAGCGCCGAGCAGTAAGAAAGAGGTTGTTGTAGTTTTGGCGCTTGTTGTAGCACTTTTCGTAACTGAACATTTGAAGAGTTCTTTTCTCTCCCTCGCGTTCCGTCGACCAGCATAAGAGGGCTGTGGAGGAACCGAGGTGAGCTTGTCGAGTTTAGAAGCAGCAAAGTGTAACATGCACTCTTGTGTCTCTTGCTTGTCCCATCTCTTCTGACGTGTGCAGTCATGCTAAACATTCACTGGCAGAAAACCCGGGCCCACTCTTGAACTTGAAAACAGCTCTCGTCAGTGTGTAAGCATAGATGACGACTTGCACCGTGACACTGTGACGCACTCGCACACAGTGACTCAATGTTGTAGGCTTGAATATAAAACTCACTCCTGCCTGTGTTAGCCTAGCAGTATCCAAGGGGGACTAGCCTAGTAGGAAAGGTAGGTTCCAAGGGTACTAGTAGGAAGAGTAGGTTCCGAGTAGGTTCCGAGGTGGGCTCACTCCTGCTAGCTAGTAGGAAGAGTAGGTTCCGAGGGTACTATTGAGCCCCCCTCGGATTGGCAAGTCCCCTTGAAAATTAGTCCACAATGAAGTGGTAGGAAGGGGAAAGGCCGACTGGCTGTGTGGAATACGAAACTGTTTCTGTGGGGCACTAAACTGTTTGTGTGGGGTACCAAACTGTTCGTGTAGGATATGAAACTGTTTGTGTGGGATACCAAACTGTTTGTGCGGGATACCAACTTCAGCCTGCTATCCTCACTTTGAATTCCAGCGCTTGAATGTGTGCTGGTCGCGAACAAAGCGGCTCATCTCTGAGATGCACTCTCGTTCCCAACAAACAGCCTGAGAGGGAACAGGCGAGGTTTTAGAAGTGTGGTTGCCTCCTTGCAGCAATACAGCACCCACGCACGGCGACAGATCTTGTTCGTGGGTCTTGCCCTTGAGTACTGACCGTGACACGTGAGTCACCTTTTCTTTCACACGTACTGAGTTTCCCTTGACAGCACTCTAGTGACAGCACTCTAGTCGACAGCCCCTGGCCATCTCGAACAAAACGAGACACACATACACTCACACGCTCTAACAAACTGACACACGTCACGGTTTAAAACAATGAGGACACCCTGTTGAAAGGCAAGGCTAATCAGGATAATCATTATCCTTTTCCTTGCACACTCTGCAACACTCTGCAAAACACTGCAACACACTGTAACAAACTGCAGCAACTGTCACCTCTTCCTAGGTCCCCTGGAATGGGCGAGGGCGGAGACTGGTGGAGCTGACCGATGGGTGTTATAGCGGAGGGGATTCTCAGGGGTTACCAGGGTTTATCCACCCCCGTGTCCTTGGGATACCCACTATCAGTTTTCAATAAAAACTCTACTCTCAACACACATTTGACATCCATCAGGATGCTCTCTACACACACTGCAACCCACTGCTAACCTGGCTAATCAAGCTACTCTGCTGATCCAACAAACCAAGTTGCGTTTATTTTTTTGATGTGAGGTCTACAAGTATTTCAGAAAGATTTCTACAAGTATTTCGAAAGAGTAGGTGCCAAATTACTCCACATGATTGACTTCTCATCAGAGTAGAAACTTGGTATAGAGAAAAAGAGGAAAACGAGAGAAAGAACGCGAGAGACAGCGAGAGAGAGAAAGAGAGAGAGAGAGGCGCGGCCTTGATGAGCACCACTGGGCGCGAGTTGGCGGAGAGGCTTCAGCACCGACGCTACCGCATGACACTCCAAGTTCCGAATTCCGGTTGGAGGACTGCGTCGATCCGCCGATTTGGACACTCTTTTCTGGGCACAGAATGTTGAGTCGCTTGAAATTGAGGCGGCAGGCGGAGTGCTTGTAAACGACCGTACAGGAAACGTCGCAAAATTCGAAAAAAAACACCGATTTTTCACAAATCGGAGAATCAACGCGTGTGGACACACACTTGCAGACTGTCTAGACAGCATTGCCCAAGATCAAGACGAATGAGTGAAGACATGAATTCAACCACGTGCTGGCAGTAGTTGCAGTCCCTTCGCTGAGTGGTGTGTGGTGTGTAGTTGCAGTCCCTTCGCTGAGCCACAAGTGCACTGAGAGAAGGCAGGGCCCTTGAGAAGACCCTTGAGAGAAGAAATGACCGTTCCCTCCCACCGCAGGGCCCGTTGTGCCCTTCTGAGGATTTACAGAGCGCTTCGCTGAGCCACGAGCGCCTTGAGAGAGGGGACCAGATTCCTTCCCAAAGCCTGCCCACTGAAAAACACACAGGGTGTGTGACTCGGAACGTGTCAGTTGTGTGTTTACATCTTATTTTTTGAACTCGAACCGAGTTGACCCGCGGGAAAAATTGTGAGTCAGTTGTGTGTTGTTGTTCTTTTTTTCCCCCCTCACTCGAACCGAGTCAAATTGTGAACAAAATTGTGCAGAATACCCCGAACGAACAATATTGTGGAGAACAAGGTCGTACGCCCGAAAGTGATGTGCGCCACTTGCATTAGGCATCGGATTCTAAAGGGCGGTCCGCTTTGAGTGGCGCACGGCGGCGTGGGAAAATATGCAACATTAATCAAATACAGTGTTAAAAGGGACAGATTGCCACGTTCTTGCGTGCGTGGAAACTGGTCTCAAAGAGTCTTGAACACAGTTTGACAGAGTTGACAACAATTCGTAGGGGATTATTGATTTTGAATTCAATGAGAATGATGATAGGTGCAGCCTGGTGTGCCTGGGGGCAGCTGCCTCTGCACCGTTTGCCTGTCCTCCAACATTCACGGTCCAGGGTTTAGGGTGTAGAGTTTAGAGTTTAGGGTTTGGGGTATAGGGTTTGGGGGTTATTTAGTTTCATATACCTGAGGGCAGCTGCCTCCACGCCACTTGCCTGTCCCTTCAAGAAAAAATCGCCACACACACCCGCATGCCGATCATGGTCGAAAAGATGTGTTTGCTCCTGGCGGTCGAAGGGCCTCGCATGATCCCACACCTGGGATACACAGTTTTTCAGAGAGGAATAAAGAATGAGGGGCTCAGGACAGTGATACAGGGTGGCGAAGACTCATAGGATCCCTTATCCTTAGAGGACATTTTCAGCAAAAGAGCCCTATATTTAGTGGCTCTTTTGTGGAAAATGATCTGCAACTTAGGAGATCCTATGAGTCTTCGCCACCCTGTAGACAAGTTGTCTATCACCTCGTATCGAAGCCGAGACAAATTGTCTTTCACCTCTTATCGAAGCAGAGATCCTCTTATCGAAGCCGAGACAAATTGTCTTTTACCTCTTATCGAAGCCGTGACCAGTTGTCTATCACCTCTTATCGAAGCCGAGGGCCTCTTAGTATCGAAGCCGAGACAAATTGTCTTTCACCCCTTATCAAAGCAGAGGGCCTCTTAGTTGTCTATCACCTCTTATCGAAGCCGAGACAAATTGTCTTTCACCCCTTATCGAAGCAGAGGGCCTCTTATCGAAGCCGAGACCAGTTGTCTTTCACCTCTTATCGAAGCCGAGGGCCTCTTAGTTGTCTATCACCTCTTATCGACCTCTTATCGAATCTCGATCTCAGAGTATATGTATGACATGAGACATCATAGTGTACGTGTGAGACGAGACAGTGTACGATGTCAGAGTGTTTGGAGGACATGTCTCATCCAAGGGGAGGTAGGGTTTGATTGCCACACGCTATTGTTTTCATCTCTTTCTTCTATAATCACACGCGATTACAGAAGAAAGAGATGAAAACAAGAGTGAAAACAAGAGTGAGGTACCATGACGGACGAATATGCAACTGCTGCCATAGCCTCCTCTTGCTCGCCTGCGCCTGGGCTAACAAGTTGTGGACCCAGGATCCGCAGGAATTCGGCCAGCATCTCAGATTTGACTGCTTTCTCGTCGTCCAGACTGGGTGCCTCGCCATCCACCTCCTCCCGTAGGTGTCTCGCAGCATACCCCGCTCCCGAGTGCACCACCCAGAGATCGTATGCACCAATCTCTCTTTGCGGTTTCCCCGACTCGTGCACAATCAACCTCACTGCACTGTCGTGTCCTGGCGCAGTTTGACCGCCCCCGGAAGGCTCTGCGCGGGCCTCGAGAAGGTCGTATGCATGTCGACATGTTTCACTAGGCGTCGAAAGCAGCTTCGACCGGTCGAGGGCGACGAGCAGTACAACACAGCCTTCAGATGACAGTGGTGGTAGCGACAGCGGTCCGGTGTCGGCCTCGGAAATCACGGCATACTGATTTGGCAAAACGAGCAACTTATCAGAGAGGACCAGCGCATCAAAGTCCCGCTCCTCCCTCTTGAGCGCCTCCTCGGCAAAGCGGTTATGTGCAGAAACACGCCAGCGCCTCGATTCTTTGGAAAACTGTGTGGACAAGACATGTCGGCCAAAATTCATCTCGCCGCCTGCTGCGGCCACGCCGTCTGCCAACTCGCGGCAGACCGCGTGCATCGTCGGGACCCCAAGCCACCGCTCCGTCTGCCCTTCCGCCTGCGCAGATACCCCGGATGTCGCGAATGTCGCGAAACTTCCCGTCCACGGTGCGGCAATGCCGCGGTCCTGCCACCCCTGCAAGACGCCGGTGCGAAAAGCACTCGTGGAGACTGAAAAGAAGGGCGCGGCGTGGTCAAAGCTCACGTCGGTGCCGTTGATTGCTACACGCCGCCGTGCGGTGCGCCCGCCGGGGCCGCGGCCCCACTCAAATACCGAGACAGAGACACCCGGCACCTGTTGCAGAATGGTCTGCGCGCAGAGCAGACCGGAAATACCACTCCCCACCACCGCAACCGATACCATTGCGGGGACCATGCCTTTAACAACAAAGACCGCACTATTCAGCAATCTGTTGAAATATCTGCACACACACACACATACACAAGAATACATACGTCACACACCTGTACATGTACACACACGTGCGTGGGTGTTTTCATATCATTCACACACGCGTACACGTTCAGCTGAACAAACACACACAATCCCGCAGATTTGCAAAGAGACACTGCGAGATTGAGATGCAGAGGCACAAAGGCTCACTCGCACATACATATTTACACTTACTGGCACACAGAAATTCACGCTGATTTACTGCACACGCACAGACAGACAGACAGACACACGCACAGACAGACAGACAGATAGATGGACAGACAGACAGACAGACAGACAGACAGACAGACAGACAAACAAACAGACAGACAGACAGACAGACAGATAGACAGACACACACACACACACGCACAAACATACTCATAAACATACACACACACACACAACACACACACGTACACACATACAAACTCGCACACAAACACAAACACAAACACAAACACAAACACACACTCTCTCTCTCTCTCACACACACACACACACACACACACGCACAAAAACACACACACACACACAATTGCACACACAAACACACACGCTCACACACACAGACACACACGCACACGCACACACGTACACACGCACAGAGACACAAACACAGATACAGACTCACACACACACACATACACACACACATACACACATGCACACACACACACATACTAGATGTTTAACCTTTTGCGCGAGGCTCGCTGCTTGGCCTTGGGACCAAGTTGGGTTTTTTGCAAATTGTTTTTTTCCTACGAATAAGTAAATCAGTAAAGAACACGAAATGCGACTCCTTTACACTTTGAGATACGTACTCGCTCATGACTATTTCATGACTAGGCCATGAAATAGTCATGTAAAATCCGATTTGGACACTCTAGGCCATGAAATAGTCATGTAAAACACATAGTTTTACATGACTATTTCAAGGCCCATTCTGTGCCCAGAAAATAGTGTCCAAATTAGCAGTGTGGTTGCCTCCTTGCGGCAATACAGCACCCACGCACGGCGACAGATCTTGTTCGTGGGTCTTGCCCTTGAGTACTGACCGTGACACGTGAGTCACCTTTTCTTTCACACGTACTGAGTTTCCCTTGACAGCACTCTAGTGACAGCACTCTAGTCGACAGCCCCTGGCCATCTCGAACAAAACGAGACACACATACACTCACACGCTCTAACAAACTGACACACGTCACGGTTTAAAACAATGAGGACACCCTGTTGAAAGGCAAGGCTAATCAGGATAATCATTATCCTTTTCCTTGCACACTCTGCAACACTCTGCAAAACACTGCAACACACTGTAACAAACTGCAGCAACTGTCACCTCTTCCTAGGTCCCCTGGAATGGGCGAGGGCGGAGACTGGTGGAGCTGACCGATGGGTGTTATAGCGGAGGGGATTCTCAGGGGTTACCAGGGTTTATCCACCCCCGTGTCCTTGGGATACCCACTATCAGTTTTCAATAAAAACTCTACTCTCAACACACATTTGACATCCATCAGGATGCTCTCTACACACACTGCAACCCACTGCTAACCTGGCTAATCAAGCTACTCTGCTGATCCAACAAACCAAGTTGCGTTTATTTTTTTGATGTGAGGTCTACAAGTATTTCAGAAAGATTTCTACAAGTATTTCGAAAGAGTAGGTGCCAAATTACTCCACATGATTGACTTCTCATCAGAGTAGAAACTTGGTATAGAGAAAAAGAGGAAAACGAGAGAAAGAACGCGAGAGACAGCGAGAGAGAGAAAGAGAGAGAGAGAGGCGCGGCCTTGATGAGCACCACTGGGCGCGAGTTGGCGGAGAGGCTTCAGCACCGACGCTACCGCATGACACTCCAAGTTCCGAATTCCGGTTGGAGGACTGCGTCGATCCGCCGATTTGGACACTCTTTTCTGGGCACAGAATGTTGAGTCGCTTGAAATTGAGGCGGCAGGCGGAGTGCTTGTAAACGACCGTACAGGAAACGTCGCAAAATTCGAAAAAAAACACCGATTTTTCACAAATCGGAGAATCAACGCGTGTGGACACACACTTGCAGACTGTCTAGACAGCATTGCCCAAGATCAAGACGAATGAGTGAAGACATGAATTCAACCACGTGCTGGCAGTAGTTGCAGTCCCTTCGCTGAGTGGTGTGTGGTGTGTAGTTGCAGTCCCTTCGCTGAGCCACAAGTGCACTGAGAGAAGGCAGGGCCCTTGAGAAGACCCTTGAGAGAAGAAATGACCGTTCCCTCCCACCGCAGGGCCCGTTGTGCCCTTCTGAGGATTTACAGAGCGCTTCGCTGAGCCACGAGCGCCTTGAGAGAGGGGACCAGATTCCTTCCCAAAGCCTGCCCACTGAAAAACACACAGGGTGTGTGACTCGGAACGTGTCAGTTGTGTGTTTACATCTTATTTTTTGAACTCGAACCGAGTTGACCCGCGGGAAAAATTGTGAGTCAGTTGTGTGTTGTTGTTCTTTTTTTCCCCCCTCACTCGAACCGAGTCAAATTGTGAACAAAATTGTGCAGAATACCCCGAACGAACAATATTGTGGAGAACAAGGTCGTACGCCCGAAAGTGATGTGCGCCACTTGCATTAGGCATCGGATTCTAAAGGGCGGTCCGCTTTGAGTGGCGCACGGCGGCGTGGGAAAATATGCAACATTAATCAAATACAGTGTTAAAAGGGACAGATTGCCACGTTCTTGCGTGCGTGGAAACTGGTCTCAAAGAGTCTTGAACACAGTTTGACAGAGTTGACAACAATTCGTAGGGGATTATTGATTTTGAATTCAATGAGAATGATGATAGGTGCAGCCTGGTGTGCCTGGGGGCAGCTGCCTCTGCACCGTTTGCCTGTCCTCCAACATTCACGGTCCAGGGTTTAGGGTGTAGAGTTTAGAGTTTAGGGTTTGGGGTATAGGGTTTGGGGGTTATTTAGTTTCATATACCTGAGGGCAGCTGCCTCCACGCCACTTGCCTGTCCCTTCAAGAAAAAATCGCCACACACACCCGCATGCCGATCATGGTCGAAAAGATGTGTTTGCTCCTGGCGGTCGAAGGGCCTCGCATGATCCCACACCTGGGATACACAGTTTTTCAGAGAGGAATAAAGAATGAGGGGCTCAGGACAGTGATACAGGGTGGCGAAGACTCATAGGATCCCTTATCCTTAGAGGACATTTTCAGCAAAAGAGCCCTATATTTAGTGGCTCTTTTGTGGAAAATGATCTGCAACTTAGGAGATCCTATGAGTCTTCGCCACCCTGTAGACAAGTTGTCTATCACCTCGTATCGAAGCCGAGACAAATTGTCTTTCACCTCTTATCGAAGCAGAGATCCTCTTATCGAAGCCGAGACAAATTGTCTTTTACCTCTTATCGAAGCCGTGACCAGTTGTCTATCACCTCTTATCGAAGCCGAGGGCCTCTTAGTATCGAAGCCGAGACAAATTGTCTTTCACCCCTTATCAAAGCAGAGGGCCTCTTAGTTGTCTATCACCTCTTATCGAAGCCGAGACAAATTGTCTTTCACCCCTTATCGAAGCAGAGGGCCTCTTATCGAAGCCGAGACCAGTTGTCTTTCACCTCTTATCGAAGCCGAGGGCCTCTTAGTTGTCTATCACCTCTTATCGACCTCTTATCGAATCTCGATCTCAGAGTATATGTATGACATGAGACATCATAGTGTACGTGTGAGACGAGACAGTGTACGATGTCAGAGTGTTTGGAGGACATGTCTCATCCAAGGGGAGGTAGGGTTTGATTGCCACACGCTATTGTTTTCATCTCTTTCTTCTATAATCACACGCGATTACAGAAGAAAGAGATGAAAACAAGAGTGAAAACAAGAGTGAGGTACCATGACGGACGAATATGCAACTGCTGCCATAGCCTCCTCTTGCTCGCCTGCGCCTGGGCTAACAAGTTGTGGACCCAGGATCCGCAGGAATTCGGCCAGCATCTCAGATTTGACTGCTTTCTCGTCGTCCAGACTGGGTGCCTCGCCATCCACCTCCTCCCGTAGGTGTCTCGCAGCA
>Ga0209491_10009954_pt1 | contig 11537 bp, 10 predicted proteins | sample BON02_FD_187213 | JGI IMG/M metagenome (GOLD analysis project Ga0209491, IMG submission 187213) | Freshwater microbial communities from Lake Bonney liftoff mats and glacier meltwater in Antarctica - BON-02 (SPAdes) (version 2) | ecosystem: Environmental > Aquatic > Freshwater > Ice > Glacier...
ATATAAATATATATATATATATATATAGATATATATGAATATATATATGTATGTATATATATATATGAAGCTGTTTTGTTCACCGTATATCCCGCGGCGGATATGCTAGCAGGGGCTTGCGGTAAGGGGATAGGGGCTGAGGAAAAAAGGAAAAAAAGCAATATGTTTTGGCACCCAGCCCAAAAATAAATCAGCCCGGGCCAGATGGCTCAAACGCCTCGGGCTGATACGGGCGACACCGTGGGCCGAATTCGCTGTTATCGGTGTTCAACTCTTTTCAACTATAATTGCAATCTTTCCCTGTGTGGCACATTTTTAAAAAAAATTGATCCCTCTTCCGGATAATCGTGGATTACTGCCGACCCCAAAAGAGACCTACGATTTGAATTTGAGTGCAATTACTTTGAGCATTTGGTCATTTTGAACCCCAATATTAATTTCGTACCAAAGAATTGTACAATCCTGGGTTGCCTCCATTCTTTTTTGCTCAGCCTCCATTCCCTCCTTGCGGTGCCTAGGAAGACAATGTCTTGACGGATTTTTTTTCATGGTGCCTTCGCCACCAGAGGTGGGGGGCACATAGGGGAGGGTGCAATATTTCACAGAACTGAAAGAGTCTTGCTTGTTGGGACCTGATAGCCCGAAGATGCAGGTCAGCCCACAAAATACATCCTGTCGAGGGTACCGGTGCTCTCTATCCGAGACTGCAAGGGAACCCCCAACAGTGGCGGTCGTGTGCCAAGGTGTTCCAAGATGAGTGCAATGGATGTGACAGCAAAGGCAATCAGTGAGTGTTTGGTGGTTGTTCCAGGATGGCAATCCTCGGCGAAATCCGTAATCATGTCCTTGGTGTGCGCACCCCAATCGATCGCATGGCGGCTACTTTTCGATTCCCGTCCCGTGTCTTTTGGTTCAATTATTTTCAAAACCTCTCAAGGTCACTTCAGTTACAATAAAATCTAGATTCTAAAACCAAGGTTTAATTCTTGCTGTCAAATTGCATAGTCCGAGGATGCAGGCCAGCCCACATGTACACTATTTTCTCTGGTAGTTGGCATGCTGATATGTAGCAATGAGCCAGTCTTGGGCAGTTTTGTAGATCCCGGCCTACTAGTTGACAGGCCAGGGAAAACTATGGTACACGGAACTGCGCCATTCTTTTTTCTATAGTTTGATTTAGTTTGAGTACTTTCTTGGTGTAGCCAATATAACCAAATGCTTGAGCTTATTTTTCGCAAATCCGAAACTTCCATGTGCAATCTCCAAACAAGCCGTACAAAGAGAAAGGAAAAATCCAATTGTTGTTGTTGCAGTGTGTTGCAAACATTTCCCTCAACTTGTAGTACGAAAAAATATGAAGTTAGCAAGCACTTTTGTTTGAAATCCTTTCAGATATGGCCATATGTGTAAGGGAATCCAGAGAAAGAAATCTTCACAGGTCGACAGGTACGTCCACTAAAAATATTTCTATTTGAAGGCCGGAGCTTAGTACATCTCTTTTTCCTTTCAGTATTGTTGGAGCGGTTGACGATGCACAATTCAAGCAACGGGAAACTCCACAGAATTAACATGCAAAATCCGCGGAGTAATCAGCTATTCAATTTTGCGGAGTTTCCCGTTACTTAGATTGTGCATCGGGCACCGCTCAACAACGTTATCTGGAGGTCCTCTGTTCAACCTCGCTCGGCAGAAATTGTTGTACCGGGTGAAAACTTGGATGGGACGACATTCCTGAAGTAGTCCGCGTTAGCTAGCCAGCTCAACCTATGGTGGACGCCACTAATGCTGCCATTGGGCCATCTTCAGCCCATGGTACAAGCTGGGCGCTGCCATAACATGGAGAACGGTGCATCGAGTGGTCATGGGAGACCTCCACCCTCCAGGATTCTATTGTAGCAGTTTCTGATGCTTGATTTAAGCAATGGGAACCCCCGCAGAATTCTGTGGAGTTCCCCTTTGCTTAAATTATACATTGGAAACCGCTCCAACAAAATATTAGTGGGTGGAGGTCCCCCGTGACCGCTCGATGCACCATTATTCATGTTCACCACGGCCCCATGGCAGCGCTCAGCGTGTACCATGGACTGAACATGGCCCTATGGCAGCGTTAGTGGCTTCCACCATAGGTCGAGCTGGCTAGCAAACGCGGACTACTCCAGGGATGTCCCCCCGTCCAATTTTTAAATCTGTTCGTCAATTTCTGTCGAGCGGGGTTGAACAGAGGACCTCAGGACAATCTTGTTGGAATGGTTCCCAATGCACGATTTAAGCAGTGGGGCAAATAAACATACTCTGGGCCGGCCTAATGTTAATGCATCAATTGTTTAATTAATTAATTGTCTAATATGGGATCACCCGGTCTTTGCGAACTGTCAAAATCAGCGGGAGTTTTTTCACAAAAGAATCTTGCCTCTAGCGTCTTTTCTTATATACAAAAATCTGGTTTGTGGTGCATCTGATTTGAGTGTGTTCTTTAGTTTACTGATTCATTGGTATTGAAAATGATTGGAATGTAAATAAATATGCAGTAATCACAACGACACTGTTTGTTAAAAACAGCAATGAAGAAAGTGTCAAATAACAAATCCTTTGTCAGATCAAACCTGGTGAGATACATATCGCACAACACTGATCCAATTCCAAAACAGTTCATAGAAATCAACTTACGTCATCACACGTAACAGAAATATCATGACTACTAGACTTGCCTTTATTCGTCTCCGTTTTCACACCGTTTCTTCGGCCTCCTCCTGAGCCCCTGGCACAGTAACGATCCTGAGCCGAAGGTCCACTTGTTTTTGCTTGAGTTGAAGCCGCATTTTTGTTCTATCTCTTGTCCATGATGATTACCCACTTCTTGGACACGCTATACACCTCCAACAATAACGTGTGCACAATCTCTTACTTCACGTCTTTGTTATAAAAAAGTAAGTTTTCTTGTTCAACAATATCATTTTACGTTTGTGCGACGCTGTTGACCAACCATCAGCAAATACGTGGTCTAACCATCAGCAAATTCGTGTGCTAATACAGATTTTGACGGAGAATTCACCACCGTCGCCAATATCTTTCCCGCCCAACGCCACTCTTGGTGCTCAGCCGCGCCTACCGACGTCTGCAAGCCGATACCTCTCGCAGAATGAAATGATCCAGTGCCTGTTACCAGTGACCACCCTCGTCGCTACAGTCTCCAACGATTTCGTGTGGCGACTGCCGGGTGCGCATGCACCCAATGGTACGAATGCCAAGAACCGTACTCGCGACAGTGCTGTGTGAATTAACCGAAACTGTTGAAGAGAAGTGCCTCTATTGACATAACGAGTCCAACAAGTATTGTAAATCTTTTAATTAGACGTAACTGATAGTCTGTGAGGATTACTTTTCTTAGATTTCCTTATAAGTATGGCCATATTTGTGAGGATTTCTATTACAAGTAAGCGCCAACTTGATCTTTGTTCGTACTAAAAGTTGAGGAAAAAGTGTGCAACAACAACGGTGCAATTCTTTCTTTTTCTTTGTACGACTCATCTCGAGATCATCAATGAACAAAAGAGTTGCAGATTTGCACCAAATCTTATTAAGGCCGGAGCTTCATACACCGAACTTCGCCATTCTCTTTCAGTATTGTAAATATTCTTGGTAGACGGAACCGTCGTCTTGTGATGATTACTGTTAATGGATTTCCTTACACATATGGCCATATTTGTAAGGAATTTAAATACAAGTAAGTGCTATCTTCTTTTTATTTTGTACTAAAAGTTGAGGAAATTGTGTGCAACGCGCTGCAACATCGACGGCGAACGTTTCCCCCCTTTTCGTACTGTCGCCCAAGAATGGAGAAATTGCAATGTGGCCGAAGAAACGTGTATTAAGGTGGGGTTGGGTATTTCTCGAACGAACGCGGATTCCCGTTGGAATCCAGTTTACAACGCATTTCATCGATTTTTTGTTGTGGAAACAAAACGATTCGTCGGTAGTTTTGTGAACGTGATCTTGACGCGGCAAACCTGCAACCAGCGCTGGAGCAGGGCTGCGGAAAGCAAACGCCAGGCACTAGAAAATTATTTTTCCGAGTGAATCTGCTATATGTTCCTAGTGTCCAAATGTAGAGGAGACTAAACTCTAGGTCTGTGCACTTTTTGGGTACTTGCGAAAAGAGAACCGCTGCGCAATGCCAAAAAGGAGGGAAAAAATCCATTGTTGTTGTTGAAGTGAGCATTCCTTGCTTGCTTGTTCAGAATTCTTAAAAAAAGGGGAGGCCCGTCAAAAAAATGAGATCCATGCTCGATCTCACTCCCCTTTCTGAGCCACGCCCTGCCACTTGCGATTGCCAAATTCCGATTTTTTCTGCGGGCGAAACACGTTTTTTTTTCGGAAGTCGCCATTGCTCAGCGGTTCTCTTTTTGCAAGTACACAAAAAGTGTACAAACCTAGGTTGCAGTCTCCTCTACATTTTGACATTAGGAACATATAGCAAATTTACTCGGAAAAATGATTTCCTAGCGCCCGGCGTTTGCTTTCCGCAGCCCTGCTCCAGCGCTGGCCGCAGGTTTGCCGCGTCAAGATCACGTTCACAAAACTACCGACGAATCGTTTCGTTTCCACAACAAAAAAATCGATGAAATGCGTTGTAAACTGGATTCCACTGAGAATCCGCGTTCGTTCGAGTAATACCCAACCCCACCTTAAAATGTAAATATATGTTTCACAAACCGCAAACGATTACAATGACAAGAGCTAGTAGTACAATAATCTTAAGCACTTTTCATATTGTAATTCAGGGCTATCCTATAGTAGACCGATTATTTGTACCTAGTAATGTCATAATTAATTAACTGGTACCTAGTACTGTCAGTAATTGTCGATCGACTGCCTGCCAAAACTAAAATGTCGTGAAACGATTTGTTCCTGGACGGCCAGAGTGCAATGTCTCTATTCTTGGGCGGTTCATCTTGTCTCAACGAGGTTGAACAAGAAAGCTGCGAATTTGCAAAAATTCCTGTTAAGTTTCGGCGTTTTGTGGAATTGAATGTCTTAAGAAAGTGAACGGACAAAGGGAATCGAACTGGTGTAACCGGAGATCCCCGCTAAGTCCAATGCAGATAACCACTGAGCTGTGGTTGTTCAATACCGGACCCGATATTGAACAACCACGGCTCAGGGGTTATATGCATTGGGCTTAGCGGGGTTCTCCGGTTACACTGGTTCGTTTCCCTTTGTCCATATAACCACTGCGCTGTGGTTGTACAATATCGGATCTAATAAGCTCAGTGGTTATATGCATTGGAACTAGCTGGGTTCTCCGGTTACGCCGGTTCGATTCCCTTCGTCCGTTCAAGTGGAGTACGGAATATAAGTTAGTCAACAGAAGTAAAAATGAGAAGTTCGGTATTAAGTTCCAGCCTAAGGCCAAACCTGAATATAATTTGGCCGAATCTGGAGCTTGACTTAGTAATACATGGCCATTCGATATTCTTACTTCTGTTCTTTGATGTATATTCCGTACACTTCTTGGCAGAGTCAATACTACAAAATGCTGAAGCTTGATAATATATCTTGCAAATCTGCAACTTTCTTGTTCAATCTCGAGATGAACAGTACAAAAAGGAGGAAAAAAATCCATTGTTGTTGTTGAAGTGAGCATTTCTTGCTTGCTTGTTCATGATGATGATTGCTTTTATTACTTTCAAAAGTAGTTTAGTACCCTTGTTGGAGGGTCTATGAAGTTCAAATTCATGAGAATTTGAGGTATCGGGTTTTAGACGGAATCGAACCGACGACCTAGGGATTGACAGTCCCTCGCTCTGACCAACTGAGCCACGCTTGCACGTGAGGTCGTTCCATTGTTGTTGTTGAAGTGAGCATTCCTTGCTTGCTTGTTCAGAATTCGTAAAAAAAGGGGAGGCCCGTCAAAAAAATGAGATTCACGCTCGATCTCGCTCCCCTTTCTGAGCAACGCCCTGCCATTTGCGATCACGGTGTCTCCCTGCCTCACTGATCAGGTAAATTCCCCGGTCAGAATGCAGGGTCACGGTCAACAGGCTTACAAAACAAGTAAAATAGTGGCTCGCCACGAAAAAAATCGGGCCATCGACCTCTCTGGCGCAGGTGTCTCTCCCCCGGGGGTTTGGATTGTTTTTCTCAGTGGGGACTTGGTACTCACAGTACCTTCGCAGGGTAGAATGAACCGTGACTCATCTCCTCCTGTAGTTGACTAGCCATTTGCTGCTGCGTTAATTGTGCCTAATGGGTGCCGAATCACCAGGCAGTAGTTGTAAAGTTGTAATGGGAGTCATAGGTGCGCTGATTTAATTGTGTACATCTGAGGACGTCACTGCGAGGACAAACTTCACTCTCCTTGACTGGCCCTGAAACGCATCAAGACACTGAGACGCACTCGTATACTCAGAGGTAGCAGATTCTGTACATACCAGAACTTGCTCACAAAAAGACAGCTGTCATGGACGGTCTGCGCTATTTCCCTGATGACCCAAATTGCAGATTTTGGCCTGTCCCGGTGTGTGAAGCCGAGAGTGTTATGCAGCACCTAGCATACCACTGACTAGTGACTGGGAATTAATAGTGACTCAGTCTCAGGTGCTGGAAATGAAGTTTTATTGAGAAACCAAGTAAAAATCCCATGAAATGCGGTTTAGTACTGTGGCGCGCCTAGAATCTGCTACGTGCATTATTGCGCCTAAACTCAAGACAACGCCCATTCGGCTGTGAGAAACGAAAAGCGTGGTTGAGGAAAGAGACAGAGAAGGACTCACGGAGGAACCACCCACAAGGCAGAATGTGGGAGGGCGTGGGAGTTGAGAATCGCAAAGTGTGAGATCTAAACAAAGGATCAGTCTAATGAAATAGACCGATGTCTTGGATCTCTATATCTTTGGCACCACATGAGAAATAGTGAAGCACTTCTGTTACGAATGTAACGAACAACAACCCCCGCATCTTTGGGATCCCCACTATCAGTTTTCAATAAAAGCTGTACTCTCAATAGGCCTGACGTTGTTGTAGTGTGTCGCGTACATTTTTCTCAAGTAATAATATGTGTAAGAAAGAAAAAACCTGAACTGAGAATTGAAACTTAAAAGAATTTCAAAGGAATATCGCCATATTTTTTCCTGATTCTTTCCAAGTCAGTTCTAACTTGCTGCTGCTCCGCGACCGTGCCACGGGTGGAGACGAAAGGGCTGAAAATGATTACGACTGCCAACATTTCTACAAGTTTTCATGGGAGTCTCCGTAACTTTGAAACAAGTTTTCATGGGAGTCTGTAAAATTCCAAAAAGGTTTTCACGGTAGCACACGGGAGTCCCCGTGGAATACACACTTGACGTGTATCAAGTCTCCACCTCCAATCTTAAGCTTTCTTCACTCCATCCGTGGACGTCTGCCAAAAATATTCACAATACTAAAAAGAAGTTAAAACAAGCAAACAAAGAGTGATACTGTTCGGCGTAAGGCCGCAGCTTGAATATTGTTGTGTTTGTCCGTCGATCGACTTAGTTTGCAGCACTTAGTTTGCCGGTGCATCGTTTTTCAAAGATCTCTTTGTGAATTGGAAAATCCGCAGGAAACTCGATCGTCAACTTTTCAAGCTTTGAGTTTACCGTCGTTGTTGATGGAGTTTGCAACACTTAGCTTTAATGGGATCAAACGATTTCGAGGTCTTTTTCCCGTGAATCTGTGAAAACTCACTCGAAAAGTTGATCGACGGAGAGATATGCTCCGAGTCGAGTTTTACAGAGCGGTCTTTCCCACTTTGCAAACTAAGTCGATCAACGGACAGACACGACCCTTAATTGAACTTCGGCATTCTCTCTTCTTCAAGTTTGATGTTTTTGTTGCAGACGTGACTTTCTATTTGTGAAGATTTCTTGTATGGATTTACTTACAAATATGGCCATATTTTTAAGGATTCTAAATCAAAAGAAAACGCTGCTGACTTGGTCTTTTTCTGAACTAAAAGTTGACGGAAGTGTGTGCAACACATTGCAACAACAACCGTCAACTTGATTTTTCTCTTTGTACGACTCATCTCGAGAATGTACAAGAAAGTTGCGGATTTGCAAGAGATGTGATTTAAATGAATCAAATTTAAGCTTCGGCAATTTGTGGTATTGGCTGCCTCAAGAAAAGTACGGAAAACACATTAGTCGATAGGAGAAAGAACGACGGCATGAATATATTAAGCTCCGGCCTACTTAAAGAAAACAATTGCGAAGTTTGGTGTACTAAGCTCTGGCCTTTGGTCTCTTGTGATACTTTGGTTGAGGCCGTGTATTGCAGTGTGCTGCAGGTGTTGTAGAGTGAAGCAGTGTGTTGCAGTGTACTGCAGTGTGTTGCAATGAATTGCAATCCAATGTCCAACATTCAAGTCAAAGTTGCTCTAATGAGCGCCAATTTATTTACATCACACTAAAATCTACACACACTTACTCTAATGCTTACCCCAATATGTTCAAACGCCAACCCGCGCACCTCTTATGATATATATGCGGTGCCAACAATCCAAAGAATCCCTAAATCAGAAAGGCTCTTGTGCACAAGAGCCCTACAGAAATAAGGATATTTTCAGAAATAAGGATATTTTACAAAAAGAGACGGAACATTTCAGAGAGCCTACTAACCGTTGCCACACCTCACTGAGACCTATGATTGCACCTTTCCAATCATCCACACTCACACGGACACCCGCACCCGCAGTGTACGCACACGCGCACATGCACGCACAGATTGGGCACACGCACACATATACAAGTGTTTTGCCCACACGTGCATACAAACACACATGTTGCCCACACACGCACCCCCCCCCCATGCGCCTTCTCTCCCACGCACCCCTCCTGTCACAATCATTTCCTCATACGTCAGCAAAAGAGACCGACATCTCCGAAAAAGAGGCCCAATGTATGTCATGAATCAGCCAGCATGTCACACGTGAATGAATCATGTCACAAATGAATTTTTCATTTCACATACGAAAAATGGGTCATGGCACACATAATGAATAAAACACACAAAGATTCATGTCACATGTGAATGAGTCATGGCATACATGATCAAGACAGCACACTGAAACTCGGCCATCAAATTGGGGCGAGCGCTCTGCGTCCATTTCAATGAATTAGACATGTCATATATGATGAATGAGTCATGTGACATATGATGAATGAAGGACGCAGACAAGAAGCAGAGACAAGTCTCACCAACCAGTCAGTCAACTCAAACATATGAATGCATCACATCGCATATAGAACCAACGAGTCACGGCACACGTGTGAACACGTCATCGCACAAACGCAGGCGCCGAGTCCCTCATGTCTCAGCCCACCCTAGCGCCATGTCATCCCAGCGTCACCAACACCTTGGGACTCTATGCTAGAAAAGAGTCACACATCTGTAACACACTGCAACACGATACAACACACTGCAACACACACTGCAACACACGCTATCCTGGAAAAACGTCATACTCGATGGTATATATGAAGAGAGTCACACTGGAGCCGAATCACGAAACGGATCATACTCCAACGCTATTTGATCATACTCCAACGCTATTTGACAAAAGAATCAAACTGCCCATAAAAATTGGACCTCGTGCCCCCTTCACCTCTCCCCCCCCGCCTCTCGGAGCAGAAGCCAAGAAGCGACTCCCTTTGTTAAGGGCCTGTCCCAGTAAGTGCCTGACATCATCGCCCGATTTAATAACCGAGGCGTCAACAGAGCACACTTGAAGGCGTCCTAGCCCTAACTCAGCACCGAGCTCGAGCGCACGATCTCGCGAGGGCGTATCTTGTGCCGCTCGCGAGGGAGTAGCGTGTGCTGCTGCTCGCGAAGGAGTAGCGTGTGCTGCTGCTCGCGAGCCGCCTTTGCCAGACCCGTCAAGGCCCTTTCGCACTGTGGTAGGACGATCTAGTGCAGAGTTGGCATGGATGGGCGAGTGGGCGTTAGACTCAAAATCGGTGCTCATGTCGGTGCTGGTGACGCTGCGCGTTCGTGACAGTGCGTGCACGGGAGAGGCGGGGGAGAGGAGGTCGTGGTCCTTCTCCTCGACTTGCACCATCGTGGCAAGCTCATGCACGTCCAAATCATCGGCGAAAGCGTGAGGCGACGAGGGATCCAACGCGGCTGACATCTGCGCGGCGGCGCGTTGCAGCCATAGACAGCTTTTGCGTGTACTTATGTGGTCTGCGCCCTGTTGCGCCTCACGGACTTGCAACGACTGCTCAAAGAGGGCATGCACCTGCACAAAGTGGTGGAAGTCAAAGTGGATCACGCCCATCTTGTGCCAGGCATTCCCGCGGTCTACACCCTCCAGACCAAAGTGCAGGCGCTCATTGTGTGAGTCAGTGTGCCATTCGGCAGCGACGCCGTCTTCCACATGCTCAAGTACCGCAAAGCCGCGCTGCCACACGCCCAAGGCCACGTCGGGATTACGCTTGCAGGTGGCGTCAGCAAGGTCGAAACACGCGCGCACCAGCTCCATTCGTGCAGCACGGAGCGGCGGGCGCAGCTTCTCTGCGCGCACCTCTGCGTTGACTTCCAGCACCTCCTTGGCGTGCTCCACGCGACTCAAATATGTCACGGTAGCGGCAAGTTGGTGATCCACGGCCATTTTGGCGTTTCTCCATTTGAGCGTGAGGGCTTTTTGGTGGTATAGTTCGTGGCACACGGCGATGATGTGCGCCTCAAAGGCCAGCGCTGTCTGACGCAGCTCGGGGTATCTTTTGCGCTTCTCGTCCTCGACCATGGAGGCTTTAGACGACATGCTTTAGACGACATGCTTTAGACGACAGGCTTTAGACGACATGCTTCGCGTCGTCTTGTCCCCCGCTTGCCCGTTGTAGATCCTGAGCATCTCCAACGGATTGACTGTGGCGGCGCAAACTTGCTCTTCTAATACTTGCACTCGCGCGCGTAATTGCTCAATGAGGTCAGTGTTGGAGCGTAGGTTGCGCTCCTCCATGAGGACACGGTGCTGCCTCTTGAGGTGTGCCTTACCTTCACTACCCTGCAGCTCTAGCATGCAGAGTCGCCCTTCCAGACGTGCTCGCATCGTCTCCAATTCTGCCACTTGCGCGTGTAGCTACCCTTCGGTGGCAGCGCCAAAATAGTCCTGGATCGCAATTTGAGCACGCCGCGCTGCGTCTCCTCGTGCTTGTTCACTTTCTATCTTTGCCTGTTGACATTCATGAGCAACACACTTGGCCTCGGAAACAAGGTGGGCAAGGGCGTCTTGTGCGTCATGCGCCTGCTCTGTCAGCATGACAATCTGCTGCTCAAGCAGCGCGGGAGAGGCAGCCGTCGTCTGTGGGGCAGTGTGGTGGGTGAAGAAGCAATGCTCCATCACTTGCTGCGACCTGAGGTACCCGCACAACTGGGTCTACTCTTTCACCTGCGCCTGCGCATCCAAGAGCCGCGCAAACATAAAGTCATCGTGTGCCTCGGCCAACATCTGCACGCTAGCATCCACCTGCTCTTCATCACGCAAAGCACTGCCCTCCTCCGCGCACCCCATCGTC